>Ga0326597_10003577_pt1 | contig 22304 bp, 15 predicted proteins | sample RVTome_12_FD_203789 | JGI IMG/M metagenome (GOLD analysis project Ga0326597, IMG submission 203789) | Soil microbial communities from uranium-contaminated site in the Upper Colorado River Basin, Wyoming, United States - RVT100D185 | ecosystem: Environmental > Terrestrial > Soil > Contaminated >...
TCCGCGCCAGCCTTGAGTTTCAACGTGCGGAATCCCTTCGCTACGGCCTGTGCCGCCGCGTCCACGGCCTCCCAGGTCCGCAGAGCGTCGACGACCGCGTGCACACGTACACGCGACGCCGCGCCTCCGGCTAGGAGCACCGCGGCGGGCATTCCCTCCGTGCGCGCCATCGCGTCGACCGCGGCCGTTTCGAGGGCGCAACGAAGTGGCGCGAGCTTCGCGTCTGTGCCCAGCCTATCGACATCGCCGAGGCTATCGATGTCACGTCCGAGAAGGTGCGGCGCCTCGCGTTCGAGCGCGGCGAGCAGGTCGCGGAGCGAGAGTGTGCCGTGTGAAGGCAGCGGCGCAACCTCGCCAGCGCCAGCCACTCCGGTGTCGGTAACAACACGGACGAACGCGCCCTCCCGGCGGCGCCATGGGTCATGCGCCGTCTTGAAGACGTGACGAAAGGGCACTTCGTACGATATCCATCGAAGTTCGGCCAGCTTCACAGTACGAATCCAGCGGCAAGCAGCACGCCGAACACGAGCGCGAGGCGTGCCGTCCCTTTCAGCGTGAGGTTGAGCGCTCGTCCTTCCGTGCCATTGACAATCGACGCCGCCACACGAACCGCGAGCGGCAGGCTGGCGAGCGGCAACAGCAACCACCAAGACGACGCTATCGCCATTCCTGCGACGATCGCGTACGCCCCGGCGACCAGCACGGCGTACTGCGCGCGTGTGGCCCGATCGCCGAGACGCACGGCGAGCGTGCGCTTGCCTGAGCGTTCGTCCGTCAACCTGTCGCGCAGGTTGTTCACCACGAGGATTGCGGTGATCAGCAGGCCGACGGCGCTGCCGGCCGCAAGCGACAGGCCGCTCACGTCGCCCGTGTGCAGGTAGTATGTGCCGCACACGGCCACGAGCCCGAAGAAGACGAACACAAATACGTCGCCGAGGCCGTGATAGCCGAACGGCCACGGCCCGCCGGTGTATGCCAGCCCCGCGACGATTGACGCCGCGCCGATGACGAGAATGGGCCAGCCACCAACCCACGCCAGGTAGAGCCCCAGCAGCGCCGCCGCGCCGAACGTAACCGCCGCGCCCAGGCGCACGTCGCGTGGTGTCAGCAGGCCGCTGTGCGTCACCCGCGGCGGCCCCAGGCGCTCGTCGGTATCCGCGCCACGCTCGAAGTCGAAGACATCGTTTGCGAAGTTCGTGCCGATCTGGATGAGCAGTGCCGCCGCCAGCGCGACCAAGAGCACCGCGATGCTGAGGTCACCGGCCGCCTGTGCGGCACCCGATCCGGCGAGCACAGGCACGGCCGCTGCCGGCAGCGTCGGCAGTCTCGCTGCGAGTATCCAGGTCCTGACCAATTCGGGCGGCGCGGGCGCCACAGGTGCGGCTGTCATCGTCATGGGCTAGGGGAACCTCGGAAACTTCGAGAAGTCGGGCTTCCGCTTCTCCACGAATGCGTTGCGGCCCTCCTTCGCCTCTTCCGTCAAGTAGTAGAGCAGCGTGGCATCGCCGGCGAGCTGCTGGATGCCGGCGAGCCCGTCTGTGTCGGCATTGAACGCGGCCTTCAGGAAGCGGAGCGCTGTCGGGCTCATCTCCAGCATCTCGCGCGCCCACTGCACGGTCTCCTCCTCGAGTCGCGCTAGCGGCACGACCGCGTTCACGAGACCCATGTCCAGCGCTGCCGGCGCTGGGTACTGACGGCAGAGGTACCAGACCTCGCGCGCCTTCTTGTGGCCGACCACGCGCGCCAACAGCGTCGCACCATACCCCGCGTCGAAGCTGCCGACCTTCGGGCCTGTCTGGCCGAACACCGCGTTCTCCGCCGCGATGGTCAGGTCGCATACCAGATGTAGCACGTGTCCGCCGCCGATGGCGTAGCCCGCCACCATGGCGATGACGGGCTTCGGCATGGTCCGGATCTGGCGTTGTAGCTCCAGCACGTTCAGCCGCGGCACGCCGTCGTGGCCGACGTAGCCCCCGTGCCCCCGCACGCGCTGGTCGCCCCCCGAGCAGAAGGCCTGATCACCCGCGCCTGTAAGGATCACGACTCCGGTCTCCGGGTCGTCGTGGGCATCGCTGAACGCGTCCTTCAGGTCGAACAGCGTCTGCGGACGGAACGCGTTGCGCACCTCCGGGCGGTTGATCGTGATCTTCGCTATTCCCTCCGCCTTCTCATACAGGATGTCGCTGTATTCGCGGGTCATGCGCCAGTCGGCGGCGGGCCTGATCACGCTCGTGGGTGGCTGGGCGAGAGACATGATGACAGGAACTCCTTTACTGACAGCACGAATGCTGCCGGCTGCTCAAGATGGACCGCATGCCCCGCGCCCTCGATGACGGCCGCCCGTGAGCCGGGGATTCGTTCGTGGATCGCCCGCGCGATCGCCTGGTACTTTGCGTCCTCCTGCCCGGCGACCAGCAGCACGGGCATGCGCAGCTGGCGCACGCGATCCAGCACCGGCCCCTGTGCGCCAGCGCCCATACCGCGGAGGCTGTTCGCGAGGCCTACCGTGCTGCTGCGGAGCCGTTGCTCTCGCAGCGCAGCGTGCGCCGGCGCCGGAAGCCGCGCCTGCGTCGCCCACATCGGCAGCTGCTCCCATCGGTCCACGAACACCTCGACGCCGTCCCGTTCGATGTCGTCCGCGAGGGCCCGGTCGGAGGCGACGCGCGCCCGGCGCTCGTCCGCGTCCTCCACGCCCGTCGCGGCACTGACCAGGATGAGCGCAGCGACGCGCTCCGGCGCCGTCAGCGCGAGCTGTAGCGCGACCCGCCCGCCCATCGAGTAGCCAAGGACGGCCGCGCGATCCACTCTCAGCGCATCGAGCAACCCTACGAGGTCGGCCGTGCAGTGTTCCATGGTGTAGCGGGCCTCGTGGCGCGGTGACTCCGTGGCGCCGTGGCCGATCAGATCAACCGCAATCGTGCGGAAGCCGGGACATGCTGCGACGAGCGGCCGCCACGTGGAGGCGCTGCCGGTGAATCCGTGGAGCAGCACCAGCGGGAAGCCGTCGCCGTCCGATTCGTAGTTGAAGCTGACGCCGTTGAGCATCGTGCGAGGCATCTCAGGTCCCCTCGGCCATCGCGGCTGACACTGCTTGCCAGATCTCCCGATGTAGCGTGACGTTCGCATCTCGTCGGGTTGGCACCTCGATTACCTGCACCCCTGGCGCCTCGATGCTGCGTACAACGGCATCTCTGAACGTCGGGCGCGTCTCCGCGCGCTCGTATTCGATGTCATAGAGCTCGCACGCAGCGCGGAACGGCAGGCCATGCGGCGTCCCGAACAATTCTTCGAAGTGCGGCGCATCGGCTTGGGGCAGGAAGGAGAAGATGCCACCGCCGTTGTTATTGACGAGGACAATCGTCGCGTTCAGGTTGAAACGTCGGGCGGCGAGCAGACCGTTCATGTCGTGATAGAAGGACAGATCGCCGAGAACCAGCACCACCGGCCCGGGCGCCATAGCGCTGGCCCCCAGCGCGCTCGACACGACACCGTCGATTCCGTTCGCGCCACGGTTTGCCAGGAAGAGAATCTCGCGGTTGTTGGAGTTGAAGAACGTGTCCAAATCGCGAACGGGCATGCTGTTACCGGCATAGAGGATCGCGCCGCTTGGTAGCAACGATGAGAGTTCGGTGAACACTGCCGGTTCGCTGATGGTTCCGTCGGCATCGATCAGGCTCTCGATCGCCACGCAAGCGCGTGCCGCGAGCGATCGCCACGCGTGTATCCATTCACAATCTTCCTGCCCCTCGCCAAGGGCCGCGACCAGTGCACGGCAGAACGAGGCCGAGTCACCCTGATACACCATGGATGCCGCATGGATCGGGTCGGGCCAGCCGCCGTTATCCACGACGATCTGACGCGCGTCCCGGGCACGTTGCATGAATTGCACGAGTGACTTCGACGTCGGTATCGCGCCGAAGCGCAACATGACGTCTGGCTGCAGCGTTGACGCCGATGAATCGTCGCGTACCAGCGCGTCATATGCGTCAATCACGAATGTGCGGTCGTGTGACCCGACGCGCACTTGCGAGAGCGCGTCGGCGAGAATCGGATAGCCGACAACCGCCGCCAACTCTGCGACTGCAGGGGCGAGCGCCGGATCATCCTGCGGGCCGCACACGATGATTCCTCTACGCTGATGCCGCAGCTGCTCGGCGAGCGGCGCCAGATCGGCAGGTGTGAAACGTCTCGTCGCGCTCATCGCCACAACAGATCGGGTATCGTCGGTAGCGTGCAGCATCCCGTCCACCGCTGGCGTCAGCGGCTCGCGGAATGGGAGGTTGACGTGCACGGGTCCCGCGGGTGCCTCCCTCGCGAGTGTGGCGGCCCTCGCGGCAACCAGGCGGCCGTACTGTGCGGCTTCCTCGGTCGCTTCTGGCAGTGGCATCTCGATCCACCACTTCGCGCTGGAGCCGAAGAGGTTCGTCTGGTTGATGGTCTGGGGCGCACCGAGTTCGCGCAGCTCCGGCGGCCGGTCCGCCGTCAGGACAACCAGCGGCACCCGTCCATAGCGCGCTTCAGTGACCGCAGGCGCGAAGTTCACCGAGGCCGTACCGGAGGTCGCGAGGAGTGCGATAGGCCGCCCCGCCGCCTTCGCCATACCGAGCGCGAAGTAACCCGCGGACCGCTCGTCGAGGTGCATCCACAGGTGCATGGCAGGATGGGCACGCATCAGCAGGGCAAGCGGGGTCGAGCGGGAGCCTGGACATGCCACGACGTCCGTCACGCCGGCGCGTGCCAGCGCATCGACGAAGGCGCCGGTGCACATGTCGAGCGCGTTCCTGCTGGCCATGGTCAAGACTGGCGCCTTCAGCATTCGTCCCTTTGCCCGTTGGCGCTGGCTGTCCGCTGTCGTAGGGCGGCCAACATGGGTTTCAACTTCATCTCTGACTCGTCGTACTCCCGCTGCGGATCCGAACCCGCGACGATGCCGCAGCCGGCAAAGAGCCGGGCCTCCGTGCCGCGTACCAGCGCCGACCGCAATGCCACGGCGAACTCGCCATCGCCGTTGGCGTCGATCCACCCCACCGGGCCGGCGTACCAGCCGCGGTCGAATTCCTCGTGGCGGCGGATGAGCGATAGCGCCGCGTCGAGTGGCATGCCGCCGACGGCTGGCGTCGGATGCAGGCGCTCGACGAGATCCAGTACGCCCGTTCGCGCCGCCAGCGTCCCCTCGATGCGCGTGTGCAAGTGCAGCACGTTTGGCATCGTCATGATCGAGGGCTGCGCGGGCACGTCGAGATCGCCGCAGAGCGGCGTCAGCGCCCCTGTGATCGCGCGGACAACGACCTCGTGCTCACGTCGCTCCTTTTCGTCGGCCAGGAGCGCCGCCGCCGCTTCCTTATCGCCTCTCTCGTCGCGTCCGCGCAACGCCGTCCCAGCCAGGCACGTTGCGTATACCTTCCGCCCTTGGACGCGTACCAACCGCTCAGGCGTGGCGCCCATGAAGCACGCGCCTTCGCGGGCGAAGGCGAACACCGTACAGTCGGGATAGCCCTCGCGCAGCCTTGCGATCGCGCCGGTGGCGTCAAACGCCCGGTCAGCGTGCAATCTCAGTTCCCGCGCCAGGACGGCCTTATCTAAGGCGCCTCTCGCGATGGCGTCCTCGATCGACGTCACCGCTTCCCGCCAACGGTCAAGGCTGCAAGACTCCTTCACCACGCGTGACGACGGCCGGAGATCGACCGGCGCTCCACTATCGCCCTGGAGCAGGGGTGCAAGTGCGAACGCGACGCCGTCCGCCGCCTGCTCAGGCTGCACAGTCGTCGCCAGTGTGATCTCCGCGCGCGTGTCCATCGAACGATATGTCAACGCGGGAACGACCAGCGCGCCATCGCCGAACGTCTGCCAGTGGGGCGCCCGCCGCGCCGGAGCTGCAAACGCGAACCCGGCGAAGGCGACTAACGCATTCGGACGACTCGCCACGGCGCCCTCGACCAGGTCGCGCCACGCGGATGCCGCATCAACAAACCGTTGCCCGCCGTGCGTCCCAACCCGAAACGCCACACCGGCCGCGACGGTCACGTTCGCCAAGGACGGCTGCTCCCAATATGTCGCGTCGTGCCCCGCGAGTACCGCACGCGCGTACAGCGTCAGCGCCTTCCGGGGTTCGATTTCGCGCGTCACCGCGAGAAGCACTGGCGTGCCACGGCGCGTGGCCGCGGCGCATGCGCGCTGGGCCATGTCCCGCGCCTCGTCTGTCGCCGCATGGCGTTGCAGCATGATCATCGGCTGGCGTCTGACGTGCTGCGCGGCACCTCAGCTCCCACGCTGCGGAAGATGAGCGGGCGCAGCGATGCGTACATCTCGTCGAGCGACTGCGGACCGGGTGTAAGCAACCAGTGCGTGATCACCTCGCTGATCGCACCGAACCAGACCCGAGCCGCAATCTCGGTGTCTACCGGATCCATCGCGCCTGACTCGACCGCTTCATCGAGGTGGCGCTGAATGACGAGAATGAACAGCTCGTGGATCTCCATCAGGCGCGTGTGGAACTCCCGGCCGGCGCCGTATGCCTCGATCAGGAAGAGGCGGGCAAGCGCCCGGTGCTTGCCGAACGTACGCAGCACCGTGCGGAGTGCCGCCTCGGCGCGCTGGACCGGCTCGGCCTCGAGCGCGATCGCATCTTCGACGCGCTCCAACAACTGCTGCGCGGCGCGGTCCATCAGCGCGAAGAAGATGGCCTGCTTACCCGGGAAATGGAAGTAGACGCCGCCCTTGGAGGTCTTCGATACCCCGGCGATGTCATCGACCGAACTGTCGCGGTAGCCCTTTTGCGAGAATACCTTCAGCGCGGCGTCCAAGATGCGCCGGTGACGTTTTTCAGCGCGGTGCTGTTCGAACTGCATGCTAGACTAAGAACCGACTGAACCGTCGGTTTCTTGAGCTTAGCAACCGGCCTGGCAGCGGGCAATGATCCCGGCGCATAGTGGCCGTCGGGACGAGGCGACCATGGCGGCGCAACCTCCGACCAAGACAGAGACCAGGGCCCGCGAGCGCAACCGCCAGATTCAGGCGATGTTTGGGCGCATCGTGCCGCGCTACGACCGTATGAACCGGATCATGAGCTTCGGGATGGACGGCGGCTGGCGGGGCCGCGCGATCGAAGCCGCCGAGCCGCAGGGCAAGCGCGTGTTGGACCTGGGGACGGGCACGGGCGACTTGGCGCGCGAACTGATGCGGGCCGGCGCGGCGCTGGTGTGCGGCGCCGACTTCACACCGGAGATGCTGCGCGCGGCATCGCATCGTTTCGTCGACGCCGGGCGATGCGCATGGATTGCGGCTGACGGCCACCGGCTGCCATTCGCGAACGGGAGCTTCGACGTCGTCACGAACGCCTTCGTGCTGCGAAACCTCGTCCACCTGCCGCTGGTCTTCCAGGAACTGGCACGCGTGCTACGACCGGGTGGCCGCGTCGTGTGCCTGGACATGACGCCCGTGCCCCCGGGAATCTTCTCGATGGTGTTCGGGCTGTACTTTAACCGCATCATGCCGCCGATCGCGGGCCTGCTTAGCGGCGACCCAGCGGCGTACCGCTATCTGTCCAAGTCGCTCGCGGGCTTTCCCGATGCCGACACGCTCTCAGTCATGTTGGGCGACGCCGGCTTCCGCGAGGTGCGCTACCGTCGCTTCGGCGGTGGCGCAGTCGCGCTTCATACCGGCGTGAGATGATCGCTTCGCGCCCCGTGCGCGAAGCCGACGTTCATCGGACGCGAGCGTCGACCAGAGTGGGTACAAGGGGGAGGGCATCGAAGGTTGTGTCGACGAATGATCAACGGAGGGTTAGTTCGTCGCTCTTGACTCGCTGCATCGGCGTGCCTAGCCTGAGATTGATCGGCGACACGAATCAGGCCGTTAAGGACAGCACTGTCAATGCGGCAGTCTCTCGATCGGACGGTGAGCAGGCGCGGGCCGCGTTCACGCAGTGGTACGAGCACTACGTTCGTCACGCGCTGCGATCGTGCGGCGTTCGTGGCTGCTCTCCCTAATGTTGGGCGATGAGCGGCGGTCTGAGCTTGACATGCACCTGGTCACGGTTCTACGATGAGAACGCTTGTTCGCTTTCGGGCTGAAGGAGCTCACCATCATGGAGGCGGTTCCAGGCCTTGCCCCTCACGAGTTCTTCCTCCAGTGGGCCTGCAAGATATCGATGGATCTGGCAGCCAGGCCGGATCCCACGAGAACGATTCAAGTCTCGCACACCAAACATCAAACGCTTTTCGCTCGCCCGCTCGCGCAGCGTTTTGGACGCCGGCTAAGACTCCAGACCTCTTTCCAAGACTTCGTGCACGGGGCTGAGGAAGAGGTCCGACGCGCGCTGGACTCCAGAGCACACTGGGAAGGTGACGACGGCTACCTGGAAGCGGCGCTATTGGATGGGTACGGCGGCATGAGCGATCTCGAAAACATCAAGCGATTCGGAGACGACTTCAGCGTCAACTGCAGTGAACTACAGTGGCTGAAGATGGAATGCAATCGCATCTTGGCGAGTGTTGGCCTTCAGGCGGCGTGGTCTGGGTCCTTGCTGCTCGCAGTCACACTGAAGTTCGTGGCCTATCAGGGCGCCCGACGCAAGCATCCTCCATATGACTTCTCCGCGGGCACCTGCGGCGGCAGCCCGCGCGGACTTCTTCTTTGCGGTCTTCTTCATTGTTAACGTTTCCGCGCTGCCGTTAACTTCCAGTTGACGACGGGTGGTTCAGTGAGTCACCGGACAACGGGATAGGACGCCGCGCGGAGAGTCTCAATCTTCGTTCGACTAACGGAGGATTAGTCCATTCCAAGAATACTCTATTCTTTAGGTCAGGCGAAGGCTAGCAACCTCTCGGCCGATGTTTGAACGCATCACCCACTTTGCCGCGATTGGCCCTCCCGGCAAACTCGGGGTCATCGTCGCAACGGATCGTCTTCGGCTTGCCCCGCTCCCGGACGATCCAGTCCCGTGGCTCTCGCTGCATCAAGGGCCCCGGTGTTGGGGCAACATGTCAGCAGGCGCGCCCAATAGGCGGCGCTGCAGCTTACCGGTGGCCGTGCGTGGCAGCGCTCGCACAGAACGGATATGTACTGGCACCTTGTAGTTGGCCAAACGCCCGCGGCAATAGGATTTCAGGGAGTCGACCGTCAGAGCTGTTCCCGGCCGCAGCACGACGTCTGCGAGGGGCACCCGGCCCCACCGCGTATCGTCGATGCCGTAGACTCCGGCCCCGATGACCTCCGGATGCGAGAGCAGCACGGCTTCCACCTCGGCCGGATATACGTTCTCTCCGCCGGACACGATCAGGTCGTCACGCCGGTCGAGGACGTACAGGTAGCCCTCGCCGTCGAGGTGGCCGATGTCGCCTGTGCGCAGCCAACCATCTCGGAATGTCTCGCTGGTTTCGTCGGGCCGCCGCCAGTAGCCAGGGCTGACCGACGCGCCTCGCACCAGGATCTCGCCCACATCTCCGGGCACGGCCGCTCCGTCGATCTTGATCTCGGTCAGGAAGAGCGGCCGCCCGGTGGAGCCGAGTTTGCGCAGCGTTTCTGCCGGTGCCAGCGTAGCGACCTGCGACGCTGCCTCTGTCAGACCGTACGTCTGGACGACAGGGACGCCGCGAACGGCGCAGGTTTCGAGCAGTCCACGTGGTGCGGGCCCGCCACCGAGCAAGATGGCGCGGAGCGTTAGTGGGTAGCCGATGTCGCCGCGCGATTCAAGCATGCGCGTGAGCGTGTTGGCGACCGCGGAGACGATCGTGGCGCCGCCGTCAATAGCCGCGTTGACGCTCGCGGGATCGAACGACTCCTGCACGATCGCCGGATTGCCGTAGATCACGCTGCGCACCAGCACGGAGAGTCCTCCGACGTGGAACATCGGCAGTGATGCGAGCAGCTGGTCGTCCGCGCGCAACCCGAGGTTGAGCGCCGAGCCGATGGCGCTCCAGAGGTGGTTGCCGAACGTTAGCATCGCGCCCTTCGGCCGGCCGGTCGTGCCGGACGTGTAGATGATGGTGTGGATGCGTTCCAGACGGTCGCGCGCCTCGGACGCGCACGCTGCATCGGCCTCGCGTAGTTCGGCGGCGTCCGCGAGCCGCACGTCGAGGGCGGCGGCGGCTTCAGCGGCAAGTGAACCGGTCGAGCCGTCGTGAACCAGCAGGCACACGCCCGCGTCCTCGAGCTGCCACGTGAGCTCGCGAGCGGAGAGCCGGGTGTTCAGGGGCACCAAGATCGCGCCGAGCCGCGGCACGGCGTGCGTCAACACCGTGAACGGAAGCCCGTTGGCCAACAATAACGCCACGCGATCGCCCTCGCGCACACCGCGGCTGGCCAGCGCCGACGCGACCGCATCCGCGCGCACGTGAAGCGCGGACCAGGTGACGTTGACTCCTCCGCAGGTCACGGCCATGTCAACCGGTGTCAAGGACGCGCGAGTGCGCAGCCAGTCGGTCGTGAGTTGCATCGAAGCTGTCATGCTTGGATCACGCTTTCCGCGGTCGTCGCGTAGCGCGCGAGCGCCTGTTCGTCGATCCCGGTACCCAGCCCGGGCCATGACGGGAGACGCATGGTCCCCGACTCGACGGGTAATCCCGGGTCGATCAGGTCATCTTCAAGCAGTTCAAGGGTCGCCAGTCCGCATGCGACAGTTGGCCGGGCGGTAGCCGCCGCCACATGCAGCGCTGCCGCGACACCAATGCCGGCATCGAAGGCAGAGGTGACGATGACGCCAACGCCGGCGGCATGCGCGAGGCGGGCGATCTCCATCGCTTGAAGCGGCCCTCCGACTACGGGGAGTTTCAACACGATCGCGTCCACGGCCTTCTGGTCGATGAGCGCGCGCGCCGCATCAAGCCCGGTCACGCTCTCGTCGGCGGCGATCGCCTGCGGGACCGCACTGCGTACGCGGGCGAGGGCGCCAATATCGCGTGCCGGCACGGGCTGCTCGACGAGATCGATCGCGCATCCATCGAGCGCGCGCAGCGTCTCGATCGCCCCCCTTTCGCTCCAGGCTCCGTTCACATCGAGCCGAAGCCGGATGCCCGGTCCGATGGCGTCCCGCACGGCGGCTACCCGGGTGACTTCCTCCGCCAACGTCGGCTCCGCGCCAGCCTTGAGTTTCAACGTGCGGAATCCCTTCGCTACGGCCTGTGCCGCCGCGTCCACGGCCTCCCAGGTCCGCAGAGCGTCGACGACCGCGTGCACACGTACACGCGACGCCGCGCCTCCGGCTAGGAGCACCGCGGCGGGCATTCCCTCCGTGCGCGCCATCGCGTCGACCGCGGCCGTTTCGAGGGCGCAACGAAGTGGCGCGAGCTTCGCGTCTGTGCCCAGCCTATCGACATCGCCGAGGCTATCGATGTCACGTCCGAGAAGGTGCGGCGCCTCGCGTTCGAGCGCGGCGAGCAGGTCGCGGAGCGAGAGTGTGCCGTGTGAAGGCAGCGGCGCAACCTCGCCAGCGCCAGCCACTCCGGTGTCGGTAACAACACGGACGAACGCGCCCTCCCGGCGGCGCCATGGGTCATGCGCCGTCTTGAAGACGTGACGAAAGGGCACTTCGTACGATATCCATCGAAGTTCGGCCAGCTTCACAGTACGAATCCAGCGGCAAGCAGCACGCCGAACACGAGCGCGAGGCGTGCCGTCCCTTTCAGCGTGAGGTTGAGCGCTCGTCCTTCCGTGCCATTGACAATCGACGCCGCCACACGAACCGCGAGCGGCAGGCTGGCGAGCGGCAACAGCAACCACCAAGACGACGCTATCGCCATTCCTGCGACGATCGCGTACGCCCCGGCGACCAGCACGGCGTACTGCGCGCGTGTGGCCCGATCGCCGAGACGCACGGCGAGCGTGCGCTTGCCTGAGCGTTCGTCCGTCAACCTGTCGCGCAGGTTGTTCACCACGAGGATTGCGGTGATCAGCAGGCCGACGGCGCTGCCGGCCGCAAGCGACAGGCCGCTCACGTCGCCCGTGTGCAGGTAGTATGTGCCGCACACGGCCACGAGCCCGAAGAAGACGAACACAAATACGTCGCCGAGGCCGTGATAGCCGAACGGCCACGGCCCGCCGGTGTATGCCAGCCCCGCGACGATTGACGCCGCGCCGATGACGAGAATGGGCCAGCCACCAACCCACGCCAGGTAGAGCCCCAGCAGCGCCGCCGCGCCGAACGTAACCGCCGCGCCCAGGCGCACGTCGCGTGGTGTCAGCAGGCCGCTGTGCGTCACCCGCGGCGGCCCCAGGCGCTCGTCGGTATCCGCGCCACGCTCGAAGTCGAAGACATCGTTTGCGAAGTTCGTGCCGATCTGGATGAGCAGTGCCGCCGCCAGCGCGACCAAGAGCACCGCGATGCTGAGGTCACCGGCCGCCTGTGCGGCACCCGATCCGGCGAGCACAGGCACGGCCGCTGCCGGCAGCGTCGGCAGTCTCGCTGCGAGTATCCAGGTCCTGACCAATTCGGGCGGCGCGGGCGCCACAGGTGCGGCTGTCATCGTCATGGGCTAGGGGAACCTCGGAAACTTCGAGAAGTCGGGCTTCCGCTTCTCCACGAATGCGTTGCGGCCCTCCTTCGCCTCTTCCGTCAAGTAGTAGAGCAGCGTGGCATCGCCGGCGAGCTGCTGGATGCCGGCGAGCCCGTCTGTGTCGGCATTGAACGCGGCCTTCAGGAAGCGGAGCGCTGTCGGGCTCATCTCCAGCATCTCGCGCGCCCACTGCACGGTCTCCTCCTCGAGTCGCGCTAGCGGCACGACCGCGTTCACGAGACCCATGTCCAGCGCTGCCGGCGCTGGGTACTGACGGCAGAGGTACCAGACCTCGCGCGCCTTCTTGTGGCCGACCACGCGCGCCAACAGCGTCGCACCATACCCCGCGTCGAAGCTGCCGACCTTCGGGCCTGTCTGGCCGAACACCGCGTTCTCCGCCGCGATGGTCAGGTCGCATACCAGATGTAGCACGTGTCCGCCGCCGATGGCGTAGCCCGCCACCATGGCGATGACGGGCTTCGGCATGGTCCGGATCTGGCGTTGTAGCTCCAGCACGTTCAGCCGCGGCACGCCGTCGTGGCCGACGTAGCCCCCGTGCCCCCGCACGCGCTGGTCGCCCCCCGAGCAGAAGGCCTGATCACCCGCGCCTGTAAGGATCACGACTCCGGTCTCCGGGTCGTCGTGGGCATCGCTGAACGCGTCCTTCAGGTCGAACAGCGTCTGCGGACGGAACGCGTTGCGCACCTCCGGGCGGTTGATCGTGATCTTCGCTATTCCCTCCGCCTTCTCATACAGGATGTCGCTGTATTCGCGGGTCATGCGCCAGTCGGCGGCGGGCCTGATCACGCTCGTGGGTGGCTGGGCGAGAGACATGATGACAGGAACTCCTTTACTGACAGCACGAATGCTGCCGGCTGCTCAAGATGGACCGCATGCCCCGCGCCCTCGATGACGGCCGCCCGTGAGCCGGGGATTCGTTCGTGGATCGCCCGCGCGATCGCCTGGTACTTTGCGTCCTCCTGCCCGGCGACCAGCAGCACGGGCATGCGCAGCTGGCGCACGCGATCCAGCACCGGCCCCTGTGCGCCAGCGCCCATACCGCGGAGGCTGTTCGCGAGGCCTACCGTGCTGCTGCGGAGCCGTTGCTCTCGCAGCGCAGCGTGCGCCGGCGCCGGAAGCCGCGCCTGCGTCGCCCACATCGGCAGCTGCTCCCATCGGTCCACGAACACCTCGACGCCGTCCCGTTCGATGTCGTCCGCGAGGGCCCGGTCGGAGGCGACGCGCGCCCGGCGCTCGTCCGCGTCCTCCACGCCCGTCGCGGCACTGACCAGGATGAGCGCAGCGACGCGCTCCGGCGCCGTCAGCGCGAGCTGTAGCGCGACCCGCCCGCCCATCGAGTAGCCAAGGACGGCCGCGCGATCCACTCTCAGCGCATCGAGCAACCCTACGAGGTCGGCCGTGCAGTGTTCCATGGTGTAGCGGGCCTCGTGGCGCGGTGACTCCGTGGCGCCGTGGCCGATCAGATCAACCGCAATCGTGCGGAAGCCGGGACATGCTGCGACGAGCGGCCGCCACGTGGAGGCGCTGCCGGTGAATCCGTGGAGCAGCACCAGCGGGAAGCCGTCGCCGTCCGATTCGTAGTTGAAGCTGACGCCGTTGAGCATCGTGCGAGGCATCTCAGGTCCCCTCGGCCATCGCGGCTGACACTGCTTGCCAGATCTCCCGATGTAGCGTGACGTTCGCATCTCGTCGGGTTGGCACCTCGATTACCTGCACCCCTGGCGCCTCGATGCTGCGTACAACGGCATCTCTGAACGTCGGGCGCGTCTCCGCGCGCTCGTATTCGATGTCATAGAGCTCGCACGCAGCGCGGAACGGCAGGCCATGCGGCGTCCCGAACAATTCTTCGAAGTGCGGCGCATCGGCTTGGGGCAGGAAGGAGAAGATGCCACCGCCGTTGTTATTGACGAGGACAATCGTCGCGTTCAGGTTGAAACGTCGGGCGGCGAGCAGACCGTTCATGTCGTGATAGAAGGACAGATCGCCGAGAACCAGCACCACCGGCCCGGGCGCCATAGCGCTGGCCCCCAGCGCGCTCGACACGACACCGTCGATTCCGTTCGCGCCACGGTTTGCCAGGAAGAGAATCTCGCGGTTGTTGGAGTTGAAGAACGTGTCCAAATCGCGAACGGGCATGCTGTTACCGGCATAGAGGATCGCGCCGCTTGGTAGCAACGATGAGAGTTCGGTGAACACTGCCGGTTCGCTGATGGTTCCGTCGGCATCGATCAGGCTCTCGATCGCCACGCAAGCGCGTGCCGCGAGCGATCGCCACGCGTGTATCCATTCACAATCTTCCTGCCCCTCGCCAAGGGCCGCGACCAGTGCACGGCAGAACGAGGCCGAGTCACCCTGATACACCATGGATGCCGCATGGATCGGGTCGGGCCAGCCGCCGTTATCCACGACGATCTGACGCGCGTCCCGGGCACGTTGCATGAATTGCACGAGTGACTTCGACGTCGGTATCGCGCCGAAGCGCAACATGACGTCTGGCTGCAGCGTTGACGCCGATGAATCGTCGCGTACCAGCGCGTCATATGCGTCAATCACGAATGTGCGGTCGTGTGACCCGACGCGCACTTGCGAGAGCGCGTCGGCGAGAATCGGATAGCCGACAACCGCCGCCAACTCTGCGACTGCAGGGGCGAGCGCCGGATCATCCTGCGGGCCGCACACGATGATTCCTCTACGCTGATGCCGCAGCTGCTCGGCGAGCGGCGCCAGATCGGCAGGTGTGAAACGTCTCGTCGCGCTCATCGCCACAACAGATCGGGTATCGTCGGTAGCGTGCAGCATCCCGTCCACCGCTGGCGTCAGCGGCTCGCGGAATGGGAGGTTGACGTGCACGGGTCCCGCGGGTGCCTCCCTCGCGAGTGTGGCGGCCCTCGCGGCAACCAGGCGGCCGTACTGTGCGGCTTCCTCGGTCGCTTCTGGCAGTGGCATCTCGATCCACCACTTCGCGCTGGAGCCGAAGAGGTTCGTCTGGTTGATGGTCTGGGGCGCACCGAGTTCGCGCAGCTCCGGCGGCCGGTCCGCCGTCAGGACAACCAGCGGCACCCGTCCATAGCGCGCTTCAGTGACCGCAGGCGCGAAGTTCACCGAGGCCGTACCGGAGGTCGCGAGGAGTGCGATAGGCCGCCCCGCCGCCTTCGCCATACCGAGCGCGAAGTAACCCGCGGACCGCTCGTCGAGGTGCATCCACAGGTGCATGGCAGGATGGGCACGCATCAGCAGGGCAAGCGGGGTCGAGCGGGAGCCTGGACATGCCACGACGTCCGTCACGCCGGCGCGTGCCAGCGCATCGACGAAGGCGCCGGTGCACATGTCGAGCGCGTTCCTGCTGGCCATGGTCAAGACTGGCGCCTTCAGCATTCGTCCCTTTGCCCGTTGGCGCTGGCTGTCCGCTGTCGTAGGGCGGCCAACATGGGTTTCAACTTCATCTCTGACTCGTCGTACTCCCGCTGCGGATCCGAACCCGCGACGATGCCGCAGCCGGCAAAGAGCCGGGCCTCCGTGCCGCGTACCAGCGCCGACCGCAATGCCACGGCGAACTCGCCATCGCCGTTGGCGTCGATCCACCCCACCGGGCCGGCGTACCAGCCGCGGTCGAATTCCTCGTGGCGGCGGATGAGCGATAGCGCCGCGTCGAGTGGCATGCCGCCGACGGCTGGCGTCGGATGCAGGCGCTCGACGAGATCCAGTACGCCCGTTCGCGCCGCCAGCGTCCCCTCGATGCGCGTGTGCAAGTGCAGCACGTTTGGCATCGTCATGATCGAGGGCTGCGCGGGCACGTCGAGATCGCCGCAGAGCGGCGTCAGCGCCCCTGTGATCGCGCGGACAACGACCTCGTGCTCACGTCGCTCCTTTTCGTCGGCCAGGAGCGCCGCCGCCGCTTCCTTATCGCCTCTCTCGTCGCGTCCGCGCAACGCCGTCCCAGCCAGGCACGTTGCGTATACCTTCCGCCCTTGGACGCGTACCAACCGCTCAGGCGTGGCGCCCATGAAGCACGCGCCTTCGCGGGCGAAGGCGAACACCGTACAGTCGGGATAGCCCTCGCGCAGCCTTGCGATCGCGCCGGTGGCGTCAAACGCCCGGTCAGCGTGCAATCTCAGTTCCCGCGCCAGGACGGCCTTATCTAAGGCGCCTCTCGCGATGGCGTCCTCGATCGACGTCACCGCTTCCCGCCAACGGTCAAGGCTGCAAGACTCCTTCACCACGCGTGACGACGGCCGGAGATCGACCGGCGCTCCACTATCGCCCTGGAGCAGGGGTGCAAGTGCGAACGCGACGCCGTCCGCCGCCTGCTCAGGCTGCACAGTCGTCGCCAGTGTGATCTCCGCGCGCGTGTCCATCGAACGATATGTCAACGCGGGAACGACCAGCGCGCCATCGCCGAACGTCTGCCAGTGGGGCGCCCGCCGCGCCGGAGCTGCAAACGCGAACCCGGCGAAGGCGACTAACGCATTCGGACGACTCGCCACGGCGCCCTCGACCAGGTCGCGCCACGCGGATGCCGCATCAACAAACCGTTGCCCGCCGTGCGTCCCAACCCGAAACGCCACACCGGCCGCGACGGTCACGTTCGCCAAGGACGGCTGCTCCCAATATGTCGCGTCGTGCCCCGCGAGTACCGCACGCGCGTACAGCGTCAGCGCCTTCCGGGGTTCGATTTCGCGCGTCACCGCGAGAAGCACTGGCGTGCCACGGCGCGTGGCCGCGGCGCATGCGCGCTGGGCCATGTCCCGCGCCTCGTCTGTCGCCGCATGGCGTTGCAGCATGATCATCGGCTGGCGTCTGACGTGCTGCGCGGCACCTCAGCTCCCACGCTGCGGAAGATGAGCGGGCGCAGCGATGCGTACATCTCGTCGAGCGACTGCGGACCGGGTGTAAGCAACCAGTGCGTGATCACCTCGCTGATCGCACCGAACCAGACCCGAGCCGCAATCTCGGTGTCTACCGGATCCATCGCGCCTGACTCGACCGCTTCATCGAGGTGGCGCTGAATGACGAGAATGAACAGCTCGTGGATCTCCATCAGGCGCGTGTGGAACTCCCGGCCGGCGCCGTATGCCTCGATCAGGAAGAGGCGGGCAAGCGCCCGGTGCTTGCCGAACGTACGCAGCACCGTGCGGAGTGCCGCCTCGGCGCGCTGGACCGGCTCGGCCTCGAGCGCGATCGCATCTTCGACGCGCTCCAACAACTGCTGCGCGGCGCGGTCCATCAGCGCGAAGAAGATGGCCTGCTTACCCGGGAAATGGAAGTAGACGCCGCCCTTGGAGGTCTTCGATACCCCGGCGATGTCATCGACCGAACTGTCGCGGTAGCCCTTTTGCGAGAATACCTTCAGCGCGGCGTCCAAGATGCGCCGGTGACGTTTTTCAGCGCGGTGCTGTTCGAACTGCATGCTAGACTAAGAACCGACTGAACCGTCGGTTTCTTGAGCTTAGCAACCGGCCTGGCAGCGGGCAATGATCCCGGCGCATAGTGGCCGTCGGGACGAGGCGACCATGGCGGCGCAACCTCCGACCAAGACAGAGACCAGGGCCCGCGAGCGCAACCGCCAGATTCAGGCGATGTTTGGGCGCATCGTGCCGCGCTACGACCGTATGAACCGGATCATGAGCTTCGGGATGGACGGCGGCTGGCGGGGCCGCGCGATCGAAGCCGCCGAGCCGCAGGGCAAGCGCGTGTTGGACCTGGGGACGGGCACGGGCGACTTGGCGCGCGAACTGATGCGGGCCGGCGCGGCGCTGGTGTGCGGCGCCGACTTCACACCGGAGATGCTGCGCGCGGCATCGCATCGTTTCGTCGACGCCGGGCGATGCGCATGGATTGCGGCTGACGGCCACCGGCTGCCATTCGCGAACGGGAGCTTCGACGTCGTCACGAACGCCTTCGTGCTGCGAAACCTCGTCCACCTGCCGCTGGTCTTCCAGGAACTGGCACGCGTGCTACGACCGGGTGGCCGCGTCGTGTGCCTGGACATGACGCCCGTGCCCCCGGGAATCTTCTCGATGGTGTTCGGGCTGTACTTTAACCGCATCATGCCGCCGATCGCGGGCCTGCTTAGCGGCGACCCAGCGGCGTACCGCTATCTGTCCAAGTCGCTCGCGGGCTTTCCCGATGCCGACACGCTCTCAGTCATGTTGGGCGACGCCGGCTTCCGCGAGGTGCGCTACCGTCGCTTCGGCGGTGGCGCAGTCGCGCTTCATACCGGCGTGAGATGATCGCTTCGCGCCCCGTGCGCGAAGCCGACGTTCATCGGACGCGAGCGTCGACCAGAGTGGGTACAAGGGGGAGGGCATCGAAGGTTGTGTCGACGAATGATCAACGGAGGGTTAGTTCGTCGCTCTTGACTCGCTGCATCGGCGTGCCTAGCCTGAGATTGATCGGCGACACGAATCAGGCCGTTAAGGACAGCACTGTCAATGCGGCAGTCTCTCGATCGGACGGTGAGCAGGCGCGGGCCGCGTTCACGCAGTGGTACGAGCACTACGTTCGTCACGCGCTGCGATCGTGCGGCGTTCGTGGCTGCTCTCCCTAATGTTGGGCGATGAGCGGCGGTCTGAGCTTGACATGCACCTGGTCACGGTTCTACGATGAGAACGCTTGTTCGCTTTCGGGCTGAAGGAGCTCACCATCATGGAGGCGGTTCCAGGCCTTGCCCCTCACGAGTTCTTCCTCCAGTGGGCCTGCAAGATATCGATGGATCTGGCAGCCAGGCCGGATCCCACGAGAACGATTCAAGTCTCGCACACCAAACATCAAACGCTTTTCGCTCGCCCGCTCGCGCAGCGTTTTGGACGCCGGCTAAGACTCCAGACCTCTTTCCAAGACTTCGTGCACGGGGCTGAGGAAGAGGTCCGACGCGCGCTGGACTCCAGAGCACACTGGGAAGGTGACGACGGCTACCTGGAAGCGGCGCTATTGGATGGGTACGGCGGCATGAGCGATCTCGAAAACATCAAGCGATTCGGAGACGACTTCAGCGTCAACTGCAGTGAACTACAGTGGCTGAAGATGGAATGCAATCGCATCTTGGCGAGTGTTGGCCTTCAGGCGGCGTGGTCTGGGTCCTTGCTGCTCGCAGCCACACTGAAGTTCGTGGCCTATCAGGGCGCCCGACGCAAGCATCCTCCATATGACTTCTCCGCGTTCGACCTCTGGCCTGCCAGCCCAACGGGGCCAGGTAGACGCAGTTCACAGACGATAGCGTCGAGGGATGAGCGAGCCAAATACCGCGTGCGGGTGAAGAACGTCCACCGTGATGTCGAGGCCACGTACCTTTGGCTCAGCGGGTGGCGAGCGCAGCGAATCGTGAACTACCTGCGAGGTCCCGCGGCCTACTATCCCACCAGGTCGACGATTGATGAGGCGATCGTGAGTGTCTTGGCACTGCTGCAGATCGAAAGGCCAAGGAGACTGCGAGGGCGTCCGTGCGCTGCCCCCTGAAAAGCTGACCATTCTTTGTGTGAGTCGACTGGGGTAAGAAGTACACCCAGGAGGACCCATGAGGAAGAGCCGGTTCACGGAGGAACAGATCGTCTCCATGCTGCGGGAGCACGAGCGGGGAACACCCACAGACGAGCTGTGCCGGCGGCACGGCATCAGTCCGCAGACGCTCTACCGCTGGAAGGGGAAGTTTGGCGGCATGAGCGTCTCGGACGCGCAGCGCCTCAAACAGCTCGAGGACGAGAACCGAAAGCTGAAGCGGCTGATGGCGGAGAAGGATCTGGACATCTTGGCCCTGAAGGACGTCGTCTCGCGAAACTGGTGAAGCCCGCCGCGCGGAAGCCGGTCGTGCAGCATCTCCGCGAGGGGTGGGGGCTGAGCGAGCGGCGCGCGTGCGGGCTGGTCTGCGTAAACCGGATGGCGATGCGCTACGTATCACGACGCGACGACACCATGATCCGCGGACGGCTGCGCGAGCTGGCAGCGCTGCGGAGACGCTGGGGCTATCGCAAGCTCCACGTGCTGCTGCGCAGAGAGGGGATACAGGTGAACCACTAACGGGTGGAGCGGATCTACCGGGAGGAGGGGCTCTCGGTGCGCAGACGGAAGCGGAAGCGGGCGGTGAGCGTGGCCCGGACGCCACTCCTGCGGCCGGCGCGGCCGGATGAGGCCTGGGGACTGGACTTCGTGAGCGATGCAACCTGGTCCGGCCGGAAGCTCCGGCTGCTCACCATCGTCGACCTGTACACGCGCGAGGCGCTGGCCATCGAGGTGGACACGTCGCTGTCGGGCGTGCGGGTGGCGCGGGTGCTGGACCAGGTGATCGCGGAGCGCCGCGCACAACCCCAGGCGATCGTCATGGACAACGGGCCGGAGCTGACGAGCCGGGCGCTGGACCAGTGGGCGTACGAGCGCGGGGTGCGACTGCGCTTCATCGCGCCAGGCAAGCCGGTGCAGAGCTGCTTCGTCGAGAGCTTCAACGACAAGTTTCGCGACGAGTGCCTGAACGAGCACTGGTTCACCAGCCTCTACGACGCCCGCGCGAAGGTCGAGACCTGGCGCCGGGATTACAACGCCGTGCGGCCGCACCAGTCGCTGGGCGATCGCACCCCGGAAGAGTTTCGGGCGGCTGCGGCCGCCCGCCTTGAGGATAAAACGAGGCCAGCGATCTTCTCACAATGAATGGAAGAATCTGGGGGGCAGCGCATCCGACATCTACACAAACAAGTCGTGGGATACGAAAACCGACATTTTTCGCTCTTTCAATGTCCTAGTCCCCTGTGCTTTCTTGGGTGAGTGACACACAAGGGACACGGTCAAGAGTTCGTTGACTTCTGTTTCGCGGCGTATCTCCAACAGCCGGCGCCGCGCAGTCTGGCGCGCCTCCACCGCCACCTGACTGAAGCGGGCGTGAAGATCAGCGTCCCCACGCTCAAGCGCTATTCGAGAGAGTACGCTTGGCAACAGCGAATCGCCGAGACAGCAAAGGTAGCCCGCGAACACGCGCGTCAGAGGTCCGTGGAGTCCGTTCTTGCGATGCAGGACCGTCACTCCCAGCTCGCACGCGCCATGCAGGGAGCAGGTGGGACCGCGCTTCAGCGCCTCCTCGCGAACGACAGCCGACTGTCGGGCCTTAAGGCTGGCGACATCGCCCGGCTCATCGACCTTGGGTTCAGATCTGAGCGCCACGCCGTCGGCGTTGCGACGGACCGGCGCGACATCGCCGTCGAGATCTGCAATGACCTGGTCGTGGACCTGGTTGCGGTGTTCATGGAAATCAACGACGAGCCCGAGGCCCGCGTGCGCGCCCGCCTATTCGCTCGCAGCGTGGATCGTCTAGTAACGGAGCGGCTCGAAGCCCTGAAGAGGAAGGACGGTGACAACCAATGACCGCTGCACTCAGTATCGAGTACGTCGACCTCGACGAACTCATCGAGCGTCGCCACCCCGACAACCCGAAGGCTCACGACCTGTTTGGGCTCGCGGCGAGCATCGGGCGGTTCGGCTTCGCGGAGCCCTGCGTCCTCAACGAAACGGATGGACATCTCGTCGCTGGCCATGGGCGCGTCGAAGAGCTCATTCTCGAGCGGGCGAAGGGACAGCCGCCCCCAAAGGGGATCCGCGCCGGCCCCCGTGGCGAGTGGCTGGTGCCGACGGTACGGGGCCTAAGGCTCGCGGAGAATGAAGCGAAGGCATACCTCATCGCGTCCAACCGCCTGACCGAGACCGGGGGATGGGACGCGGACCGCCTGGCGGGGTTGCTACGTGAGCTGAACCAGGAACATCACGGACTCGCCGGCCTGGGGTTCACGGTTTCTGAGCTCGATGACCTTCTGC
>Ga0326597_10003578_pt1 | contig 22303 bp, 17 predicted proteins | sample RVTome_12_FD_203789 | JGI IMG/M metagenome (GOLD analysis project Ga0326597, IMG submission 203789) | Soil microbial communities from uranium-contaminated site in the Upper Colorado River Basin, Wyoming, United States - RVT100D185 | ecosystem: Environmental > Terrestrial > Soil > Contaminated >...
CGATGGACTTTGCGGATGCCACGCTTGTCGCGCTGGCCGAGGAGCTCGACTGCACGTCCGTGTTGACGACGGATCGTGCGGGTTTTTCGGTCTACCGAATCAAAGGCCGGAAGCCTTTTCGTATCCTGCCGAGCGATTGAGTCGTCCAGGACGATCACCTCGAGTCGGAAGGCCACGAAACAGTAGCTCGCTGAGCGTCAGACGATGAAGGTGTGCCTGTTGGGCACACGTCTCGTCGCGCGCCACTTCCGGACGGTGTCATGGGCGATCCGCAATGCCGGCCGCGGCCGATTCGAACGCGACGAGACCGGTCGTGTCGCCCGGTTGGTGATTCGCGAGGGGCCTCGGGAGTTCATCGCGATTCGGAGGTGACGACGGGGCTTGACTTGACACTGGAGCTGGAGCAGCAGGTCGACTACTTCATTGCGGCTCCAGCGCGCGCCCTCGCCTATCCCATAGGAGCACGGGAATTCGACCGGCTGCGCCGTGACGCCCAGTAACGACTCGGCCCGCAGCCGCTGAAGGGGTGTGCGAATCGGCATGGAACGCGCGAACGCGCAGGACTTGAAGTTGAAGAGCTCCACGCGCCCGCGAGGCCGGCCACGCGGACCGCCAGGTATCGTGAGGCCCGGTCCATCACGCCCTTGACAGTCCTGGACGAGGCGTGCTTCCATAGCCAGACTATGGGAAAGAAGCTGGCGAAGAGTGACCTGCTCCCGGGCACCCTCGACATGCTCATTCTGAGGACGCTCACGCGCGGCGTGATGCACGGCTACGGCATTGCGGACCACATCCGCCTGCGATCCGAGGAGGTGCTGAGAATCGAGGAGGGGTCGCTCTACCCGGCCCTGCAGCGCCTGCAATTGCAGGGGCTGGTGGCCTCTGATTGGGGCCATTCGGCGAACAACCGCCGCGCGCGGTACTACCGGCTGACGCCGGCTGGCCGCCGGAAGCTCGACCAGGCCGAATCGAGTTTCGGCCGCCTCATCGCCGCGATCGCGCGCGTGCAGCAGCCCTCTGACGGCGTCGTGTGAAGCGGCTGACACCCAGAGACCGTCGAGGGAAACAGTGACCGCGCTCCGCCGGCTCCTGGCTTACTTGCGACGCAATCGTCTCGATGGCGAGTTGGCGGAGGAGATCCAGCTGCACCTCGAGCTGCGCAGGCAGGCCTTGATCGCCGACGGCATGACACCGGCCGACGCCGATCGCGAGGCACGCCGCCAGTTCGGCAACGTCACGGCCATCCGCGAGCGGACGCGCGACCAGTGGGGCGGATCAACCATCGACATGCTCGTCCAGGACGTCCGCCACGGCATCCGTTTGATCCGCAAGGCGCCGGGCTTCAGCGCCGTGGCGATCGCGTCGCTGGCCGTGGGCATCGGCGCCTCGACGGTGCTGTTCAGTTTCGCAAACACGCTGCTGTTCCGGCCGCTCCCTGCGGCCAATCCAGAACGTCTGGTCCAGCTCTTCACGAGCGATGCCTCGGGCTCCCTGTACGGTGGATCGTCGTACGCCGACTACGAGCGCTTCAGCGCCGCGCCGGTGTTCAGCGGCGTGCTCGCGTGGTCGCGGACCAGAGCGACCTTGAGCCAGGACGAGCGGCCGGACGTGGTCGCTGGTCTGTTCGTCTCAGCCAACTACTTCGATGTGCTGGGCCTGCGGCCGTCGCGCGGTCGATTCTTCCGGGCCGACGAAGGCCGGGCGCCGGGGAGGTCCCCGATCGTGGTGCTCAGCCACGACGCGTGGCAGCGCCGCTTCGGCGCCGATCCCGACATCGCAGGCCGTGTCATCGAACTGAGCGGGCAGCCGTTTACGGTCATCGGCGTCGGGCCTCCACGTTTCATGGGCGCCAGCATCGAGGACATGGCCGACTTCTTCGTGCCGGCGGCGATGCACCAGGTCGTCTCGCCCGGAGCCGACCTGCTTCAGGATCGGCGGCAGCGCGTCTTTCGAGTCCTCGGCCGCCTCCAGACCGGCGTCGCCGTATCCGAGGCCTCCGCAGCCCTGCAGGTCGTCGCCGCGGACCTTCTGCGGCAGGATCCCGTCGCGTGGCGCGAGCAGAGTGGGCGCGGCCGTACGGTCACGGCGCTTCCCGAGGTCACGGCCCGCTTCGTCGGCGCCGGACCGGGGTCGGTGCTCTTCATCCTTTCAACCGTCATGGCCGGCGTCGTGGGCTTGCTGGCGATCGCTTGCGTCAACGTGGCCACGGTGTTGCTGTCGCGCGCAACGGCCCGGCGGAAGGAGATTGCCGTCAGGCTCGCGCTGGGAGCGTCGAGGCGGCGCCTGGTGCGGCAGCTCCTGACCGAAAGCGCGCTACTCGCGGTGGCAGGCGGAGCGCTCGGCCTGATGATCGCGCAGTCGGCCGCCGCGCTGTTCGTCCGGTTGCGTCCGGACGGCATGCCGGCCCTGGATCTGACGCTCGACGACCGCATCCTGCTCTTCGGCATCGGCGCCTCGCTCCTGACCGTCCTGTTCTTCGGGCTGGCGCCGGCGCTCCAGACGACGCGGCCGGACGTCAACGCGGAATTGAAGGACGCGGCGCGCACGCTCAAAGTCCGCAAGTGGCAATTCAACCTTCGCGCCGGTCTCGTCGTGATCCAGGTGGCCGTGTCGTTCGCGCTCATGGTCGGGGCGGCGCTGATGATGCGCAGTGCCCACGCCGGTCGAACGGAGGACCCCGGCTTCCGTCGAGATGAGGTTGTCAGCATCGGCCTCGACCTGTCGACGATTCCCGATCGCGACGGCGCGCACGCACGTTTCTATCAGGAGGCCGTGCGCCTGGTCTCGGCGCTGCCGGGCGTCGAGCGAGTGGCCCTGGCGGCGCTCGTGCCGATGGGCGGGACCAATCGTCACACCACGATTCAGATCGCCCAGGGCCAGGCGCCGGTCTCCACCTTCCTGGACATCAACGTCGTCGGCCCCGGCTACTTCACGCTGCTCGAGATACCTGTGCGACGGGGACGGGAGTTCACCGCCGCCGACCGCCTGTCGTCGCCGCCGGTGGCGCTGGTGAACGAGCTGTTGGCCCGGCAGTACTGGGACGGCGATGCCGTCGGCCAGGTGTTCGTCGATGAGCGCGCCGGCGTCCACGTCCGGATTGTCGGCGTCATCGCCGACCTGCGGCATCGATCGTTCGGCGAGGATCCGAGGCCGATGGTGTACTTCAGCGCCGATCAGTGGCCGTCGTCGCGGATGACGCTGCACGTACGCACGGCCGTGCCGCCCGCCGTCATCGGGCCGGTCCTGCAGCGGACGCTTCACGCCATCGATCGCGCGGCAGGCCTGACTCGGCCGGAGACAATGCGCGAGTACTTCGATCGGGTGACGATGCCGCAGCAACTCGCCGCGGGCTCCGCGTTGGCCATCGCCGCCATCGAGCTGACGCTCGCGGCGATGGCGCTCTACGGCGTCATCGCGTTCGCGGTGTCGCAGCGGAGGCGCGAAATCGGCCTGCGCATGGCCCTGGGCGCCACGAGTCGATCGGTCATTGCGCTCGTCATGCGCGAGGGCCTGCTGCTGATTTCGGTGGGAGCCGTGCTCGGGGTGGGCGTCGCGCTCGTCGGCGGGGCCGCGCTGCAGAGCGTCCTGATCGGCGTCGGACCCGCAGACCCGGCGAGCCTTGCCGTCGCCGCCCTGGTGCTGCTCCTTGTCGGCGCCACCGCGAGCTACGTGCCCGCCCGGCGCGCGTCGGGCGTCGATCCCAGCAACGCGTTGCGAAGCAACTGAGGTCGCGGTGGCGGCGGTGCCGATCGACATCGTGATGATGACGGCGGGATCATGCGTGCCTCACGCTCCTCGAGGAGCGCCGGGATCGGCAGCCCTCATTGCGGATTCCGGAGCATCGGCTCGTAGGCCTGTACGCTCTCGTGCATGTGCTCGTATCGGGCCGGTTCCGAGGCGTGTCCCGCCCGCTCGCATCAGTGGCGGCACTGGCGCCGGTGGTCCTGGTGTACGTCCTCGGCTTCGGCGATGGTCCGATCTTCGGCCAGGGGGAAGGTCAACTGGGAGCACTCGCGTTCCTGGCTGGATCGCTCATTCTGGCCGGATGGCACGGGGATCCGGGCTGTGAAGTTATGTCTGCTCCCAACGCCCTGTTCGGACGGCGAGCGCATCTGACCTGCCTCTTTCTGCTTCCGATCGATCGAGTCGAGCGGCGGCTGCGGAAGTCGGGCGGTCGATGAGGGCGCCGCGGTGACCCTGCGCGCTGCGTAGGGCACCGAGCCCGCGGCGTCGTCAGGACGTTCGGAGCGCCTGCACCGGGTCGGCCCTGGAGGCGCGCCGCGCCGGCACCCACGCCGCGAAGCACGAGACAGCCGCGAGGCAGCCGATCGCGGCGACGAAGGTCAGCGGATCGCGCGGACGGATGCCGTAGAGCAACGCCTCGACCTGACCGGCCGCCATCGCGGCCGCGAGCAGGCCGACCGCCAAGCCCACCGCGACCGGCGCGAACGTCTCGCCGACGACGAGCCGCACGACGCGGCGCGGATCGGCGCCGAGCGCGACCCGGATGCCCATCTCGCTCGAGCGCCGCGCGACGTTGAACGCGACTACCGCGTAGATGCCCATGGATGCCAGCAGCAGCGCGAGCACCGACATCGCACCCATGACGCCGACCGTGAAGCGCTCGACCCTCAAGGCGTCACCGAACAGCGCCGGAAATGTGCCCTGGGACGTGATCGGCATCGTCGATCGCACCGACGTCACGGCGGATCGCATCGCGGCCGCGAGTGCCTCCGGATTGCCGTCGGTTCTCGCGATGACATAGACCGATCCGAACGCGGCCTGTCCGGTGGGCACGAGGAACATCGGCCTCGCCGGCACCTCGGGATACTCGTTCACCGGCGCGTCGCGGGTGACGCCCACGACGGTGCGGACCACGTCCGGCCGGCCCTGCGGGCTCAGCGTCCGCCCGACCGCGCGCTCGACGCCCCAGAACCGTTCGGCCGCCGCCCGATTGACGACGACGACGCGCGGCGAGCCCGCGCCGTCGGCTGCGGTGAATCCGCGTCCGGCGATGATGCCGAGCCCCGTCGCGTCGAAGTACTCCGGCGACACGGCGCCGAAGCTCAGCTCGACGGCGTCGGTGCCGGCCGGCGGCGTGTAGCCCTCCACGACCGTCGTCGTCGTGCCGGACGCCTGGGCCGGCAGCCGGCTCGCGAGCGCGGCGTGCGTCACGCCGGGCAGCACCGCCACCCGCGCGCGGACCTGCTCGAACAGCACGGCCGCGGCGGCGCCGTCGGCCGGTGGTTGGCCGGTGTTCGTCCGCACGTACGCGAGGCGTTCCGCGTCCACGCCGGTGTCCACGCGCTGCCTCGCGAGCAGGCTGCGCCCCAGCAGACCCGCCGCGAGGACGAACATCAGCGATCCGGCGACCTGCACGACGACGAGGGCGTGCTGCAGCCTGACGGTGCCGCGCGGCGTCGACGTCGTCCGCCGATCGTCGCGGAGCGAGCTCGACAGGTCCCGGGCGGAGCGCCACGCCGGGACCAGACCGAACACCAGCGCCGCGACGGCGACGAGCACGCCGGAGAAGACGACCACGCGCGTGTCGATCGACAGGTTCATGCCGTGGGCGAGCGGCACCGGCGCGAGGGGCAGCAGCGACAGCAACAGATGCGCCAGACCGAGCCCGGCGGCGCCCCCGGCGGCCGAGAGCAGCAGCGCCTCGAGGAGGTGGAGCCGCGCCACGCGCATCGACCCCGCGCCCAGCGCGCGCCGGATGGCCATCTCGCCCGTCCGCCCGATGCCGCGCACGAGCAGCAGGTTCGCCAGGTTCGCGCACGAGAGCAGCAGCAGCGCGCCGACGATGACGGCCGTCGTCGTCAGCGCACGCCGGCTGTCCTCGTACTGCCGGACGTCCAGCGCGCGGCACACGGTGATGCCGCGCCCGCGGTCGAGGTCGGGATATGTCTCCCCGAGGCGGACGGCGAGCGCGCTCATCGCCTCTTGGGCCTGCTCCGGACTCACGCCAGGTGCGAGCCGGGCGATCACGGCGTACCAGTGGTCCTCGCGCATGTCCAGATTCGAGGCGCGATACGCGCCGGCGACGGGGGTCGACGAGATCGACAGCCAGAAGTCCGTCACGACCGGTGCCAGGCTGCCGTCGAGGCCCTCGGGTCCGACGCCAATGATCGTCACCGGTGCGCCCTCCAGCCGGATCGACCGGCCGACGATGTCGGGATCGCCGTCGAACCAGCTGCGCCAGGCCGCCGCGCTGACGACGGCGACCGGCTCGGCGCCGACGACGTCGTGCTCGCGCGAGAACCACCGGCCGCGCAGCACCGAGCGGCCCGTGACCTCGAGATAACTCGACGTCGTGAACTCGACGCGCGCGTCGAGCGCGGCGCCATTCCGGTCCCAGGTCAGGGTGTCGGGCGACGTCGCCGCGACAGCGCTGAAGACGTCCACGGTCGCCATGTCGCGGTAGGCCGGGAACGCATTCGAGCTGGGCTCGCCGTCGTCGGAATCCTGGTAGATGTGGACGACGCGGTCCGGCTGGTCGAAGGCCGGACGCCGGATGAGCAGGCGGTCCACGACGGAGAACACGGCGACGTTCGCGCCGAGGCCGACCGCCAGCAGCGTGATGGCGCCGAGCGAGAACATCGGCGCGCGAAGCAGATGACGGACAGCGAACCGGACGTCCTGCCACAGCATGTTGGAACCTCCTGCGCGTGCGTGTCGGATTTCGTGCGGCCTTCGGCGCACCGCCATGGCGGTGGAGGCCGCGTCCCGCGCCACGCGGGTCCAAAGCGCGAGGGTGGCGCGGGGGCCGTGGACCCGCGCCAGGCGGACGAGGAACAGGTGTTCCATCTCGTCGCCGTGCGCGCGGCGGAACCAAGCGGGATAAAGGCCGAGCAGCGCGCGAAAGAGCCGCCGATGCAGGCGCTCGCGTCGCGCGGTCATGTCGGGTCTGTGAGCACGTGGCGCGCGCGGGCGGCGGCGACGAGCTGCTGGAGCCGCCGCGCTTCGGCGGCGACGAGCGCCCTGCCGGCTGGCGTGACGCGGTAGTACCGCCGTCGCGGGTCCGACCGGGCGCCGGGTGGCCGGACCTGCCTGACGAGGCCCGCGTCGGCCATCTCGCCGAGCGATCGGTACAGCGTGCCCGGGCCCAGTTCCACGGTGCCGCCCGAGGCGCGTTCGACGGCATCGGCGATGCCAAGGCCGTGCAGGTCGCCGCCCGACAGCGCGAGCAGGATGTGGAACACGGGCGGCCGCAGGGGAATCGTGCGCGGGTCCTGTCGGGGAGCCATATCCGCGATAGATATATCTATCGTGGATAAATTTGTCAACGCCGGAGCACCGCCGCCGACCGCCTGTCGTCGCCGCCGGTGGCGCGGGTGAACGAGCTGTTGGCCTGGCAGTACTGGGGACGGCGATGCCGTCGCGCAGGTGTTCGTCGATGAGCGCGCCGGCGTCCGTTTCGAGATTGTCGGCGTCATCGCCGACCTGCGGCATCGATCGTTCGGCGAGGATCCGAGGCCGATGGTGTACTTCAGCGCCGATCAGTGGCCATCGTCGCGTATGACGCTGCACGTGCTGAGGTCGCGGTGGCGGCGGTGCCGATCGACATCGTGATGATCACGGCGGGATCACGCTTGCCTCACGCTCCTCGAGGAGCGCCGGGATCGGCAGCCCTCATTGCGGATTCCGGAGCATCGTGAACGCCAGGCGCCTACTCCGTTCGGATGGCGGTGATCGGATCCACGCGGACCGCGCGGACGGCGGGCACGAGGCACGCGAGCAGTGCCACGAGCACCGTGGCGATCGCGATGGCGCTGAACGTCGCCGGATCGGCGGCAGAGACCTCGTACAGAAGCGACGTGAGGCTGCGGCTGACCGCCAGCGCGCCGACCAGACCGATGACGAGGCCGATGCCGCACAGCATGAGTCCCTGCCGGAGCACCATCACCAGGATGCCTGAGGTCGACGCGCCCAAGGCGATGCGGACACCAAGCTCTCGCGTGCGCGCCTCGACCGACCAGGCCAGCAGCCCGTAGATGCCGACCGCCGCGAGCACCGCGGCGACGACACCGAACGCCGACAGCAAGACGGTGTTGAACCGGCGCTGCGCCGTCAGCGCGCGCACCTGGTCCTCGAGCGGCTCGACGGCCCACAGCGGCACCAGCGGATCGACGGCGCGCACGGCGGACCGCAGCACGGGCGCGGCGCTCGCCGGGTCGCCCGCGGCGCGCACCACCATCTGCAGCGACGCCGTCGCCGACTGGGCGAGCGGCAGGTAGGTTTCCGGACGGACGGCGGCGTCGTACCCGGTGCGGCGCGTGTCGGCCGCGACGCCGACGATGGTCATCCAGGGGTTGCGCGACGCCAGCCGGCCGTACTTGATGCGGCGGCCGACGGGATCCTCGTCGGGCCAGTACATCCGCGCAAACGTCTGGTTGATGATGACGACGGGTGGCGCCGCGCGCGCGTCGCGCGCGTCGAAAAACCGGCCGCGCACGAGCGGCACGCGCATGACGTCGAAGTAGTTCGGCGTGATCGAGTCAATGGGCACTTCCACGCGGTCCTCGGGCGCGAAGTCCGGCCGGCCCTCGATGCTGAAGTTCGTCGAGAACGGCGTGGCGTCGAGCAGCACCGTGCCGATGCCCGCGGCGCCCTTGATGGCCGGATCCGCCTGCACCCGGCGGATGACCTCGTCGAAGAACTCGCCGCTGGCTGCAGGCTGCTGGTACCGCTCTCCGGACACGGTCACGCGCGCAGTCAGTACGCCGCCAGCGTCGAAGCCCAGGTCCACCTGCTGGAGCTTCACGAAGCTCTTCACCATGAGCCCCGCGCCGACGAGCAGCATCACGGCCAGCGCGACCTCGATGGTGACAAGAACCGCGCGTAGCCGGCCGCCGGATCCGGTCGTCCCGCGGCCGCCCTCTCCGAGCGACGCGGCCGGCGTGACGCCCGCCGTCTGTAGCGCCGGCGCCAGTCCGAAGAGCACACCGGTGGCAATCGACAGCACGCCGCTTGCGAGGAGCACCCGCGTGTCGATCGCAATGGCGTCCAGCCGCGGCAGCGACGCCGGTGCGAGGCCGACGAACGCCTGCAGCAGCAGCCACGCCAGGCCCACGCCCACCAGGCCGCCGATGAGGGCCAGGACGACGCTCTCGGTCAACAACTGGCGGACGATGCGGCCGCGGCCGGCGCCAATCGCGGCCCGCACGGCCAGCTCGCGCGCGCGGGTGGAGGCCCGCGCGAGCAGCAGGTTGGCGACGTTGGCGCAGGCGATGAGCAGGACGAACGCCACCGCTCCGGACAGGACGAGCACCGCAGGCCGAACCGAGCCGACGACCTGATCGTGGTATCCGACGACGTTCACCCCGTACCCCTTCTGGTCCGGAGACCGTTCGATGATGCCCGCGTTGACACGGGCGAGGTCCGCCTGCGCTTGCTCGACCGACACGCCCGGCTTCAGCCGCCCGATCGCCTGCAGCCAGAGCGGCGACCGGACGGACCGGTGGCTCTCGGTGATCGAGGTCGGCACCCAGAAGGCGGTGTCGGTCTCGGGAAACGAGAAGCCGTCGGGCATGACGCCGATGACCCGCCGGGCCTGGCCGCTCAGCTCGACGGTCTGCTCGATCACGTCCTCACGCCCGCCGAAACGGCGCTGCCACAAGCCGTGCGACAGCACCACGACGAGGTCGTTGCCGGCCTCGTTCTCGGCGGCCGTGAACAGGCGGCCGAGCGCCGGCCGGACGCCAAGCACGTCGAACAGGTTGGCCGACCCGTGCGCGCCGATCAGGCGCTCGGGCTCGCCCCCGCCCGCGAGCGTGGCCGTCCGGCGGTTGAACACGGCAATCGCGTCGAACGTCGTGCTGCCGTCGCGGTAGTCCTGGACGTTCAGGTACGAGTGCCAGTCCTCGTCGAGGTCGATTCGCGCGTTGGTCATCCAGACCATCGCCAGGCGATCGGCATTCGGGTAGGGCAGCGGCCGCAGGAGCACGCCGCTGACCACGCTGAAGATGGCCGTACCGGCGCCGATGCCGAGCGCCAGCGTCATGACCGCGATGGTCGTGAAGCCCGGACGCCGGCGCAGGATACGGAGCGCGTACCGGACGTCGTGCACCAGGTGCTCGAAGCGGCCGCCGCTGCGGACGTCGTAGCCCGCGTCCTGCAGCGCCGCTAGGTTGCCGACGCGGCGCCGAGCCTCGCGCCGCGCCTCGTCGGGCGCGAGGCCTTCGCGCGTCAGACGATCGGCCAGCAGGTCCACGTGGTGCCGGAGCTCGTCGTGGATCTCGCCCGCCACCCTGTCGCGCCTGGCGAACGCCCGAAACGACTGCCGCAGCACACGAATGAATCGCATGGGAGCTCCCTCCGTTCAGGCCTCGAGCACACGCGCCACGGCGCCGGCGAGCCGGTGCCAGCTCTGCGTCTCCGCGCCGAGCTGCCGCCGGCCGGCGCGCGTGAGCTGGTAGAAGCGGGCGCGCCGGTTGTTGTCCGACAGCCCCCACGACGACCGGATCCAGCCGCGCTGCTCCATCCGATACAGCGCCGGGTAGAGCGAGCCCTCCTCGACGCGCAGCACGTCGGCCGAGAGCTGGTGCAAGCGCACCGCGATGCCGTAGCCGTGCTGCGGCCCGGCCGCCAGGACCTTCAGGACGAGCATGTCGAGCGTGCCGTGGAGCTGGTCGGCGTTGGTGGGCATGGCGCTGTCCCCTTAGATGTTCTAGGGAAGACGATAGCACACACCAGCCTTTCGGCTCTGGCCAACGCCATCTTTCGCGCAGGAACAGCCTCGCAGAGCAGGGGCGTGCCGATCGGCGGCGACCGCTGCCACGGGACCGCGTGCGACATCGTCGGTGTCACGGCGGACGCGATGGGCGTGTACCGCGCCTCGAACTCGTCGGCGGTGACCAGCACGCGGGCGAGGTTGCGCCGCGCCTCGCTGGAGCGCACAGCGCCGCGGCCGGATCCGCACGGGCTTGACAGGGGCGGCTCCTCGCGCGCAGGATACCTAAGTCACTTATGGGAGACAAGGCGCGACCGACCGGCGAGCTGATGCCCGGCACGCTCGACATGCTGATCCTCAAGACGCTCACGCGCGGCGCCCTGCACGGCTACGGCATCGCGCAACACATCCAGCGCGCCTCTGACGACGTGCTCCGGGTCGAGGAGGGCGCGCTCTATCCGGCCCTGCACCGCCTCGAGGTCCGCGGGTGGCTCCGCGCCGAATGGGGCACGTCGGAGCACAACCGCCGGGCGAAGTTCTACCGGCTGAGCGTGCTCGGCCGCCGCGAGCTGGCCCGTGAGTCCGACTACTGGGATCGCGTCGCGTCGGCCGTCACCCGCGTGATGCAGGCGACCTGACGTGCGCGGCCTGCACGATCTCATCGGCGTGTGGCGGCGCCTCGCCGCGCTCATCCGGCGGCGCCGCATCGCGCGCGACATCGACGACGAGCTGGCGTTCCACCTGGCCATGCGGCGCGCGGACCTCGCGCAGGACGGCGCCGCGGACCCGGATCGCGCGGCCCGGCAGCAGTTCGGCAACGTGGCCCTCCTTCGAGATCGGACCCGCGACATGTGGACATTCCCATCGGTAGAAAGCATCGTGCAGGACGCGCGGTTCGCCGTGCGGACGCTGATCAAGGCCCCCGGGTTCACGCTTGTGGCCGCGTTCGCGCTGGCCGTCGGCATCGGCGCGAACACCGCGATCTTCAGCCTGGTCGATGCCGTGCTCGTCCGGGGCCTGCCGTATGCGGACGCCGACCGGCTCGTCGTGCTCATCGGCAACGTGCGCCGGCAGACCGTGGAGCGCCGCGGCGGTTCCTTTCCGGACTACCTCGACTGGCGCGACCAGGCGGCGTCCTACGAGGCCATGGCCGCGTACACCGGCTCAACGACGACGGTAACGAGCGGCAGCGGCGACGCCGAACGCATCACGATCGAGGCCGTGTCTGCGCCGTACTTCGACGTGCTCGGCGTCGCGGCCGGCGCCGGCCGCACGTTCCGCCGTGACGAGGACGCGGTCGAGGGGCGCGACGCCGTCGTCGTGCTCGGACACGGACTCTGGCAGCGGCGTTTCGGCGGCGATGCCGGCGTCATCGGTCGCACGATCACGCTCGGTACGCAGCCGTACGAAGTGGTCGGCGTCATGCCGGCGGGCTTCACGGGCCTGACCGACCAGGCGGAACTCTGGGTGCCGTTCACGATGTCGAGCCTGTCCGGCTACGCCCTGGCGCAGCGCGGGAACCGCGGGCTCCAGGTGATCGCGCGGCTGCGGCCGGGCGTCACGACGGACCAGGCCGCCGCGGAGATGGCCTCGATCTCCGCGAGGCTCGAAGCGGAGTATCCGGACACGAACGAAGCGCGCGGCGTCGAGGTGGCGCCACTGCCGGCGCTGACGTTCGGCCAGATCCAGCCGGCGGTGCTGGCGCTCATGGTCGCCGTCGCGTTCGTGCTGCTGATCGCCTGCGCCAACGTCGCGAACCTGCTGATCGGGCGATCCGAGCTGCGGCAGAAGGAGATCGCCGTGCGCACGGCCCTCGGCGCCGGACGCGCGCGGCTGCTGCGCCAGCTCGTGACCGAAAGCTGCGTGCTCGCCGTCATCGGTGCCGGCCTCGGCCTCGCGCTGGCGAGCGTGGCGCTCAATCTGCTGGTCGCGTCCACGCCGCTGACGCTCCCGACGTACGTCCACCCCGGTCTCAGCCTCCGCGTGCTCGCTTTCACGACCGGCGTGGCGCTGGCCTGCGGCCTGCTGCTCGGCGTCGCGCCGGCCCTGCACGCGCGAGGCGGGCGCATCAGCGAGGCGCTCAAGGACTCGGCGCGCGGCTCGAGCGGCGCCGCGGCACAGCGGCTGCGTGGCGTCCTCGTCGTCGTCGAGGTGTCGCTGGCGGTGATCCTGCTCGTCGGTGCCGGCATGATGATCCGGACGGTCAGCAATCTGTCCGCGATCGACCCCGGCTACGACATTGAGCGCGTCCTGACGCTCAACGTCAGCGTGCCCCGCCAGCAGCCCGCTGCCGACGCCGCGCCGGATGGTCCGCCGCCGCCGTTCGTCACGCCCCCGCGCGATCTCATCGCTCGCCTCGAGGCGCTGCCGGGCGTGACCGCCGCCAGCCTCTCCTCCGATTACCCGCTCAGCGGCAACAGCTCCGCGGTGTTCTACGCCGCCGAGGGCGATGACACCACGGCGGCCGGGACGCGGCCGCGCGCCTACGTCCACCGCGTGACGCCGGGCTTCTTCGAAACGCTCGGCATCCCGCTCGAGCAGGGCCGGCCGTTTCTCGAGTCGGAACTGACCCCCGATGCCATCGCGGTCATCGTCAGCGCCGGCGTCGTCCAGCGGTTCTGGCCCGGCCAGAACGCGGTGGGGAAGCGGGTGAAGCTCGGTTCGCTCGCTGCGGCGACGCCGTGGCTCTCGATCGTCGGCGTGGTCCCTGAGGTGCGGTTCCGGGGGCTCCCCGAGAATCCCACCAGCGATCCCGACCTGTACTTTCCGTACGTGGACCGCGGCGTGCAGGCGGTGATGGTCCGGACGGCGGTGCCGCCCGAATCGGTGACGGCCTTGGTGAGCGCCGAGATCCGCCTGGAGAGCCCCGACATCGTCGTCTATGACGTCAGCACGATGGCGACGCTCGTCGATGCCCAGACGGCGCAACAGCGCTTCACCACCTGGCTCATGGGCGTATTCGCTGGCGTCGCGCTGCTGCTGTCGATCGTCGGCATCTACGGCGTGATGTCCTACCTCGTCGCGCAGCGATCGCGGGAGTTCGGCATCCGGCTCGCGCTCGGTGCCGGGCGCGCCGGGATCATCCGGCTCGTCCTGGCGCACGGCGCGCGGCTCATCGCTGTTGGTCTCGCCATCGGAACTGTCGCGGCCGTCGGCCTGTCGAGATTGCTGGAGGCCCTGGTCTTCCGGGTGACCGTCGCCGACGCGTCGGCCGCCGGCGCCGTCGCGCTGCTGGCACTGGTGGCTATCGCCGCGTGCCTCGCGCCGGCGCTGCGCGCGACGCGCGTCGAACCCGTAGTCGCGCTCAGGAACGACTGAGCGCGCCGTTCCGGTGCCGCGTCCGCCTCTGGGGCCGCGCCGGAGGTCTCTACAACCGGCAATGAAGGATATCGACGCCAGGAGTCTGCGCGGCGGACATTCCCTGGTGCTGTGCCGCTGGCGTTCGCGGACGCCCGGCTCACGTCGTACGCCGGGCTGGAGCTGTTCGGCCGATATCTGCGGTCGACGGCTTCAACGCGGTCGTGCGCACCGGGCCCTGGTAGCGATCGACGAAATGTCGAAAGGCGTCCACGTGGCCCGCTCGGCACGCGCGAATCGCCGCGGCGTCGTCCATCTGCCCTCTACTATCCAGGAAGTGGGAAAACTATTCGAAGGCCGGAAAACGGGTAGTGGGCCGATCTTATGCCGTGTGGCGGCACCGCTTGACGACGCTGGCCCTGACGGCGGTGACAGACAGGATCTCAGCGCCTAGAGTGGTTTGACCCGAAGCGATCCTGGGCCCAGACTTGATGGGTGCCGGATCGGTTGCTCAAGCGAGAACGGTCAGACATGCCTCGCAAGGCCGTCTATCTGCTCGTCGTCGAGGGGTTCGCGGACTGGGAACCGGCCCATGCTGTGGCCGAGCTGCGGCGGCACGGTCACTATCGCGTCGAAGTTGTCGGACTGACCGCCGAACCGGTGCGGTCGATGGGCGGCCTCACCGTGGTGCCGTCGAAGACGCTCGCGGAGGTCGATGTCCACGACGTGGCCGTGTTCATCCTGCCCGGGGGCGATCGATGGGAACAGGCGCCGATCGAGCCACCACTCGCACGGCTCCTTGAGGAGCTCGACAGGCAGGGAATTGCCATCGCCGCAATCTGTGCGGCCACCGTCGCCATTGCGCGGGCCGGGCTGTTGCGCGGCCGCCGCCACACGAGCAACGGTCTTGCCTACCTGCGTGCCCACGTCGCCGGATACACTGAAGCGGACCACTACGTGACTGCGCCGGCCGTTCGGGATCGGGGTCTGATCACCGCCAGCGGTCTTGGCGATGTCGAATTCGCACGCGAACTCTTCGAGGAGCTGGGCGTCCTCAGCGCAGCCGATCGGGCGGAGTGGGCGAGGATCTTCCGGAGCGCGACGTTGCCCCCTGAATCAGCGTGATCCCGGGAACTCTGGCGCTGCGGGAATGAGACAGCGTTTCAGGAACCGCGATCAGCGTGTCGCCCGCGAGCGACGGGTCGTCGAATCCTCTAAGCCACGGCGACAAGACGAGTGATGCCTACGGCGATGTCGTGAACTCATGCGACGCAGGGCTTCCTACCCTTCGCGCAAGACGGCAGCAGGATCAAGCCGTGCGGCCCGCCGCGCCGGCAGCCAGACGGCCAGTACGCCTGCGGCAACCAGCACACCAGCCGCGCCCGCGAACGTCGCCGGATCGCGGGCCTCCACCTGAAACAATAGCGGCCCCACAAACTGCGCCGCCCAGAGGCTGCCGGCCAGGCCGAGCGTGAGTCCGGCCACGATCAAGATGCCAACGCGGCGAAGCACGAGACGCACGATCCCGGCGGGCTGCGCACCCATCGCCATGCGGAGACCGATTTCGCCCTGGCGCGTGCGCACGGCTTGCGCGACGATACCGTAGAGCCCGATGCCGGCCAGCAAAAGAGCGAGTCCGCCGAAAAAGCTCGAGAGCATGGCGATGAGGCGCTCCTGCATCGCTGTCGCGCGGATGAACTCATCGAAGGTCCTGAAGACGAACGCAATACCCGGCTCGGTCCGCGCAAGTGCGGCAGCGACATCGCGCTCCACTGCCGCTCGCCGGCCACGATCCGCGTTGATGGTCAGGATGACGGTTTTCCCGAGCGGCTGGACCTGGGCGAGCGGCTCGTACATCGTCGCGATCATCCCGTCACGCGGCGACTTGTAGACGCTATCGCCAACCAGGCCGACGATCTCGTAGCGTCGCTCACTGTTCGACAAGCCAATGCGTATGGTCCGGCCGATCGGCTGCTGGCCAAGCTCATAGCGGCGGACGAACGCCTGGTTGACGATGGCAACAAGCGGCGCACCCGCGCGATCGGTCTCGGTGAAGTCCCTGCCGCTCACGAGCGGCGTCCCCATGGTGTCGAACCAACCCGGGCTCGTGGCATTACGCCACAGTCGATTGGTGCTCAGATCCTCGACGGGCATGGGCCCATCGTCGATCGCGACGCGGTTGGCGCCCCAGCCACCGCCAGTGAGCAACGGCACCCTGGATAGCGACGCCGACCTCACACCGGGCACAGTTGCGGCGGCGGCGCGCAAGCGCTCGGCCCGCGGACCGCGTTGCTCAATCGCCGCACTACCCGCCTGAAGATCCAACTCCGCGACGAGCAGGGGCTCTGGCGCGAAGCCAAGCGGCAGCTGGTTGAGCGACGCGAACGAGCGGAGAAAGAGCCCGGCCGCAGTGACCAGCATCAGCGACACGGCAATCTGAGCGACGACGAGCGTGCCGCGTACGGCGAAGCGACGGTCGCCGGAAAGTCCTCTACCTGCGTCCTTGAGGGCCTCACCAGCGGCGACGCTCCTGAGTCCGAGCGCTGGCGCGACGCCGGCGACAATCGCTGACGCGCAGGCAAGCGCCACGCTGAATCCGAACACGCGCCAATCGAGCGCGAGCTCCAGCGATACGTCGCTCTCCCACGTGCTCAACTGGCGGACCAGGAGCGCGCCGCTCCAACCCGCGAAGACCAGTCCGAGGGCCGCACCCGCCATCGCCAGGATCAGGCTCTCGATGAAGAGCAGCCGCCCCAGCCGCCCGCGCGAGCCGCCTAGCGCCATTCGCACACTCATCTCGCGGTGCCGCGCGAGAACGCGCGCGACCAGCAGGCTCGCGATGTTCGTGCAGGCGACGAGGAGCAGGAGTCCCACCGCCACGATCATCGCGATGAGCGGCTTCTCGAAGTCGCTGCGCAGCGACGACCTGCCGGTCGCAGCGTCTGCCAGGGTCAATGGGCGGGTGAGATAGCGCGCGGCTCTTACTGCCGCCACACGGCTCACGGTCGCGGCGCGGATCTGTGGCTGCACGCCGCGGAGCGCGGCAGTCGCCTGCTCGAGGCTCTGCCCGGGCTTCAGCCTCACCATCATGTCGAGCCACGACGCATCGACGGCTGCCGACAGGCTCTCCGGACCTCGAACAAGTGGCTCGGCTGCGAATGGCAACATCACGTCCGTCGTTCGCCCGACGTCCACGCCGAAGAACTCCTTTGGCATCACGCCGACGACGGTGAATGCCCTGCGCTGCAGCGTGACCTGGCGTCCGATCACATCATCAGCGCCGCCAAAGTGCTCGCGCCAGAATCGATGGCTGATGACGGCCACGGGGCCATCCGGCGCGGCGGCAGCGTCATCGGCCGGAGTGAGCATGCGGCCGTGCACGGCCGGCACGCCCAGCACTTCGAAGAAGCGCCCGCTCACGTGGGCACCGTCCACAAATGTGCTTTTCCCCCCTCGAGACAAATCGAATCTCTCGTTGGCCCACGCAAAGGCGCCGTCGAACAGATCGTTCTCACGAGCCTTGATCTCCGCCCACATCGGGTAGGACCACGATCCCTCGAGCAGCAGCGCCAGGCGGCTCGGGTCGCGCACCGGCAGCGGGCGCAGGATGAGACCGTTGAAGATCGAGAAGAGCGCTGTGTTGGCACCGATGCCCAGCGCCAGCGTCGCGACGGCGACGAATGCGAAGACCGGGTTTCTGCGCAACCCGCGGACCGCGATCCGGATGTCCTGCCACACCTGATCGACAGCGCGCGACAGCCACACGTCGCGCACGTCTTCGACGGCCAGCGTTACGTTCCCCATGGCCCGTCGGCTCGCCCCCGCCGCGGCGTCGGACGCGAGGCCGTCACGCTCGAGCGCGTCCTGGTGATGAGCGCGGTGCGCCTCTATCTCGTCACGAAGATCGGCATCGCGACGCGAGCGACCGAGCACGTACATCAGGCGGCGAAGGAACGCGCTCATGACAGGGACCTTTTTCATGTCCGATGGCCGGTAGGACTCATGTCGATGCGAGCACGCGTTGGATCACGCCGACCATGCGGTTGAACTCGGCGTGTTCGGCGGTTAGCTGCCGGCGTCCGGCGGCGGTCAGCGTGTAGTAGCGCGCGCGGCGGTTGTGCTCCGACGTGCCCCACTCGGCCTTCACCCAGCCGTTGAGCAGCAGCCGTTGGAGCGCCGGGTACAACGCACTCTCCCCGATCCTGAGCACGTCGTCCGACACCACCCGCAGGTGCTCGACGATGCCGTAGCCGTGCTTGGAGCGTGGCCTGAGCGCCTTCAGAATGAGCAACTCGAGCGTGCCGGGAAGGAGATCGGACGGCGTGTTCGTGAGTCCCATCAGTGACTGATGGGAGCATACCGAACCCACGCGGCGCCGTCAACTGCCATCACGGCTTGAGGGGACGGCCCGACGGGAGGTTTCGACGCGAACCGGCGTTGCTACGGGAGTAACTGTTGAGCTGGCTGGGAGCCTGGGCTTCGAACCGGCGCTGGCCCCCTGAATCAGCGTGATCCCGGGACTTCTGGCGCTGCGGGAATGAGACAGCGTTTCAGGAACCGCGACCAGCGTGTCGCCCGCGAGCGAACGGTCGTCGAATCGCCGAATCCAGATAGCCGACGTTGCCGTCGAGGTGTTCCGCCTCACACCGTGCCCCGAGCTCACTCCTCACTTCGGCGTTTGAGCCCGGCCGCTTCCTGTGCAAGGTACCGCTCGTTGAGGCCCCGCATCATCCAGCCGATGACCCGCCCCAGGAAGCCGGCAAACGTCACGGAGAGCGTCACCCGGGAGCGGTGTCCCGCTCCCGCCGGCTCTACCCAGTGATTCGCTTCGACAGTTGCGCCGGGAGAGCGGCTGAAGAGCCGAAACCCTCGACCCGGTTCGAGCGCAGTGACCGTCCACTCGGCGGGCGGGACCTTCGGCTGCACGATTCGGAGGCGGCCGCCGAGCGCCAACACCGCGCCGGCATCCCCGAGGCGCTCGACCCGCGTGACGGTCGGCGTCCATTCAGGCCAACGCTCGACCTCGCTCAGAACCGCAAACACCACTTCTGGTGGAGCGCCGACCTCTGTTGCGATGCTGAACTGCATTCGTCGTCTCCGAGGTCGTTTCCGCGTGCGCGCTCAGAAGCATACTTCCATCACCGGTCGGCATGCCCCGTAGCGCTTGGCACGTCAGGTCATTTGAAGGTCAGGCCTGCCGCGTGTCATTTGCGAATCGGTTCGGTGTGGTCCTTCTTCGCAGCTGGCGGAACGTTCAAAGCCCCCCTGAGACTGTCAGGAATCAGGGCGCGATCGTACGGCTCTCGCACCGCATTCTGCCTGTCGAACTGCGTACCGTAAACCTGCGCCTTGCCAATCGTGGTCAAGTACCGATCCAGAGTCGCTGCAGCGATCCATCGCGCCTCGGCATCGCCCATGGCCAGGGCAGCAAGGGCGAGCGTGTGCGCGACGAGAAAGTCGTCTGCGGCTTCGCCGTGTTGAAACACGAATGCCGCTCTGCGGAAGTCTTCACCCGCCCGCAACTCCCCATCCTCCAGCAGGACGCGCGTTCGCTTTCGCCGCAGTGCATCCTGAACGGCGACGGCCGCACGCTGTGCATCGGTCATGTTCTGCCAGTTCTGCCTGTCGGCTTGGTCTTCGTCGAAGATGGCCGTCATCTCAGCATTTGGGGCTACGGCGGGACGATCTATGGTGTAAGACAGTGCCGGGTCCCACGCAATCGGAACTGCTGCCAGGTCAGCGTTCGTGCTCTTCTCAAGAGGCCATGGCATGAAAGGCGCTCCGACGAGGCTGAGCGACGCATCGGTCGGATTGACCAACGTGAAATCGAACTCATCCTTGTCAGTGCGATCCATCGGGTTCTCGACGACAACACGTAGAACCGTCTGATTGATTGACGCAGACGCGATCGGCCGCGTCACGATGCCGGGACCGACCGTCGTGAAGGTGACGCCGTCGCCAGTGGACCAATGCTCAGGTGCGGTCAGAGAGCCCGAGTATTGACCGGTCTTTCGCTCCAGCGTCAACATCATGAACGGCCGTCCACTTGCACTCAGGACCCAAGTGCCTGCGAAGGGAGCGTCGCCCTCGGATGAGTCCTGACGACAAGCAGTCACCAGACAGGCGAGCAACGTGCAGCATCCAACCACTTGGAGACGCCTACGACGGCATGCCATGTCGAATCCCCCTCGGCCGCGCCTGTGGCGCGGCCGTCTGGTGCATTTGCTGGTCAGCGCCCAACGCGCGGACTCTGGGCACGGCCGGATCATATTGGCGCAAAACTCCGCGCGGGGCCTGGTGCGGCTACGGCCGAAACCGGAGCCACCAGAGAAAGCTGCTGAGGAGCAAAGCCACCACTCCCCCAACCCGGAAGTGCCATGCGCGTTCCACAGAAGCGCGCTGCATGGCTCGCAGGCCGACCTGCGGGGCCAGAAAGCGTCCCAGGCCCTTGAGGACCTGCGCCCATCCAATCAGAGTGAGCAGCAGGGCCGGACCTTGCCACACATTATGAAACGCGACGATGATGGCGCCGAAGTTCAGAAGGAGAAAGCCCTCGAGGAAGACCCCAGGGGTCCCCTTAGCGGCGAGAGCTTGATAGAACGCAACCCAGGCTTTGGGTTGACCGATATGCGAAAGGCCGATCACCAGGAAGGAGATTACCGCGAAGACTTGTGTGGCCTGCTGCATCAACCAATGGTCCTCAAGGAGCAAACCTCACCGGGCCACCTGACTTCATCCCGCCACTCGCGCGCATTATCGCTCAGACCGAGGCCGTCGGTGATGCATTCCAACCAGGCCTACACCCCCAACTTCTCCTTCAGCCGGTCGGTGGTCAGATGCTTTACGACGTCGAACGGCTCGCATTCGCCACTGGCGGAGGTGAACTCGATCGGCCCCACATCCCGCACCACCTTCAGAGCCGCCTCGTTCAACACAGCGCTCCGCTTTCCGATCCCCATCAGCGCCGCGCCCATCGACAGGCGGACCTTCTCCGACTCCGTCCCGATCGTGTCCGCGATGCGCTCGACATGGGCGAGGAAGAACTCCTCGCTCGGCGCCTTCTTGCCGGAGAACTTCGACGCCTCATAGAGCAGGCCGTAACCGCACTCGCGGCGGACGGGGTCGTCGTTCCTGACCCACTGGTCGGCAAGCTCGACCACGAATGACGTCTTCGCGAGCGTTGCGTCGCAGGAAGCAAACACGTACGCGAGCATGCCGCCGGCCAACTCCTCGACCTGTTTCTCGGCCTGGTCACGGGTGATTCGCGCGGGGTCGTCGACGAGAAGCGCGATCACCCTGGCTTCGTAGACGTCGGTCTTCCAGAGCGCGTGCGCGAGCTCCCGGCTGCGCCCAATCCGTTTGGCCAGCTTGCGCAGCCGTGTGAGCCCAATTCCGTAACTCCTCATGCCCGCGGTGCTCGATCCCAGCTTCTCCCAGTTGCTCATCCCCCGCTCGTCGCGTTCAGCGTCGAGCAGAGCGAGGACGTCGGAAACGGTCATCGGAGATATCCTCTGCCACCGATTCTGACAAACGCCAACTGCAGCACCCAGCCAATACTCTGGCGCTTGCGCCCTGGAACCACCCGCCGCTCGCGCGCATTATTGCCGTCCTTAGATTAGGTCCGGGTGCAATGTCCTCTGGCAAAACGATTTACCGAAACACTCCCGGGTAGAGCGTTCAGGAACGCAGTTCCTTGATCGGGTCCAGGCGACCGGCCCGGAGCGCGGGCCCGATGCACGCCGCCGCGGCGACGGCGACCACCACGACCGGAACGACGACGAATGTCACAGAATCGTACGAGGTGATGTCGTACAGCAGCGCGCGGACCAGCGGCGTCAGACCGAGTGAGATGAGGAGTCCCGCGCCGAGACCGGCCCCGGCGACGCCGAGGCCCTGCGTGAGCACGAGCCGCATGAGGGCGCCCGGCCGCGCGCCGAGCGCGGCGCGCACCGCCAGCTCACGCGATCGCTGCCCGACCGTGTACGACAGGACGCCGAAGAGTCCGACCGCCGCGATAACAAGCGCGAAGACCGCGAACATGCCGAGCAGGACCGCGTAGAGCCGCGGGCGCGCGACGAGCACATCCAGCCGACTGTCCAGGGTCGCGATTCGGTCCGGAACCAATCCGCCGTCTGCGTCGCGGATCGCCCGTCGGATGTCGGACGCGACCGCGTCTGAAACATCCGAGCGAACGAGGAAAGTGGCCACCGGCACCCCTAGGCGGTTTCCCAGCTGCCGGTACGCATAGTAGATCTCGGGCTGGGTCGTGTCGCCGGCTGCGACATACCGCACGTCGTCGACGACGCCAACGACGGTGGCTTCGCTGTCGAC
>Ga0326597_10003579_pt1 | contig 22300 bp, 22 predicted proteins | sample RVTome_12_FD_203789 | JGI IMG/M metagenome (GOLD analysis project Ga0326597, IMG submission 203789) | Soil microbial communities from uranium-contaminated site in the Upper Colorado River Basin, Wyoming, United States - RVT100D185 | ecosystem: Environmental > Terrestrial > Soil > Contaminated >...
CAGACCGCCCGGCGTCACGGCGGTGTCATATGTCGCCACCCTCCCCATCCCGGCCCCCGGAGCGTGGCGCCTGGAAGTCGCCGCGACCGTGTCCGGTGAGGTGCGCGTCGGGACCGCGGCCGTGAGCGCCCTCGACCCGGGGACGACCGCGCCGCTCGGCGCGCGGGCGCCGGGCATCCGCACCCCGACCCTCGCCGACGTCGGCGGGGTCGTCCGGGCGTTGACGACGGATCCGGCACCGGACCTCCGCATGTCCCGGCGCTCGACCGTCGACGCGCTCGCCGCCGGCCAGCCATTCGTGCTGGTCGTCGATTCCGTACGCTTCAAGGTTTCGCCGGCATGTGGTCGGGCGGTCGTGATGGCGCGCTACCTGCTCGATCGGTGGCGGGATGTCGCGTTCATCCACCACGAGCCGTACCGCTACTCGGTGGTGGCCGACACGCCGGTCCTTGACGGCACGCTCGAGGCTCCGACGTTGACCGACCCCGCCATCGCCTGGGGGGTCGGCGGCGATCCGTGGGGCGCGGCGTCGATGCCGTGGGTCTTCGTCGTCGACGGCGAGGGGCTCGTCCGGGCGAAGTACCAGGGGGTCATGGGCAGCGACGACGTCGACGTCGTCCTTGCCCTCATCGCCCAGGGAGACTGACGGTCCATGGCGGACGCGCGCGAGGCGCCTCCCTTCGGCCCCTGCGAAACGGGCCGAATGTCACCTACCCACGAGTCGGGCGCTTCCGGCTACCATCGGCGTCATGGATACACTGCCGCAGGTTGACCTGCCGACCCCCGAACCCGACGATGCCGCGCTCTCCCGGCGCGGGTTCCTCCGTGCCGCGGCACTGACCGGGGGTGGCATCGCAGCCGTCGCCGGACTCGCGGCCTGCGCGCCCGCCGCCACCGGCGCGGGCTGGACCTTCGGGCCCACGCTCAGCGCCGCCCCGAGCGCTACCGCGGGCGCCGTCGCGAGTGCCGCCCCGACCCCGACCGCCAGCCACGACATGTCGGCGAGCCCGTCGCCGGCCGCCTCGGCCCCGCCGAGTGGCAACGTCCCGACGGGCTGGAGCACCCACGACGTCGAAGCACGCGACAAGGTGCGGCGCTACATCGGTGACCTCGCGCCGGCCCTCGGGGGTATCTACCCGGCGCCCGTCGCCCTCAAGCTCGGCGCGATCCTCGGGGTCGAGGACGACTACCCGGAATTGAAGCTCAAGCCGGCGTTCGTGCAGGTCCCGCAGCTCGTCCTCAGCGACGCCCTGACGCCGCTGACGCCTGAGCTCATCGGCGACGTCAAGGTCTTCAAGCTGACGATCGACGAGATCACGGTGAAGGTCGACGAGCTGGTCCCGCCCGTCCCGGGTCTTGGTTACAACAAGCAGTGGCCTGGCCCGACGATCCGGGTGACCCAGGGCGACAAGGTGCGCGTGCTGTTCACCAACAACCTGAAGGAGACGACCGGCGTCCACTTCCACGGCGTCGAGTTCGCCGACTTCTTCCAGGATGGGGTCCCGTTCGTGACCCAGCTGCCGATCATCCCCGGCGAGACGTATGCCTACGACTTCGTGGCGAGGAATGCCGGCTCGCTCATGTACCACTCCCATCACAACGCCACCGACCAGGTCGGCCGCGGGCTCCTCGGGGCATTCATCGTCGATCCGAAGCCGGATCCGGTGAAGGTCGACCGCGAGTACGTCTGGATCTCGAACGACCAGCTCGGCGGGTTCACGATCAACGGTCACGGCTTCCCGGCCGTCGTGCCGGTCCTCGCCGCCGCGGGTGAGACCGTCCGTGTCCGGTTCATGAACGAGGGGATCATGATGCACCCGTGGCACCTCCACGGGATCCCGATGCGGGTCATCGCCCGCGACGGCTGGCCGCTGGGCTCCGCCGAGTTCACGTGCGACACGCTCGGGGTCAACCCAGGCGAGCGCTACGACGTCCTGATCGAGGCGAAGACCCTCGGCATCTGGGCGTTCCACTGCCACATCCTGCCGCACGCCGAGCTCGCCACCGGGATGTTCGGCATGGTCAACACGCTCATCGTCGTCCCTGAAGCGGCCCACGTGAACGCGATCGTGGCTGCTCTCCTGGCGTAGGCGCCCGGTTCCGCAAGATCCGTCGCAGATGGCCTCGATCGGCGAGACGCCCGGCCCGGTCCTGACCAGGTCGGGCGCGCCGCGCGCCTTCCACCTGATGGCCAAGCCGACCGGGGCGACCTGCAATCTCGACTGCGACTACTGCTTCTTCCTGTCGAAGGAGATGCTTACCCGGGCAGTCGCTTCAGGATGGCGGAGGAACTCCAGGAGCTGTACATCCGCCAGCTGATGGCCGGCCACGCGCGCGCCCCCGAGGTCATCGTCGCCTGGCAGGGCGGGGAGCCGACGCTGATGGGCCTCGACTTCTTCCGACGGTCCGTCGAGCTCATCGAGGAGCACCGGCAGCCTGGCCAGCACGTCCTCAACACGCTCCAGACGAACGGCACGCTGCTGACCGACGAATGGGGCGAGTTCCTGGCCGAGAACCACTTCCTGGTCGGCATCTCGATCGACGGCCCGCGCGAGATCCACGACCGCTACCGCGTCGACAAGGGCGGGGAGCCGACCTTCGACAAGGTCATCTGCGGGCTCGAGGTGCTCCGCCGCCACACGGTCGACTACAACATCCTGACCACCGTCCACGCCGCCAACGAGCGGCGCGGCCGCGAGGTCTACCGCTTCCTGCGCGACGACTGTGGTGCCGAGTTCATGCAGTTCATCCCGATCGTGGAGCGGGCGACCCCCGAGACGCTCGCTGCCGCCAATGCCGGCTGGGGTGAGCGGGGCCAGCTACGCCCGCTGTACGTCCTCGACGGCAGCCTGGTCACCGACCGGACGGTCAGCCCCGAGGGCTACGGCCGCTTCCTCATCGACATCTTCGAGGACTGGGTGCGGCGGGACATCGGGACCGTCTACGTCCAGATGTTCGACACCGCCCTGGCCAACTGGGTCGGCGAGCCGGGCGGCATGTGCGTCCACGCGGAGACCTGCGGCCTCCAGCTGGCACTCGAGCACAACGGCGACCGTACTCGTGCGACCACTTCGTCGAACCACGCTTCAAGCTCGGCAACATCCGCGAGCTGCCGATGCTCGACATGGTGGCGTCGGACCAGCAGCGCAGGTTCGGCCAGGACAAGCGCGACACGCTGACCCGCTACTGCCTCGATTGTGACGTCCGGTTCGCCTGCAACGGCGGCTGTCCGAAGGACCGCTTCGCGACGAGCCCCTACGGCGAGGATGGTCAGCACTACCTGTGCCCCTCCTACAAGGCGTTCTTCGGCCACGTGACGGCGCCGATGGAGCAGATGCGCGACCTGCTCCGCGTCGGCCGGGCTCCGGCCGAGTTGATCGGCACGTACGCGGCCGCCGACGCCCGGCGCGGCCGGAACGATCCCTGTACCTGCGGCAGCGGCCGCAAGTGGAAGGTCTGCCACGGCCGTGAGGTCGCCGGGCGCCCCCGGTCCAGCCCCTAATCGATCACCCGTCGGCGCCCATCGACCTCGCGCAGACGCCCTTCGAGAAAGGTCCGCTCGGGGGCGTTCGTCGTCAGCTCGAGTGCCCGACGATAGGCGACCGCGGCCTCGGACCAGCGCCCGAGCCGGCGGAGCAGGTCGGCCCGCGCCGAATGCAGGTACGGGTACGCGTCGAGCTCGCCCGAGGCGACGATGCCATCCATCATCGCGAGACCCACGGCGGGCCCGTCGGCCATCGCGACCGCGGCCGCCAGGTTCAAGCCGACCACCGACGAGGGCGTCATCCGCTGGAGTGCGATGTAGAGCGTCACGATCTGCGCCCAATCGGTCTGTGCGGGAGTCGCCGCCTCGTCGTGCAGCGCGGCGATCGCGGCCTGCAGCCGATACGGACCAGGGCGGCGTTCGCCGAGCGCGCCCTCCACGAGCGCGCGGCCTTCGGCGATCCGCTCCGTGTCCCACAGACTGCGATCCTGGTCGTCGAGCAGGATCAGCTCGCCGGCCGGCCCCACGCGCGCATCGCGCCGGGCATCGTGCAGGAGCATGAGTGCCAGCAGGCAGCGCGCCTCCGGCTCGTCGGGGAGCAGCGACACGACGACCCGTGCCAGCCGGATCGCCTCGGCACACAGCTCACGGCGGATGAGCGAGTCGCCCGACGATGCCGCGTACCCCTCGTTGAACACGAGGTAGAGGACGCGCAGGACCCCGTCGAGCCGCTCGGGGAGGAGCTCCGCCGGCGGCACGCGGTAGGGGATCCCCGCGTCGCGGATCTTGCGCTTGGCACGCACGAGGCGCTGGGCCAGGGTCGGCTCAGGGACCAGGAAGGCACGGGCGATCTCCGGTGTGGTGAGGCCGCCGAGCGTCCGCAGCGTGAGGGCGACCCGCGCGTCCATCGCGAGCGCCGGATGGCAGCACGTGAAGATGAGGCGCAGTCGATCGTCCGCGATGTGCATGGCGTCCTCCGACGGCCCCGGCTCGATGGCCTCCAGCTCCGACTCGATCGCCGCCTCCTGGGCCAGCGTCTCCGTCTTCTGGAGGAGACGCTTGCGTCGCCGCAGCCGGTCGATGGCCCGGTTGCGGGCCGTCGTCGTGATCCACGCCCCCGGGTTGTCCGGCACGCCCCGCACCGGCCACGTCTCGAGGGCGCTGATGAACGCGTCCTGGACGGCCTCCTCGGCCAGGTCGAAGTCGCCGGTGACGCGGATCAGCGTCGCCACCGCTCGACCCTGCTCCTCGCGGAACAGGCGGTCGACGACTTCGTGGGCGGCGGCAGAGCCGGCCACGGACGGTGCGGTCGCCCCGGTCGTCAGTTCCCCGCCGCCCCCGCGGTCGCTGCCGCGTACTCCGCGGGGAGCTCGAGGACCGGCCGAACCTCGATCGAGCCGAGCTTCGCACCCGGGATCATCGCCGCGTAGGCGATGGCCTCATCGAGATCCGCCGCCTCGACGAGGTAGAAGCCGCCAAGCGTCTCCTTCGTCTCCGCGAACGGTCCGTCGGTCGTGATCGTCCGACCGTCGCGGACCTGGACGGTGGTCGCGCTCGCCGTCGGTTGCAGGGCCTCGCCGCCCTTCATCGCGCCGCGCCCAACGAGGTGGTTCGTGAATTCGGCATACGCCTGGAACTCGGCCGCCATCAGGTCATCCGGCGCGTCTTCCGCGGGCTCCGGGCCGTAGATCAAGAGCGCGTACTGCATGCCATGCCTCCGTGTTGTCGGCCAGCGTCTTCGGCCGTTCGATTCACGACGAACGGACGCCGACCGAATCGACAGGTCCGGGACGGGCAGACCGGCATCATCGGTCGGTCGTGCCCGACTGTCGAGGGGGTATCTTGTCGGCCATGGCTACGGAAAGGGAGATCCTCCGGATCGACGGTCGCGACGTGGCCGTCTCGAACCCGCGCAAGGTCTACTTCCCCGAGACCGGGCACACGAAGCTGGACCTCGTCCGCTACTACCTCGCCGTGGCGGACGGGGCGCTGCGCGGCGCCGGTGGTCGGCCGATGGCGCTCAAGCGCTTCGTGGACGGCGCCGCCGGGCAGCCATTCTTCCAGAAGCGGGCCCCGGAGAACCTGCCGCCGTTCATCCGGACGGCGACCCTGAGCTTTCCTTCGGGTCGAACGGCAGACGAGGTCGTCATCGACGACGCGGCGGGGCTCGCATGGGTCGTCAACCTCGGCTGCATCGACCTCAACCCGCACCCGGTCCGGGCCGAGGATCTCGACCATCCCGACGAGTTGCGGGTGGACCTCGACCCGGTCCCAGGCGTGCCGTGGGACCACATCCGGCTCGTGGCGCTCGCGGCGCGCGAGACCCTCGAGGCGGTCGGCCTCGTCGGCTGGCCGAAGACCTCCGGGTCGCGGGGCATCCACATCAACGTCCGGATCGAGCCCCGCTGGACGTTCCCGGAGGTCCGCCGGGCGGCACTCGCGATCGCCCGGGACGTGGAGCGACGGGTCCCGGAGCTGGCCACCTCGAAGTGGTGGAAGGAGGAGCGCCACGGCGTCTTCCTCGACTACAACCAGAACGCGAAGGACCGGACGGTCGCGTCGGCGTACTCGGTCCGGCCGCTGCCCGATGCGCGCGTCTCGACGCCGCTGACCTGGGACGAGGTCCCGTCGGTCGAGGCGGAGGCGTTCACCATCGATACGGTCCCGGCGCGGTTCGCCGCGATCGGCGACCCGGGGGCCGGCATCGACGACGCTGCGGGATCCCTGGACGCCCTGCTCGAGCTGAGTCGCCGGCACGAGGCGGACGGGCTTGGCGATGCACCATGGCCACCGAACTACGCGAAGCAGGCCGGCGAGCCGCCGCGCGTCCAGCCGTCAAGGGCGCGCCGGCCCGCGACCGGGTACGAGGCCGGGCGCGGTGAAGGCGGCGGCCCACCACCGGACGTCGCGGCGGAACGGGCCGCCGCGGTGGCCGCCGGCGATCCGAACGCGGGCCTGCCGACCGAGTGGGCCGGATCGCGCCCGACCCCGACCGGCCGCCGGAAGTCGACGATCCCGGTCATCGAGATCGCCCGGGCGGAGCACAAGGACGAGGCCCTGGCCGGCCTCGAGCGCTGGAAGGCGCGCCACCCGGCGGTCGTCGGGTTCCTGGAGCCCGCGGACATCCTCGTGGATTCGATGCGCGGCCGATCCACGACGTGGACGCGCGTCCGTGTCAACCTCATCCACGTCCCTGACGCGGACCGGCCCGCGCAGGCGCCGCTGGAGGTGGACTTCGACCCGTGGGCGGGCATGGACATCGAGGCGTGGCAGGCCGCCACGGCGGGGCCTCGTGCGCGACGCCCGACCCCAAAGCCGAAGTCGACGAAGGCGGAGCCGACGGTGGGCCCCGGCGAGTGACCCGATCGCGGCCGAGACCGGCGTCAAGGTGTGATTCACGACTACGTTGTCGACAGGCGGCGGAATGCGCTGGCGGCACGGGATCGGCTCGTCGGTCGGGATCATCAGCGGCCGGCTTTCCTGCCAAATGCACCTCAGGCGAGCGTTCGTCAGGGGGTTCCCGGCAACGCCGCTCGAGCTGAGCACGGACGGGGGCAGGTGGTAACCGACCGCGACCACGAGCCCGGCTCCTTGGATGGCGGCCTCCAGGCGCGTCGGACCCTCGGCATCGGTGGCCGCGAGCGGTTTCTCGGTCAGGAACGGGATCCGGCGCTCCGCCAGACGTTCGCCGACCGCCACGGCCCGGTGCGGTGGCACCGCCACGTACACGACGTCGGGTCGCGCCCCGTCGAGCATCGCGTCGATGTCGTCGAAGTGCTCACCGCCCCACCGGGCGGTCACCGCCCCGGCGGTCTCGGGCGTCCGCGACACCACCCCGACGAGCTCCGACCGGCCGAGCCGCTCGGGGGCTTCCAGGTGCAGGCCGCTGATCCAGCCGCCACCGACCAGGCCCAGCCGCAGCGTCACCCTTCACCCCCGAAGATCCGGGCGAGCAGGAATGGCGCGGTCTCCTCGAGCTGGTCGTAGCGGCACGCCTCCGGTGGCTTGTCCGGACGCCAGCGCCTGAACGTCGTCGCGTGCCGGAAGCGCGTCCCCTGCAGGTGGTCGTAGGCGACCTCGGCGACGCGTTCGGCTCGGAGCGGCTCCCACGACAGGTCCTTGCCGCGGTTCCAGCGCGACGTCGCGCCCGGGACGCGCTGGCCGGAGACTTCCTGCTCGGCGGCCCACTCGGCCCAGCCCGACCACGGATGGCCGTCGAGCGCGTCCTCGCGGAGCGGCGCCAACTCGTCGACGAGCGCTGCGCGGCGGTCCCACGAGAACGACGACGTGATGCCCACGTGGTGGAGCGTGCCCTCGTCGTCGAACAGGCCGAGCAGCAGCGATCCGATGTGGGTCCCCGGGCCGTTCTTGTGCCAGCGGAACCCGGCCACGACGCAGTCGGCCGTCCGCTGGTGCTTGATCTTGAGCATCGCCCGCCTGCCCGGCTGGTAGGGCGCATCGAGGCGCTTCGCGACGACCCCATCGAGCCCGGCGCCCTCGAAGCGCTCGAACCAGTCGGCCGCGGTCGCGCGATCGCGCGTCGCCGGCGTGAGGTGGACTGGCGGCCGCGCGCCCCCGAGGACTGCCTCGAGCCGCGCCCGCCGCACACCCTGCGGCACCGCGCGCAGGTCCTCGTCACCGAGCGCGAGCAGGTCCCAGGCCACGAACGACGCCGGCGACTCGGCGGCGAGCATCTTCACGCGTGATGCCGCCGGGTGGATGCGCAGGAGGAGCGCCTCGAAGTCGAGCGCGCCGTCGCGTGCGATGACGATCTCGCCATCGAGGACGCATCGCTCGGGGAGTGCGGCTCGGAGCGGCTCGGCCAGCTCCGGGAAGTATCGATCCAGCGGTTTGAGGTCGCGCGACTGCGTGTAGACCTCGTCGCCATCGCGGAACACGAGCGCCCGAAAGCCGTCCCATTTCGGTTCGAACAGCCAACCGTCGTCGGTCGGCAGGCCATCCGCGGCCTTGGCCAGCATCGGCTCGATCGGGGGCTGGAACGGGAGCGCCACCCGACAACGATACCGCCGCCGGAACGACCGGGCGCCGTAGCCATCAGGGCAGCGTCGAGAGCGCCTCCCGGGCACGCTCGCGCCCAAGGTTCCAGGCCGCCGGACTCGCGAAGGCCGGATCGGTCGCCAGCTCCAGCCGGCGGTCGCGCAGCAGCCGCGTCACATCCAGGCGTTCCGCCTCCGGAAGGGCCGGCAGGGCATCGACGAGGACGGGGACCGCGTCGTCCGGCAAGACGCCGAGGTACCCCGCATCGAGACCGGTGTGACCGTCCGCCGGCACGAGCGAAGGATCGATGACGCGCTCGAGGTTTCGTTCCGCGACGAACGCCGCGGGCGCCACGGCATTGAGCCCGATGAGCGCAACGACACCGATGACGGCCAGTCCGTGGCCCAGCCAGCGCATCCGGCCACGCACGGCCAGCCCGGCCATGACCACGAGCGTGACGGCGAGGGCGCCGATCGTCATCAGCACGTACAGGCGCAGTTCCGTCCAGCCATACGCGTCCTGGTAGAGCCTCAGGCGGAGCGCCGCCGAAGCGAGGACCACGGCCGTCAATGCCAGTAGTCCAAGCAGTGCGGCCAGATACGGCCGGGTCCGTCGCGCGACGGTCGTCTCCAGGGCGACCACCACGGCTCCCGCCAGACAGGCCGCCGCGACCAGCTCGAAGAACCCGCGCCGCGCGTAGTCGCTGTACGTCATCCCGGCCGCGACAAGCGTGTCGAGCCCGCCGAACAGGTAGGCGACCTGGAGGCCGACGAAGGCGCCGACGACGAGGTCGACGGCAGTGAGGATGACCAGCGCCTCGGCGACACCGAGGCCGCCGGCCGGGAGGACGACCGCGGTCCGCGCGGCCGCCCCAAGCGACGACCGCTCGAGTGCCGGGATCCCGAGCGCCGAGACCGACAGGAGGCCCGCTGCGAACCATGCGCAGGCGAAGGTGAACAGCATCCGCCCGGCGATCGTCCCGAGATCGATCCGCCATCCCAGGAGGTCGTCGAGCCCGCGCCGGAAGATCGGGTCGGCCGACGCGAACAGGACCGTGAAGATGAGCGCGATCGGGAGACCCAGCAGCAGGCCCCGTCCGAGCGGCGCGATGCGCGCAGGGATGCGGGATGGGCGACCGTCGTCCGCCGGTCGCGCGGCGGCGGCCGCCCGCGGCGCGCCCGCGACCGCTGCCTCGAGCGTCCAGCCACCGATCGCCGCGATCGCCGACGCCGATCGGCGCGTGACGGGCAGCCCGGACATCGCGACCAGCGACGCACCAACGAAGGCCAGCGACCCGAGCGTGTCGATGAGGGCGATGAACGGGTCGCCCCGGACCGCGACGAACACCGCAAGCACCAGGGCCGTCGCCGGAAGCCACGCATCGAGCGGATCCGGCGCCCGTCCGCGCCGTCGGAGCAACCAGCCGACGCCCAGCACCGCAACGGCAACGATCGCGATATTCAGGCCGTAGGCCGGGCCGTCCAGAACGAGTTCCGCAAGGAGACCGAGGGCGAGGCCCCCTGCCAGCAGGCGTCGGGCGATGGGTCGATCCACTGGGCCGTCCTCCGTGCGGCCGGCGCGGGCAGACGCGGGTCGGCGGTCAGGGTCTGGACGGCCGGGCACGGTATCGTGTTGCGGAACCCGTCAACCCGTCGCCGCGTCACGGGGTTGCCGCTGCGGTCAGACAGGTCGTGACGAGCCCCGGAGGTCCGAAGATGCGCACCATCCGATCACTTCTTCCACTGATCACCATCGTCCTGCTCGTGTCCGCCTGCGCCGGGGGCGCGACCTCGAACCTGAGCACGGTCGGAAACCCCGTCGACGACACCGGCGGCTCCGCCCCGGTGCCGGCCGCCAACGGTGGGGAGGTCGCCTACCGGGACGACGCCAGGATCATCCGGACCGGCTCAATGACGCTCGAGGTCAGCGACGTCGCCGCGGCGCTCCGGACCGCGCGCGATGCGATCGTGGCCCTGGGCGGATACGTCGGTGCCTCGACCACCAGCAACGACGCCGATCGGCCGTCCGCCGAGATCACCTATCGCATCCCGGCCGACCGGTGGGAGCAGGCGCTCGACACCCTGCGCGGCCTGGAGGGCCTGACCACCAAGGTCGTGACCGAGCACACCGAAGCGGTCGAAGTGACCGGCCAGGTCATCGATCTCGAGGCACGCATCGCGAACCTGCGAGCCAGCGAGACCGCACTGCAGGCCATCGCCGCGAAGGCCACCAAGATCAGCGACGTCCTCGAGGTCCAGGCCCAGCTGACCGAGACACGAGGTCAGATCGAGACACTGACCGCGCAGCTCAAGGATCTCAACGACCGCTCCGCCTACGCCACCCTCACGGTGCTCTTCAACGTCCCGCTCGTCGCCGTCGAAGTGGCGACCAAGGGCTGGGAGCCGACGGCAGTGGTGGACCAGGCGGCAGCGGCGATGGTCTCGGTCCTGCAGGGCCTCGCCACGGTCGGCATCTGGTTCGTCATCGTCTGGCTGCCGATCCTGTTGGTCCTTGGCGTGGTGACCGTGATCGTCATCGCGATCGCCCGGCGGCTGGGCGTCCGCCGGCGAGACTCAGGCGGCGCACCGCCGGCCGCCCCGATCATCGTCGAGACGTAGCATCGAGCGGCCGGTCCCGGGTTTGACGCCCGAGGCCGGCCGGTCCCCCCAAGGATCAGCGGGCGACCACTACCGACGTTGTGGCGTTCGCCGCGACATGCTCGGACACGCTCCCCTGGAGCGCTCGGCCGAGCATCGACAGCCCGCGGGACCCGACGATGATCGCGTCGTAGTCGCCAGCTTCGGCGATGCGCTCGATGGTCTGCGGGACGCTGCCCGACGACTCGACGAGCCGTGCCTCGATACCGTCCTCGCGCAGGAGGCGCCCAGCCTCGAGCAGCTCTTCCGCATGGACCATCGAGTCATCCCAGGGATCGATCGGCGATCGGCCGGGGTGGACCGGGACGACGCTCACGACGGTGAGCGAGGCGCCGAAGTTCTTGGTCATGAGCGCGGCGAGCTCGAGCGCCCGCCGCGAAGGGTCGGTTCCGTCATAGGCGAGCAGTAATTTCTGCATGGCTGGCCGTTCCTTTCGCGGGGGAGTCGGCCTGCGGTCGGCTCCGACATCCCAAGGGTCGCGCGTCGAGGGCACATTGTCAGCGGCCTGAGGTCGCTTCCGCGCGGTCCGAACGGCCCGTCGAATGCGGGCCTCCATGGCACGATTGACCGATGACCGACCAGGGCGAACGCTACGACCGGATGGCCGCTGGGTACGCGCGGTGGTGGGCGCCGGTCCTGGCACCGGCGGTGACCGACCTGCTCGACGACCTCGAGCCGCGCATCGATGACCTGGCACGGCTCGTCGACATCGGCACCGGAACCGGCCAGTTGGCGCTCGGGGCGTTGACGCGGTGGCCGCACGTGTCGGTCGTCGGGGTGGACGCGTCGGCGGGCATGTGTGCGGTCGCCGATGCCGAGGCGGATCGACTCCTCGATGGTGTGTCGCGGACACGCTTCCGGACGGAGGTCGCCGTCGCCGACGCGTTGCCATTCGCCGACGGCGGCTTCGACGCGGCGCTCTCGTCCTTCGTCTTGCAGCTCGTCCCCCGGCGCGCGCGGGCGCTGCGCGAGGCGCGGCGCGTCCTGCGCCCGGGCGGGATCCTGTCGTATGTCACCTGGCTCGAGGACGACCGTGTGTTCCTGCCTGACGCGACGTTCGACGACGCGCTCGACGACATCGGGATCGGTGCGCGCGAGGGCGACGGGCGATCGGGCGATCTGCCGTCCGTGGAACGGGCGGTCGCGGAGCTGCATCGAGCCGGCTTTGCCGCCGCCAGCGCACGCGCCGGCCAGCTCGAGCACCGCTTCACCGTCGATGGCTACATCGCGTTCCTCGCGGAGTTCGACGAGGCGACGCTGTTCGCAGGGTTGGAGCCGGACGTGCGCGAGCGGCTCGTCGCCACGCTTGGTGCGCGGCTCGCCCGGCTGTCGCCGGACCAGATGACGATGCGCTTCCCGATCGTCTTCGCGACAGGTCGCCGTTCACGCTGAAGCAGGGATCAGCCCTCGCCGGACTCCGCGGCCTCCAGTGTGGCGGCCTCGCCGGTCTCGGCGGCGCCTTCCGGAGCGCCTTCGCCGATCTCGGCCGGGGCGACGATCGGCGCCTCCTCGACGCGCGGCGCCTGGACCTTGGCGATGATCTCGTCGCCGTCGGTCACCAGCGTCACGTCAGCCGGGATGACGAGGTCGCGGACGTGAAGGGTCGTCTCGAAGTCGACCAGCGATTCCACCGAGAACTCGATGGACTGGGGCAACTTGTCGGGAAGCGCCCGGACGCGGATCGACTCGATCGGGTGGAGGAGCGTGCCGCCCTGCTGCGCCACCGCGAAGGATTCGCCGACCGCGACGAGCGGGACGTCCACTGTGAGCTCTTCGGTCATGCGCACGAGGAACAGGTCGACGTGAAGCGTCCGCCGGTTGACCGGATGGACCTGGACCGCGGAGACGAGCACCGGGCGCGCCTTCTTGCCATCGATCGACAGGTCCACCAGCGCGTTCGGTCCGGTGTGGCGGCGCAGCTGCTCGAATTCGTGGGCGTCGACCGAGATGCTGTCCGAGTCGATGCCGTGGCCGTAGACGACGGCCGGCAGTCGGCCGGCGTGGCGAAGACGGGCGACCTTCTTGCCGGTCGTCTCACGATGTTCGGCGGCCAGCGTCGCGCGGGCGGTGGACATGATGCGGAACCTCTGGATCTGGGGTCTGGTCTGGGTCGGGGCTGCGGCTCGCCGGCGGGGCCGGAGTGGCGAGGCGCCCGGGTAGCTGTGGCTAGGGTACCACGGCACGCGGTGGCGGCCGCGGACCGCGAGCCGGCGGTCCGCAAGCCGCCCGCCGGGGCGATTCGACCGCGCCGGTGTAGCATCGCCGCGTGGCAGCCACCATCCTCATCGTCGAAGACGAGCACGCCGTCGCCCGCGGGATCCAGTACGCCCTCCAGCAGGAGGGCTACGAGGTCGCCGTCGCGCGGTCCGGCGAAGAGGGTCTCGACATCGCGACCCGCCAGGCGCCGGATCTCGTCGTCCTCGACGTCCGGTTGCCCGGGATGGACGGCTTCGAGGTCCTGCGCCGGCTCCGCGCGGCCGGTGCCAAGATGCCGGTCCTTGTCCTGACGGCGCGCGACGACGAAGTCGACAAGGTCATCGGCCTCGAGCTCGGTGCCGACGACTACCTGACCAAGCCGTTCGGCCTGCGCGAGCTGATGAGCCGGATCAAGGCGCTCCTGCGCCGCTCCTACGGCGACCTGTCCGACGCGGTCGGCGGCCGCGTCATCCGTCATCGCGACCTGCTCATCGACCTCGAGCGACGCAGGGTCCAGCGCGGCACCCGTCGGGTCAGCTTGACTCCCACCGAGTTCGAGATCCTGCGCCACCTCGCCTCGCGCCCGGGTCGTGTCTACACCCGCTCCGAGCTGCTCGAACTGCTGCGCGACTACGAGGCGCTCGATCAGGACGAGAAGACCATCAACGTCCACGTCAGCCATCTGCGCGACAAGATCGAGGACGATCCGGCGGCGCCGGTGTTCGTGCTCACGGTCCGAGGTGTCGGCTACGCATTCGCCGAGCGCTGAGCCGATCGAGAGGCGAGCCCGCCTCCCACGACGCCTGCGCCGGCTCTTTCCGCGGACGTTCCAGGGCCGCCTGACCCTCGCGTTCCTGGCGGTCGTGACGCTGACGCTGGGCCTGGTGACCGTCCTCGTCGTCAACCGCCTCGACGACTATTTCACGAGCCAGCAGAAGACGGACCTCGACCAGCGCTCGAGGCTGGTCGCCACGTATGTCCTGACCCTGGCCGAATCCGTGGCCGACGGCCCGGTCGTCGGCGCGAACGGCGAGGTCGACCCGGTCGTCCTCCGCGCGATGGCCGATCACAACCTGCAGCGCTTCATCGCCGATCAGCTCGGCCAGGCCGACGTCCAGATCACGTTCGGGAGATTCGTGCTGGATGGCGAGACGCAGCGCTTCGTGGCCGCCCGGGATGCCCCGATCCTCCTCCGCCTCGAGGCACCACCGCAGCCCGGCCAAACCCAGGAGCGTGGTGTCGCGTCGAGCGAGGACTACAGCGGCGGCGGCATCTTCACGCCGTATGCGTTCACCGTCACGCTCTCCGATCCGTACACGTTCCGGGCGACCGCGCTGGCAAACGTGACCGGTCTCCTGGCCGCGGTCGCACTCTTCGCGCTCGGTTTGAGCGTGCTCGTCTCCGCCGCGCTGGCTCGCCGCTTCACGACGCCGCTGCGTCGCCTGACCGAGGCGTCGCGGGACCTTGCCGAGGGCGACCTGACCCGTCGCGTGCCACCCAGCGAGGTCCGTGCCGGTTCGTCCGAGCTTGCCGAACTCGCCGTCCAGTTCAACGCGATGGCAGACCGCCTCCAGGAGAGCGTCGAGATCATCCGCCGCGACCGCGACCGCAGCCGCGATTTCCTTGCCGACGTGTCGCACGAGCTGCGCACCCCGCTGGCCGCCCTGCGCATGTTCAACGAGCTGCTCAAGGAAGGTGCCGCCGACGACCCCGAGGCGCGCGCCGAATTCCTCGAATCGAGCGGTCAGCAGATCGAGCGCCTCGACTGGTTGGCGCAGAACCTGCTCGAGCTCTCGAAGCTCGATTCAGGGCTTGTGCTGCTCGACCTGCGCCCCGACGACCTCCGGGCCGCGGTCGAGACCGCGGTCGAACAGAGCAACGCCGCCGCGACACGCCGCGGCGTCCGCCTGGCGCTCCACCTCCCCGATGCGCCGATCCGCATCCGCCACGACCCGCAGCGCATCGGCCAGGTCGTGGCCAACCTCGTGGCCAACGCGGTCAAGTTCACGCCGCGCGGCGGCTCGGTCGCGGTGGACGTGGCGGCCACGCCGGGCGGAGCGTGGATCGAGGTCGTCGACACTGGCGTCGGCATCGAGGCCGCGGAACTCCCGTACATCTTCGAGCGCTTCTATCGCGGGTCGCGGGCGAACGAGGCGCGTGGCAGCGGGAGCGGTCTGGGACTCGCCATCGTGCGCTCGATCGTCGACATGCACGGCGGCACCGTCGAGGTCGAGAGTCGCGTCGGCAGCGGTTCGCGCTTCACCGTCACACTGCCGCGCGACCCGCGGCTCGTCGAAGGTACCCCCGCCGCAGAGCGTGCCGCAGTGGCCTCCGCCGCCGATGGCCAGGCTCGGATCGGCCGCGTGACGAACGCCGATCCACCGAGGCTGCCGGAAAAGGTGCAGGAAACTTCACCGTCCGAGCGCCCGCAGGTGAACACGAAACCGGCACCCTAAGCTTGATCAGACCTCCGGATCGGTCAAGAGCGACCGACGCCTGCAAAGGAACCTGCCACCACGATGCCTGACGAACCGCGACCCGACGCCACCGACGCCGCCGACCTGACCCAGCGCCACCCGATCACGCCGATCGAACCGACGACCGCAGCGCCGATCACGCCGCTGGCCATGCCGTACGCGGCGAGGACCGAGTCGTACGGTGCGCCATCCGAGACCTGGACGACGCCCGCCTCGACCGAAGGTGGCAGTGCGCCGGTCGACCGCTTCACGCCGTCGCCGGAGCCGCGCGCCGACTGGGCCCGAACGTGGGACCAGACCCCGCCGGTCACGCCTGAGCGCTGGTATGAGCCTGCGCCGACGCCCGTGCCGGGCACGGCCCCCCAGACCGGGCGCATCCGACCGCGCGGTGGTTCGCTCCTCGCCGTCTCGCTCCTGTCCGCCATCCTCGCGTCGGGCGGCACGGTCCTCGCGCTCGGCGCCGCCGGGGCGCTCGATCGGCCGACGGTCTCCAACCCCACCCTGCCCCAGGCCTCGAGCGCCGGCGCAGTCCAGCCCGTCGCGCTCGACGAATCGTCGGCGACCATCGCGGTCGCCGCCAAGGTCAGCCCGGCCGTCGTGAAGATCACGGTGACCGGCAGTGCCAACTCGGGCGATCTCGGGTTCATCCCCGACAAGGGCGTCGGCTCCGGCGTCATCTTCGACAGCAACGGCTGGATCCTGACCAACCACCACGTCGTCGAGGGTGGGGAGAAGTTCGACGTCGAGCTCAAGGACGGGCGCGTCCTGTCCGGGACGGTCTATGGCATCGACACCCTGACCGACCTCGCGATCGTCAAGGTCGACGCGACCGGGCTCCCGTCCGCCGCCATCGGTTCGTCCGACTCGCTCAAGGTCGGACAGCTCGTGGTCGCCATCGGCAGCCCGCTGGGAACGTATTCGAACTCGGTCACGAGCGGGATCGTGTCGGCCAAGGGTCGCTCGATCGTCACCGATGGCAGTGATTCACTGACCAACCTCATCCAGACCGACGCCGCGATCAATCCTGGCAACTCGGGCGGACCACTCCTCGACGCGGGCGGCAGCGTCGTGGGCATCAACACGGCGATCGCATCGGACAGCAACGGGATCGGTTTCGCCATCGCGATCGACATCGCCCGCCCGATCATGGCCCAGGCCGTCGCGGGTCAGCCGCTCAGCCGCCCGTACATGGGCATCCGCTTCCAGACGATCACCCGCCAGCTCGCCGATGAGCGCAAACTGCCGGTCAGCGCCGGGGCGCTGGTCGGCGGGACCGACCAGAACGGCGACCCGACGTCCGGTGTCGAGGCCGGCAAGCCGGCCGACCTCGGCGGCGTCAAGGACGGCGACATCATCACGAGCATCAACGGCAAGGCGATCGATGAGGAGCACCCGCTCGACGCGACGCTCGCCCAGTTCTCGCCGGGCGAGACCGTCAGCGTGGACGTCCTGCGCGACGGCCAGCACGTGACGCTCCAGGTGACCCTCGGGACGCGGCCAGCCGGGCTGTAGCCTCGGGCGTCAGGTTTCGACGTCGCCCCACAGGCTCCAGGCCGGCTCGACCGGGCCGTTCGCCAGCGGCCGCTCGCCGAGGTCCGTGGCTTCGACCTCGGGCGTGGCCGAGCCGGTGGCCGGCGCGGTCCTGGCCGTCAGCCCGCGCGACATGGCCGGCCCCGATCGGACCTCGACGAATTCGAGGCGTCGAACAGGGGTTCGGTCGCGCCCGACGTCGATGGGCCCGGCCGATGGACTCGCGCCGCTCGGCGGGGCGACCTGCGCGGACCCGGTCGTGGACTCCCAGCACGCCCGGATCTCGTCGCCGCGGAGCGGCCGGCGTTGACGGTCGAGCCCGCAATATCCGAGCTGAGCGGCGACGGATCGACGGAAGTGCCGGCACGACGCGCACGCCGTGCTGGATCGTCGGCAGACCCAGCAGCGGGCCGTCTCGGCCTGGGGTGTCCCGCAATGCGGACATCGCCACATCGGCATGGCAGGATGGTAGCTGCGAACGGCGCCGCTGTCACGCCCCCGCCGGGTCCTACTTGACGATCGTGATGACCGTGAAGTCCTCGGTCGAGCCGTATTCCTGGCTCGAGACCAGGACGGTGGCGCTTCCCTGGCCGAGGTCCGTGCCCTTGGGGATCGTCGTCTTGAACGATGCCTTGCCCTGCGCCGTGGTCTTGCCGTCGATCGTGATCGTCGGGATGCCCGGCATGCTCAGGGTGAAGGTGACGTCGGCGCCCGCGAGCGCCTTGCCGTCCGGGTCGGTCACGGTCGCGTACAGCGTCACGGGCTCGGGGAGCCGAGATCGCTTGATCTGGTAGCTGGACGCGCTCAGCACGACGGTGAGCTTGCCCGTCCCGCGCTTCACGTTGAAGGTCGCCTCGCTCACGTTGCCCGCCGGATCCGTGCCGTTGATGGTGATCTTGTTGAGTCCCGCGCTGAGTGCCAGGCTGAGGGTGAACGTGCCGTCGGCCTCGGCCGTCCCCGCGATCGTCGATCCGTTGGCCGCGTTGCGTGCGAGCAGCGTGGTCCGCGCCTGGGTCTTGCCCTTGATCTCGACCGCCGTGCGATTGACCGTCGCGTTGTTCTTGGGCGACGTGACCGTGATCTTGGGAGGCGTGTCGTCGAAGACATAACGGACGGCCAGGGACGGATCGGACTCGCCGGCCGGCCCGACGATCGTCACGGTGAAGTCGTTGATCCCCTCGGTCAGCTCGACCGGGATGATCGTCTTCGCCGCATCGGCGAGCGACGCCTCCTGGATCGCGGTCGGGTCCTGGTCGGGGAGCGTCAGGTACACCCGGATGCGGTGGTCGGGGTCGCCCGCGAGGTGGGTCGGGACGGTCACCTCGAGGTCGACCATGGTCGCGCTCGTGTACGGCTCTTTCGGCTGTTTCAGCGACGGCGCGTCGCTCAGCGCGGCCACCGACGCTTTCGGCGAGGGCGTCGACGTGACGTTCTCGATGAACCCGCCGACGGTCGAACCGATGCCGCCGACGACGAATCCAAGGCCGCCGACGCCCACGTACAGGACCCCGAGCCCGAGCGCAACGACCGCCGCCAGGAACCCGATCCGGAGGACCATCGGCAGCCCGCGGCTGCGCTTGATCGGGCGGTGACCGGCCAACCGCGTGGGTCCAGGCGAACGCGGCTTGACCTTGATGGGCACGGGTCGGCCGGTCGACGGGGGACGGGGACGGACATGTGTCTGTCGCTGGTCTCGCCGAGTCGTCATCGCGCGGATTGTCGCACGGGTGCGCGCGGACCGGTTCCGGGTGAGCGTGGCGTCGGCCGGCGCCCGCCGTACCGTGAAGTGCGGTGCGTTGTACTCTGGCGCGGTCGCGCGCGTGACGACCCCAGTCGCGGGCGCCCTGGACCAGAGGGAGTGGGAGTGCAGGCTCGCGATCCGCGAGCTGGACGACGGGCGTCCGGCTCACCAGGGAGACCGGAGTTCGGGGTCGGGCCGATCGCCCGCGTTTCCCCGTCGCCGGCGTCCACGGGAGGTCGCGGTCGCGCGGACGGCCTGCCCGCCATGCCGGCGATGTCCCGCCCCGGTTTCGGGCTGCCGAACCTGCGCCGGAACGTCTGCCCGCATTTCTACATGACAGGCAGCCGAGGCGCGATCCCGATCCAGGCGCCGCATCTGCTCAAGGCGCTGATCCGCCAGGATTCGAACACGTCGCGCTGCCAGTTGCGCGGCGGCGTACACATGGAGCAAGGCTACGTGAACGACGTGTGCCTGACGCCACGGTTCAACCAGTGCGTCTTCTACGAGGACGAGCTGACCCGCGAGTGATGGGCCAGCGATGACCGCGCCGACGGCGGGTCTCACCTACGGACAGGCCCTGCGAGCCCTGGCCGAGCGCGGCCGCTTCGGGGTCAGACTCGGACTCGGGCGGACGCGCGCGCTGCTGCGCGAGCTCGATCATCCGGAGCGGACCGTCCGCGGCGCGCTCGTGGCCGGGACGAATGGCAAGGGCAGCGTGCTCGCGCTCGCCGACGCGGCGTTGCGCGCGGCCGGCCACCGCGTCGGCTCGACGCCCAAGCCGCACCTGGTGACCTACCGCGAGCGGATCTGTGTCGACGGACGCCCGATCGGCGCGGACGACTTCGCGAGGCTGGTCGGTCGCGTCCTGGATGTCGCCGACCGGGTCGCGCGACGTCATGGCGAGCCGACCGAGTTCGAGCTGCTGACCGCGGTGGTCTTCGCCCGCTTCGCCGAGGTCCGGCCGGACGTGGCCCTCGTCGAGGTCGGTCTCGGCGGCCGATTGGATGCGACCCACGCGTGGGATGGTGGCGTGGCCGTGGTGACCAACGTGGACTTCGACCACATGGACCGGCTCGGGGAGACGATCGGGAAGATCGCGCGCGAGAAGGCGGCGATCATCGAGCGCGGGGACCTGGCCGTGACCGGCGCGCGCGGTGACGGGCTGGCGGTCATCCGCCGGCGCGCGCGCCGTATCGCCGTGCCTCTCACCGAGGTCGGGTCGCCGCCGCTGATCGGCTGGGACCGGGACGGGATCGATGTCGATCTGCCCGGGCTCGGCCGGACCCGGGTGGGCCTGCGCGGGCGCCACCAGGCGGCCAACGTGGCCATCGCCGATGCCCTCCTCGACGCACTGGAGGCGGCCGGGATCGCCGCTGTGCCCCCGGCGGCACGACGCCTCGGTTACGCGACCGCCGTGTGGCCCGGCCGGCTCGAGCTCGTCCGGACCCGGGAACGCGATGTGCTGCTCGACGGAGCCCACAACCCGTCCGGAGCCGCGGCGCTGGCCGTCTCGCTCGACGACCTGCGGCCGTTCCTGGCCGCGGGCCCGATCACGCTCGTCAGCGCATCGATGGCCGACAAGGACGTCGATGGGGTCATCGCCGCGCTCCTGACCGCCGACGCGCTGGCCGACGCGACGATCGTGTGCGCGAGCCTCGACCTCCCGCGGGCGATGCCGGCCGCGGACCTCGCGGAGCATTGGCGCGCACACGGTGCCGGCCCGACGGTCGTCGAGCCGGACGCGGTCACGGCGTTGGAACGGGCCCTCGTCGGCGATGGGCCGGTGCTGGTCGCCGGTTCGCTCTATCTTGTCGGCGTGGCGCGCGGTCACCTGATCGACGATCCCGACCTGCGCGATCCCGACCCCGCCGAGGACGCATGACCGACCCCGCACGCACGAGCCCTCCCGGTCCCACGCGCATCGGCCCCGCGACGTTCCGCTGGGGCGAGCGGACCTTCGTCATGGGTGTGCTCAACGTGACGCCCGATTCATTCTCCGGCGACGGGCTCCTCGCGGCCGGTGCCGGGATAGACGGGGACGCCCCGGTCGGGCCCGGCGACCCGGTCGAGGCCGCCATCGTGGCCGGTCGCAGGATGGTGGACGACGGCGCCGACATGCTGGACATCGGAGGGGAGTCGACCCGACCTGGACACGCGCCGGTCGCCGCCGCCGAGGAGCGCCGCCGTGTCGTCCCGGTCATCGCGGCCCTCCGAGCGGCGCTCCCGGACACGCCGCTCAGCATCGACACGACGAAGCCCGCTGTCGCCGAGGCCGCGCTGGCGGCCGGCGCCGACCTGGTCAATGACGTCTGGGGGGTCGCTGACGACGACGCGCTCGCCCGCCTCGCGGCGGACCATGGCGTCCCGCTCGTCGTCATGCACAACCGCGCCGAGGCCCGCTACACGACCTTCCTGCCGGAGCTCATCGCCGACCTGCAACGGGCCATCGAGCGCGCCCTCCGGCTGGGTGTCCGGTGGAGCGACCTGATCGTCGATCCGGGGTTCGGGTTCGGCAAGACGCCGGAGCACAATCTCCAGCTCCTCCGCGAGCTCGGCGCTCTGCGCATGCTCGGACGGCCGATCCTGCTTGGCACGAGTCGCAAGTCGACTCTCGGTCGAGTCCTGGACCTGCCCGCCGACCAGCGCCTGGAGGCGACCCTGGCCACGACCGCCCTCGGCATCGCGACCGGTGCCGATCTCGTCCGCGTCCACGACGTGCGGGCCAACGTGCGAGCGGCCCGGATGAGCGACGCCGTCGTTCGCGCGAACTGGCGCGACGCGACTGAAGGAGGCTCCCCCTGAGCGACAGGATCGTCCTGGCGAACATGCGATTCGAGGGTCGTCACGGCTACTACGACCACGAGATGCACGCCGCGCAGCCGTTCGAGGTGGACGTCGACCTCGTCCTCAACCTCCAGCCGGCCGGCGTCGACGACGACCTCGAGCAGTCGGTCGATTACGGGAAGGTCTACGAGGCAGTCCGGCAGATCGTCGAATCGACCTCGTTCCGCCTCCTCGAGGCACTTGCCGAAGCCATCAGCCACGAGCTGCTGGCCGACTTCGATGTCAGCGAGGTGGCCGTCCGGGTCCGCAAGCCCGAGGTCCGCCTGAGCGGCCCGCTCGACTATGCCGGCGTCGAGATCCGGCGCCGACGCCCCAGCGGCGAACGCCGCGGCTGAGGGGCCGCGGACGCGTCTCTACGGCGCGTCGCCGGTCT
>Ga0326597_10003580_pt1 | contig 22299 bp, 25 predicted proteins | sample RVTome_12_FD_203789 | JGI IMG/M metagenome (GOLD analysis project Ga0326597, IMG submission 203789) | Soil microbial communities from uranium-contaminated site in the Upper Colorado River Basin, Wyoming, United States - RVT100D185 | ecosystem: Environmental > Terrestrial > Soil > Contaminated >...
TGCGTGTTTGCAAGACCGGGCGGCTGGCTGGACGGTCGAACTCCGGTTGCGGAGGGTGAGGAGCGGCGGTGTCGCGGATCATGAATGGCCGCGTGTTTCGGCCGATCGAATGGCTGATCGGACGGTTCTCCACTGACATGGGCATCGACCTGGGGACGGCCAACACCCTCGTTTGTGTCCAGGACGAGGGCATCATCCTGTCTGAGCCCTCGGTCGTGGCGGTGAAGAAGGGCACCAACGAAGTCCTGCTGGACGGCGCCGCGGTCGGTCTGCAGGCCAAGGAGATGCTGGGCAAGACGCCGGGGAACATCGTCGCCATCAGGCCCTTGAAGAACGGCGTGATCGCCGACTTCGAGATCACCGAGAAGATGCTGCGCTACTTCATCCGCAAGGTCCACAATCGGACCTTCCTGGTGCGCCCGAGGATCGTCATCTCGATTCCCTCCGGCATCACGGCGGTGGAAAAGCGGGCGGTGATCAACTCCGCGGAGCGCGCCGGGGCCCGGCAGGTGTTTCTGGTGCTCGAGCCGATCGCGGCCGGTATCGGCGCGGGGCTGCCGATCGCCGAGCCGACCGCCAGCATGATCGTCGACATCGGCGGCGGCACGACCGAGGTCGCGGTGATTTCGCTGTTCGGCATCGTGACCTCCGAGTCGATCCGGGTGGCGGGCGATGAGATGGACGAGGCGATCATCGACTACCTCAAGAAGAACCACAATCTGCTGGTGGGGGAGCAGACGGCCGAGCTGATCAAGATGCGCGTGGGCTCCGCCTTCCCCCTGCGCGAGGAAACCAAGATGGAGATCGCCGGCCGGGACATGCAGCGCAATCTGCCGCGCCGGGCCTCGATCACGTCAGAGGAGGTCCGCGAGGCGTTGGCGCCGCCGGTCCGCAAGATCATCGATGCCATCAAGCACTGTCTGGAACATACGCCTCCGGAGCTTTCGGCCGACCTGGTGCACAACGGCATCACCCTGGCGGGCGGCGGCGCTCTGCTGCGGGGACTGGGCCGCGCGATCGAGGAGGAAATCGAGTTGCCGGTCCGCGTGGCGGAGGATCCGCTGACCTGCGTGGCCCGCGGCACGGGCGAGTTCCTGAACCAGCTGGAGCTGTATTCGAAGGTCCTGGAGACCAGTGACGAAAACTAGGCTCCTTTCGAGGCGACGGAGTCCGGACCTGGCGTACCGTCCGCCAAAGCCCTGAGAGGAACGGACCCCGGTGAGATCTCGCCCGCGCGCTGGTCTGGTGGTGCTGGGTTTGGCGCTGATCTCGCTCACGCCGATGGCCCCGAGGTTGGTCCGCTGGCCCGAACTGCTCGCCGTCCAGCTCTTCCGGCCGCTGGACGCGTTGGTCGTTCAACTCCGGAAACGCTCCGAAGTTCCGGCTTCGGAGCCGATCCTCGAGCAGGATCTGTTCCGCATCCGGCGCGGCCTGGATCACCGCAATCAGCAGCTGCTCTCGGGGGCTCGGAGCCTGGCGCCGGATCGGCCACACTTGCTGGCGCGCGTGGTGGAGGTCGACCTCCGGCTGCGACGACTGCTGGTGGACGCCGGGGAAGACGCCGAGATTCCCGTCGGCGCGCCGGTCCTGGCCGGCAACTACGGCATCGGGCGGGTGGTCGGCGCGCGGCACGGAGTGGCGGTGGTCGAGACGCCGTGGACGCCCGAAGCGAGATTCGCCGGCGCCTGCGGAGGAGAGCGGCGGGAAGTGCGGGTCGTGCTGTCGGGTCTCGACCGCTCCGAATGGTCCGCCTCGGTTCAGAATCCAGAAAGCAAGTCGGGTCTGACTCCCGGGGAACCGGTCTTCGTGCCCGACGTGCGGGATCTACTGCTTGATGATTGGATTCAACTCCTGCCGGCCGGGCTGCGCCTCGGGCGGCTGGCCGAGGATCAGACGCTGGCCCGAACCGGGCAGCGGGCCTATTGCGTGGTGCCGGAACTCGATCTGATGCTGCTGGATGCGGTGGTGGTGATCGCGGGTCAGCCGGGCGACCGGAACCCGGTCCTGAATCTGGAGTCCACGCGAGTCAATGCGCTGTGGTGCGGACTGGCCTCGCCGTGGCGCGACGGGCTGATCCTGACGGGCTTCGGCCTGCCGGAGCAGGGATCGGTGAGCGTGGATGGACGTTTCGCGGGGATCATCGAATCGCAGCTGATCGACGTGGCCCGGGTGCGGGGAGTCAGCGATCCGGGAGAGCGTTTTCCGGTGCTCCTGGTGGGCGACCAGCGCAGTACGACGCTCCTGCTCGAGTCGGTCAAGACCTGGGCCTCGGGCGCGCGCTTCCGGGTGCTGGCGGGCGAGCCGATCGCGGAGCCCGGTGATCTGTTGCTGACCGCGGGACGCGGGCCGCATGTGCCCCGCGGCTTCCTGATCGGCCGGGTCACCTTCGCCCAGGACGGCCTGCTCGAACTCAGCCGGCGTCCGCTCCACGAGGGTTCGGCCGTGCTGGTCTGGCGCCGCCCGGGTTTTCCGGCCCGGCCCTGGGAGCCCGAATCTTGATCCTGCTGCCGTTCCTGCTGGCGGCGGTGGTGCTCCTGTTCGCGCAGGCCGTGTTGGCCCGGAGTTCTCCCCTGGCGCCCGATCTCGGCCCGGTCCTGGCGGTCTACCTGGGGCTGTTCGCGCGCAGGGAGTGGATCTCCGCGGCCGTGCTGTTGCTCGGGCTGTTGAGGGCGGCGATCGACCTGGAACCGGTCGGCGCGATCCTGCTGATCCACCTGATCATCGCCCACTGCGTGCTGTTCTTCCGCGACGCCCTCTTTCGCGAACGGGCCATCACGCAGTGGGTCGTGTCGTTCGCGGCCGGAGCGCTGTACCTGTCGCTGCATTTGCTGTTCTCGCTGGTCATCACCGGAGTCGCGGCGGAGGGGAGCGGAGGACTGCTGCGCGTGGTCTTGTCGACGCTGCTGGCGACGCTGGTGGCACCCGGCGTGATCGGATTGCTGCGGTTGTGTCGCGTGGGCCCGTAGTACCCGTGGTGCCTGTAGTGGCGAACGGAGACCCAGCAGGTAGACTGCTGGCCGAACGGATTCCCGCCGGTGCCGGGGTGCTCTGCGATCATGATCTTGAAACGACTGCAAGTCCTCGGATGGATCTTCGCGATCCTGATCGGGCTGGTGCAGGCGCAGCTGATCCGGCTGCAGTTCGTCACCCGGGACTTCTGGGAAGGTGAGGCCCGCGCCAGCCGGATCGGGGGGCAGCCGATGCCCTTCCAGAGAGGGTCGATCTACGACCGCTACGGGCGGCCGCTGGCCGAGGGGGAGACGGTCAACCGGCTGTCCTTGATCTACCATGAGTTCCGGCGCGAGTCGGTGATCGGACAGCTGATCGGGGCCGGACTGATCCTCTGTGACCTTCCCGGTCAACCGGAGTCCGAGGCGCCCCCTGCCCCCACGGTGCGGCGGGTGCTCGAGCGCCCGGCGGAGTGGATCCGGTTCGTGCTGGAGACCCGCGAGGAGGCGCTGGAAGGCCTCGCGACCCGCGAGGCGGACGATTTCAAATTCTACGTGCGCAACCTGCTCGAGCTCGAGGAGGCCCGGTTCCGGAAGCTCTCGGAGGCGGCCCTCGACGAACACCGGCCGTTCTCCACGCTGGTCGAGGACGGGCCCGGCCGAGTGCTCGAGAGGCTGCGCGATCAAGCCCGCGCGATCCAGGAACTGGCGGCCAGCGTCGACGCCGGGCACGCGGAGTTCATCGATCTGATCGATCGGCAGATCGAGGAGATTCGCGCCGCCGTGAATCGGTCGATCCGGCGCTCGCCCTCGACGCTGAGCGTGGGGCAGCAGCGGGCGATCCAGAAGGACCATGAGAGTCGGGCGCGGGTGCTGGTGCGGACCGTGACCTATCGCTCGGTCTTCCTGGTCAACCTCGTTCCGGAGCGCTTCATGGGCTTTCGGGTCGAGGATGTCAGCCGGCGGTCGTATCCGGCGGCGGCGCGCGACATCTCGCCCGCGCTGCTCGGATGGGTGGGCTATCCCACCGACGAGATGCTGCGGCAGGCGGAGGACGCCATCCAGCTTTATGGCGAACTGCGCAGCCGGCCGCCGGCCGAGATCGATCTCGACACCGCGGAGCACATCGAGTGGTTGCGCCAGCAGATCCGGCATCATGACTACCGCGCGGACGAGGAGCAGGGCCGGGCTGGACTGGAAGCGCTGCTCGAGCCGGTGCTGCGCGGCCGGCGGGGCTGGCGGATCGTGGAGCGCGATAGCGCGAGGCAGGATACGCGGCTCCTGGAGATGACCCAGCCGGTGAACGGACTGGACGTGTGGCTGACTCTCGATCTGGATCTCCAGCGTGCCTCTGAACGCGTGCTGGAGTCGAAGCAGCTGCGTGGCGCGATCGTGCTGCTCGACCCCAAGGACGGCGCCATCCGTGCCCTGGCAAGCTGGCCCAACCCGACCCGACAGGAGATTCGCAAGGAGTACGCCGATCTGCTGCGGGATCCGGACCATCCGCTGCACCAACGGGCCTATCGGCCGCCCGGGAATCCGCCGCCGCCCGGTTCGATCTTCAAGGTGGTCGCCGCCGCCGCCGCGCTCGAATCCGGAGCGGTGGATCGGAACACGACCTACGAGTGCGACCAGTTCTACCAGGTCGGCCGGACTCGCTTGAAATTGAAATGCATGGGCCGGCACGGATCGATCGGCCTCGTGACGGCGCTGGAGAAGTCGTGCAACATCTACTTCTACAAGCTCGCCCGCGAGCTGCCGCTGCGGCCCGTGCTGGAGATGGCCTCGGCTTTCGGCCTGGGAGAGGCCACGGGCTTCGGCGATCCGGCCCGGCTGGGTCTCCCCGCCGGGGCGGTTTCGCTGGGTGAGATGGACTGCCCGCTGCAGCCCGGCCCGGGGCTGACGTTCGCCATGCGCACCTTGATCGGGCACGCGGCCATCGACGACGTGACTCCGCTGCAGGTGGCCGGGATGATGGCGGCGCTGGCGAACGGGGGCCAGCGGGTGCATCCCTGGTTGATCGACATGATCGGCGACCAGCCCGCGCCGCGGACGGCGCCGGCTCCGATCGGTCTGTCGCAAGAGACCCTGGCGGTCATCCGGACCGGCATGATCAAGGCGGCCGAAACCGGGACCGCGCGACCCCGGGGTGGTGTCGATCTGCGCCCCTACAAGGTGGCGGCCAAGACCGGAACTCCGGAGGACGCGACCGGTGTGGACCACGCCTGGATCGCCGGCTACTTCCCGCACGATCAGCCGCAGCTCGCGTTTGCGATCTTCCTGGAGCACATCGGCAAAGGCGGTGGCGCCGCCGGAACGCCACTCCTGGGCGAACTGCTGGGACAGCCGGAGTTCCGGAGATGATCCCGGTCCAGGAAACCCGGCACCGGCGCAGGTCGCAGCGTTCCTTCGAGGAGTTCGACTGGCACCTGCTCGGGATCGCGCTGGTCTTGACGCTGATCGGATTGACCTTTGTCTGGTCGACCACGCACACCGACAGCGACGCGGCCGGCCTGGTTCCGCGGCAGATCCTGTACGTGGGCGCGGTGCTTCCGCTGGTGGCGCTGATGCTGCGCTTTCCGTATCCGCTCCTGGCCCGGCTGGCGGTGCCCGCCTACCTTTCGGTGATCCTCCTGTTGCTGTTCCTGTTGATGGCCAGCAACGACAGCATTCGCAGCACCAAGAGCTGGATCCGCCTGCCGATGGGTTTCTCGCTCCAACCCTCGGAGTTCGCGAAGGTGGCAGTGGTCCTGATCGTGGCGGCCTATTTGCGCTTTCGCCCGAAACCGAAACGCCTGAAGGATCTGGTCGGTCCCTTCGCGCTGACGCTCTTCCCGATGCTGCTGGTCGCCCGCCAGCCCGACCTGGGCTCCGCGATCATCATGCTGCCGGTGCTGCTGGCCATGCTGTTCAGCTGGGGGATGCCGATCCGGCTGCTTTCGGCCATCCTCGGGGGCGGCCTGTTGATCTGCGTGGCGCTCTACTTCTCGCCCCTGATGCATGATTACCAGCGCCTGCGGATCCGCTCGTTCTTCGAGTCGATTCCGGAGCAGACCGAGATCGCCCGGGAACTGCGCGCCGACGGCCGGCACCTCGAGGCGGCCCGGGCGGAACGCCGCCTGCGCAGCATGAAGCAAGGCGGCAACTTCCAGGTCTATCACGCGATGATCTCGATCGGCAGCGGCGGGGTCTTCGGCAAGGGGATCGGACGCGGACCGCAGAATCGCCTCGACTACCTGCCGGAGCGGCACAACGACTTCATCTTCGCGGTGGTGGGCGAGGAGTGGGGCTTCGTCGGAGCCAGCATCATTCTGGGGCTGTACTTCCTGCTGGTCGTGATCATGCTCGGCGTGGCCCGCCGGACCCGGGACGCCTTCGGCCGCCTGATCTGCGTGGGCATCGCGACCCTGTTTGGTTTCCAGGTGTTCCTGAACACCGGCGTGGCCACCGGGCTGTTGCCGGTCACCGGAGTGACGCTCCCCTTCATGTCGTTCGGCGGTTCCTCGATGCTCTGCAGCTACATCGCGCTCGCCCTGGTGCTGAACGTGGGAGCGCACCGCATCACGGTGCTCGAAGGCGAGTCCTTCCGCGGCACGACGTTCGGCGAATCGGACCGGCCAATGGGCGCTCGGCGGCGTTCCTGACCGCTGGCCGCCGATCTTCGCCAATCTCCACCAATCTCCGCCAATCTCCCTTGGATCGACGGGATTGTCTCGGGCCGGGAAGTAGCTAGACTCCTGCCTGGCAGCGGAAGTCCGGGCGCAGCTCTCGTGCCGGGATTACAAAAGTAGGTCATCTTCATGAGTCAGATCGCTCTCGGAATGGTGGAAACGCGGGGATTGGTGGGCGCCGTGGAAGCCGCGGACGCCATGCTCAAGGCCGCCCGGGTCACGCTGATCGGCAAGGAGAAGGTCGGCGGCGGATACACCACCGTGATGGTGCGGGGCGAGGTCGGGGCGGTCAAGGCCGCTACCGATGCGGGTGCCGCGGCGGCCCGCCGCGTCGGCGAACTGGTTTCGGTGCATGTGATCCCGAGGCCCCACGAGGAAGTCGAGCGGATCCTGCCGGTGTTCGAACCCTATGAATCGTCTGAAATGACCGCCGGCACGAACGACTGATCCTCCCGGTCCGGGACGAGCCCCCCATGACCTATCAGACCCATCAGACCCATTTGGCCGACAATGACCTGGCCTCGATCCAGGAGGGGCGCAACCTTCTCAGAAGGTCGCGCGACGCCTGGCAGACCATGCGCCATTTCAGCCAGGCACAGGTCGACCGGATCACGCTCGCCATGGTGGAGGAAGGCGCGCGTCATGCCGAGCGCCTGGGCCGTCTCGCGGTGGACGAGACCGGCATGGGCGTGGTGCAGTCGAAGAAGCTCAAGAACCTGTTTTCGACCCTCGATCTGTGGGAGGACATCAAGGATCTGCAGACCGTCGGCGTGGTGCATCGGGACGAGGAGCGGAAGTTCTACCAGATCGCCGAGCCGTACGGCGTCATCCTGGGCATCGTGCCGACCACCAACCCCACGTCCACGGCCCTGTTCAAGGTGATCATCGCCGCCAAGTCGAGAAACGGCATCGTGATCTCGCCGCATCCGCGATCGGTGAAGTGCATCGCCGAATCGGTGCGCGTCCTGAACGACGCCGCCCTGCGCAACGGAGCGCCCGAGGGGCTGATCTCCTGCATCACCAATCCCACCCTGGAAGGCACGCAGGCCGCCATGCGCGATCGCAACTGCGCCCTGATCCTGGCCACCGGCGGACCGGACCTGGTCAGGGAAGCCTACTCCGCCGGCAAGCCGGCCTACGGCGTCGGCCCGGGCAACGTGCCGGTCTACATCGATCGTTCGGCCGACCCGGACCTGGCGGCCCGAGGCGTGATCGCCTCGCAGACCTTCGACAACGGCACCATTTGCGCCTCGGAGCAGTCGCTCGTCATCGACCTGCCGATCAAGCAGCAGGTCCTGGACGCCTTCGAGAAGCACGGCGCCTACCTGGTCGACGCGGCGGAGAAGCGGCTGCTGGAGAAGGTCGCCATGCGGGGCCGGCGCATGAACCCCGACATCGTCGGGCAGTATCCCTTCCGGATCGCCGAGCTGGCCGGTTTCAGCGTGCCCCGGGAGACCACCGTCCTGCTGGCCGAGGAACAGGTCGTCGGCTGGCAGGCGCCGCTCTCGGCCGAGAAGCTCTGCCCGCTGCTCGCGGTCTACACGGCCGACGGCTGGCGCGCGGGCTGTGAGCGCTGCTTCGAGATCCTCGAGTTCGGCGGGCTCGGCCACACGCTGGGCATCTACAGCACCGACGAACAGGTGATCTGGCAGTTCGCCAACGAGAAGCCCTCGCACCGCGTGATCGTCAACGGCCCGACGTCGCAGGGCGGAGTCGGCGACTCCACCTACCTGCGCCCGTCGATGACGCTGGGGTGCGGGGCCGCCGGAATGAACATCACCTCGGACAATGTCTCGGCCCACAACCTGATCTTGAGGAAGCACGTGGGCTACACCAAGCCGGGATTCGTCGATCGCTATCAGGTACCGCCGCGCCCGGCGTTCGTCGGGCCGTACTCCGCGCCCGGTCCGGCCGGGTGAGCGGAGCGCGGAGTTCGCGACAGGACAGACTTCAACAGGAGCAATTGAATGAGCCAGATCGCGCTCGGCCTGATCGAGACCAAGGGTCTCGTGGGGGCCATCGAGGCAGCCGATGCCATGGTCAAGGCGGCCAAGGTCCGCCTGATCGGCAAGGAGAAAGTCGGTGGCGGCTACGTCACCGTGATGGTCCGGGGCGAGGTCGGCGCGGTCAAGGCCGCCACCGACGCGGGCGCCGCGGCGTCGAGACGGGTGGGTGAACTCGTCTCGGTGCACGTGATTCCGCGCCCGCACGCCGAGGTCGAACAGATCCTCCCCGAGCCGGGTGAGGTTGCGAGCCAGTAGTGGTCGATCTCCGGACGTACATCTTCCTCGATTCGATGCAGCCGCAGTTCGCATCGTTCGTGGCCTCCACCGCGCGCGGCTATCTGCCGGTTGCCGGTCAGGCGGCGTTGTACGTCGAGATCGCGCCGGGCATCGCCATCAACCGGGTGACCGACATCGCGCTGAAAGCCAACGACGTGCGGCCGGCGCTGCAGGTGGTCGAGCGCGCGTTCGGAGTGCTGGAGATCCACTCGCATTCCCAGGCCGAAGTGCTCTCCGCCGGCCGGGCGATGCTCGAACATCTGGAGCTCAGCGAGGAGCAGCGGCTCGAGCCCCGGATCATGTCCTCGGAGATCATCACCGGCGTGGACGACTACCAGACCATGCTGGTGAACCGCATGCGCCAGGGCAACATGCTGCTGGGCGGCGAGACGCTCTACATCCTCGAGACGCATCCGGCCGCGTACGTGGTGATCGCCGCCAACGAGGCCGAGAAGGCGGCTTCGATCAAGCTGCTCGAGGTGCGGCCGATCGGCGCCTACGGCCGGCTCTACCTGGGCGGCGCCGAGGCGGACATTCGCGAGGCCGCCGCCGCGGCGGAGAAGGCCCTGGCCGGCATCGATGGACGCGAGAACCGGGCGCGCGAAAACCAGGACGGCAAGGGGTAAGCGTATGTTCGTCGGCCGCGTGGTGGGTGAAGTCTGGAGCACCCGGAAGGACGAGAGCCTGGAGGGCCTGCGTCTGTTGCTGGTCGATCCGCTGGACCTGCCCGAAAAGCAGGGCACAGAGCGGGCCGGGTTGGTGGTGGCGGCCGATCCGTTGGGCGCCGGCTTTGGCGAAGAAGTCGTGATCGCCTACGGGCGCGCCGGGCGGGTGGCGATCGGCCGCGGCCATGACATCGCCGTCGAGGCGGCCGTGGTCGGCATCGTCGACGATCGCGACACTGGCAACGGAAGCGAGCTCTGCTGATCATGCTGCTCGGCAAGGTGGTCGGAAACGTCTGGGCGACCAAGAAGGATGAAAGCCTGGAAGGCCTGCGCTTCCTGCTGATCAACCCTTTCCGCCTGGATCGCGCCCGGAGCACCGAAGTGGTCGTGGCTGCCGATCCGATCGGCGCGGGCGTGGGCGAGACGGTGATCGTGGCCTTCGGCCGCGCCGCCCGCCACGCCATCGGCCGCGGGCAGGACGTCGGTTATCAGGTCGCCGTGGTCGGGATCGTCGACCAGCTCTCGATCGAGGGCGGCGAACCGCTGGAATTGTGAACACCGAGGAAGATCGCTGATGGCGAGCTACACCCACGAACCGACCATTGGGCTGCTCGAATTCTCGAGCATCGCCCGGGGCATCCGGGTGTGCGATCAGGTGTTGAAGCAGGCCTCGATCGCGGTGCTCATCGCGCGGCCCGTGAGCCCGGGCAAGTACGTGCTGTTGTTCACCGGCCCGGTGGACGACGTGCTGTCATCATTGCGGGTCGGAGCCGAGACGGGCGCCGATCTGCTGGTCGATCAGTTGTTCCTGCCGGCCGTCGATGAGCAGGTGCTGGCCGCGCTCGAGCGGCCGGTCCAGGTACCCGAACTGGATGCGGTCGGGGTGATCGAGACCTACACCGTGGCCTCGACCCTGCTGGCCGCGGACGCGGCGGTCAAGACCGGCAGCGTGCGCCTGATCGAAATCAAGCTGGCGCGCGGCATCGGGGGCAAGTCCTACCTGACCCTGACCGGAGAGGTTTCCGACGTGGAAGCCGCGGTCCTGGCCGGCGGCCGGCTCGCCGAGGGCCGGCTGCTCGAAACGGTGGTGATTCCCCGCCCGCACCAGGATCTCCAGGATCTGCTCGCGCGTCATGATGAGGATCTCTGACGTGGTCAAGCTGATTACCGAACGGGACGTGCAGGACGGCCGGCTCGGCGATCCGATCGTGATCGACGCCGAGACTGCGATCACCCCGTCCGCGCTGGACCGGGCCGCCTTGCTCGGCCTGCGCGTCGTGTTTGCCCGCGAGCGGGGGGTCGCGCCGCCGCGCCCCCATTCTCAGAGCGCGGCGCTGCCGGTGGTCGAGCTTCCGGACGGCCAGTACCTCGTGCATGTGAACCGGGGGCAGACCCGAATCTTTCGTCTGACGCCAACGGGCCCGGTGCCGGTGGATTCCTGAAGCATGACCAACGTCCTGACCACCGAGGAGATCGTGAAGCTCGAGCGGGGCGTGCCGTTCCAGGTCCCGCCAGGCGCGTTGATCACGTCGGCGGCGCGAGACCTGGCCCGAGCCCGGGAGATCGAACTGATCGAGCCCGACTCCGGTGGCCTTCCGCCGAGCCCTTCGACGAGCTCCTACGCCGGACTGCCGGAGGGCGCGCCGCCCCCGAGCAGCTACAGCCGCTCGACGAACCAGATCAGCTCGACGCAGCCGCGTGAGACCGCGGTGCCGGGTGGCTCCGGCCGGCGCGGGCCGACGCCTGGGCTCTGGCGCAACCTGGTGCGCCCCGAGCCGGAAGCAACCCCGCCGGCAGCGGCGGCTCCGCCGCCCCCGGAACTCGGCCTCTCCGCGCTCGGCCCGCGGGAGACGCATCTGGACGGCTGCTACATGGGCGGCGGGCCCTGCGACCGGGAGAACATGGTCGTGGTCACCGCGGTCGGCCGGAACCGGCCCCGGGTCCTGGCCGAGCTGGCCGCCGGCATCGCCGAACTGGAAGGCGACATCCAGGAGATCTCCCAGCGCATCGTCGGCAGCCACTTCCACACGATCCTGACGGTCGACACGAGCCGCTCCACGGGGGACTTCATGGCGTTCAAGCAGTCGCTCGAGAAGCTCTCCCGGCCGGACGACTATCAAGTCCATGTCCAGCACGAGAAGGTCTTCAAGTACATGCATCGCATCTAAGGACCCGCCCGTGCCGTTTCACGACCGCGAAATCCTCGAGACGTTCCGGATGGTCGATGCGGAGACGCTCGACATCCGGACCACGACGCTGGGCCTGTCGCTTCGCAATTGCGCGCGCGGCACGGTCCGGGAGACCGCGGCGGCGGTGCGCGAGCGCATCCTTGCCGCCGGACGGGATCTGGTGAAGACCGCCGAACTGGTCGAGGCGAGCTACGGGATTCCGGTGATCAACAAGCGCGTGGCGGTGACGCCGGTGGCGCTGCTCGGGGATTCGGTCGCGGAGGAGGACCTGACGCCGATCGCCCAGGCCATGGACGAGGCGGCCCGGGAGATCGGGGTCGACTACTGCGGCGGCTTCTCGGCCCTGGTGCAGCAGGGCACCACGCTGGGCGACCGCCGGTTGATCGCTTCGATCGCGGAATCGCTGGCCTCGACCGAACGGGTCTGTTCCTCGGTGAACGTGGGCACGACCCGCGCGGGGATCAACTTCGACGCCTGCGTGCAGATGGCGCACGTGATCAAGCAGACCGCCGAGCGGACCGCCGATCGCTCCGGCATCGGCTGCGCCAAACTGGTGGTCTTCATGAACGCCGTCGAGGACAACCCGTTCATCGCTGGAGCCATGCATGGCGTGGGCCTGCCCGATGAGGTGATCAACTGCGGCGTCTCCGGCCCGGGTGTCGTGCGGTCGGTGCTGGAGGCCGTCGGGCCGGACGCGGATCTCGGCGCCCTGGCCGAGGCCATCAAGAAGACCGCTTTCAAGATCACCCGCATGGGGGAGCTGGTCGGCCGGGAGACCGCCCTGCGGCTCGGGATTCCCTTCGGGGTGGTCGACTTGTCGCTGGCTCCGACTCCGGCTCCGGGCGACTCGATCGCAGAGATCATCGAGGGCTTCGGCCTGGAGCGCTGCGGGGCCCCCGGTTCGATCCTGGCGCTGGCGATCCTGAACGACGCGGTCAAGAAGGGCGGGGCCATGGCGGCGGCCCGCGTGGGCGGCCTCTCGGGAGCCTTCATCCCGGTCAGTGAGGACATGGGCATGGTCCGGGCCGTGGCCGACGGCGCGCTGACCTACGAGAAGCTCGAGGCCATGACCGCGGTCTGTTCGGTGGGGATCGACATGGTCGCCATCCCGGGCGACGTGAGCGAGGAGACGATCGCGGCGATGCTCGGCGACGAGATGGCGATCGGCATGATCAACAACAAGACCACCGCGGTCAGGCTGCTCCCGATCCCGGGCAAGCAAGCCGGCGACAGCGTCGACTTCGGCGGCCTGCTGGGCGTGGCGCAGGTGATGCCGGTCAATCGTTTTCGAGCGGACGGACTGGTAAGGCGCGGGGGGCAGGTCCCGCCGCCGTTGAACGCCCTGACGAATTAAGAGTTGAGGGACGGATTCAACCAGGCGCGCCAGTGGGTGAGCGACAGGATCGCGCCGTAGCCCGAGTCGCGAGTCGCCACGACCGGGTGGTTTCCTGGTCAATCAACATGAAGGCGTGTCCATTCATTTTGATGGAGACACCGATGCGTGGGCAGGATCTGCATCAGGAGGAACTCCAGCCCAAGAGTCCGCGCCGGGAGCACGTCGCCGTGGCGGACCCGCAGGTTCGCGATCAGACGAACTGCGCCAGCTTCTCGCGAATGCTGGGAGTGCGCAGTTTGCGGATCGCGCGGAGCTGCAGCTGGCGGATGCGCTCCCGGGAGACCTTCATCTCGCGGCCGATCTCCTCGAGCGTCATCGAGCTGTCGCTGCCGAAGCCGTAACGACAGGTGAGGATCTTGCGCTCCTGCTCGGAGAGCAAGGACAGCGCTTCGCCGATGCGGCTCTTCAGCAGCGGCAGCTCCCAGGTCTGGAAGCCGTTGCGTTCGTCATCGCGGGCGGCGAGCAGGGCCGCCGGGCTGTCGCCGTCGTCGCCGAATTCCTGGTCCAGGGAGGCCGTGCTCCGGTGGGTCTCGAGCAGGCGCCCGGCCACCTTGTGCGAGAGATCGAAGGCCTTGGAGAGGTCGTGGACCGAGGTCTCACGGTCATTGACCGGCAACTGGCCTTCGCGCTTCAGCCGGCGCATCTTCTGCTGGATGTAGTTCGGCAGCCGCACGATGCCCTTGCTCGAGGCGATCGACCGCTCGATCGCCTGGCGGATCCAGAGCGCGGCATAGGTCTGGAGACGAACATTCTTGCGCCAGTCGAACTTCTCCACGGCGCGAATGAGGCCCGCGTTGCCCTCCTGGATCAGGTCGAGGAGCGGCACGGCGTAGGTTCGATAGGCCACGGCCGCGGACACGACCAGGTGCAGATTCCGCTCGATGAACTCCGCCCGGGCGGCCTGGTACTCGGCGCAGGTCTGCCGCACCTCTTCACATTCGAGCGCGCCGCCCTGGACGTCCTGGACGTCCTGCGACTGCATCACGTCGGCCGGGTCGAGGCGCGCCTCGCGGCAGGCGGCGTGAACCCGCTCCGCCAGGAATTCGAGTCGCCGGCCGAGCCGGAGCTCGTCCTCCCGCTGCGTGCGGGGAATCTGGCCGATCTCCGCCAGATAGGTCGACAGCGGTTCGTCGCGCTTCTGGCTCTTGAGCAGGAAGTCCCAGACTCCCGTGCCGCCGCCGCGCTCCTCGGCGTGTCCGGACGACACGATCCGGATTCCCTTCAAGGCCTTGACCAGACGATCGCACTGGCGTTTGAACTGGGCCGGCGTGTGGGCCGGTTTCAGCAGCTGATCGAGCTCGTCGAAGGTCGCCCGCCGCAGCTCCAGAACGCGCTCCTCGAGCGAACCGTGCGAACCGTGCGAACCGTGATGGAGCCGGAGTTTCGTCCGGAGCTTCGTCTCGGGGGATTTGGTGCTCATCTGCTTCCTCATCAGATCAATGCTTCGATGGCGGCGGGAAGGGCCGCCCCACTGCGCTGATTCCAACATTCGAGACACTGCGTGGTCATCTCGAGCTTGCTGCCCTCACAACGACAACAGACATCCAGAATGACACGGGTCCGATTCAATTCGGCGAGAGACTCCTTCAGCTCCGCGATCCTGTTCCTGACCAAGCGAGTCCGTCTTTCGAGCAACGATCGCAAGTCTCGGGCCACATCGCGAGCCGCACCTGGCTGGCGGGCCAGCCGCCTGCATTCGCAGATCTCCTCCAGCTCCAGACCGGCTCGTTTGAGGGCCAGCACGGAACGGAGTCGGGTCAACTGTTCATTGCTGTAAAGTCGGTATTTCCCGGAGCTTCTGGCGTGGGGTTGGATCAGCCCAAGGCTCTCGTAGTACCTCAGGGTGCGGGGTGTGACCCCCGCCAGGCGAGCCAGATCGCCGATTCTGAGGAGATTCGTCCCTGCAATTCTGCCCATCTGGTTCTCCGCGTCGCAGTCGCGACAGGTGCTCGACCGATGGGCATGGTACGAACCTTGACGTGAACGTCAAGGTTCGTTTGCGAGGGGTACTCCGAAATCTCAGGACAGACCGTGTAAGTTCTGCATTCCTCGAAGGAACCCGGCCCGGCCCGTGGCAACCCTTCCCCGGGAACGACTGCCGGTCGCCCAGGATTTGCCACGAGGGGTGGGAGCTCAGCCCAGGTTCGTGGCCGCGAATTCCCAGTTGGCGAGCTTGTCGAGGAAGGTGTTGACGAAGTCCGGCCGGCGGTTCTGATAGTCCAGATAGTAAGCATGCTCCCAGACATCCAAGGTCAGGAGCGCCCGCTTGCCATCGGTCAGTGGATGGGGATGCCCCGCATTCGAGGTCTGGACGATCTCGAGCTTCCCGCCGTTGTCGACCAGCCAGGCCCAGCCGCTCCCGAACAGGTTGACCGCCTGGGTGGCGAATTGCTCGCGGAACGTGTCATAGCTGCCGAAGTCCGCATCGATTCGGGTCGCCAGGTCGCCCGTGGGAACCCCTCCGCCCTCCGGATGCAGACTGTTCCAGAAGAAGGTGTGGTTCCAGGTCTGGGCGGCATTGTTGAACACTCCCGCCTTCTGCGCGTCGCCTTTCGTCTCCCGGATGATCTCCTCGAGCGACTTCTTGGCCAGCGGGGAACCCTCGATCAGCCCGTTCAGCTTGGACACATAGGCTGCGTGGTGTTTCCCGTGGTGGAAGCTGAGCGTCTCGGCGGAGATGTGAGGCGCCAGAGCGTCCTTGGAATACGGAAGATCGGGAAGTTCGAAGGCCATGTTCAGTTCTCCATGATCGGTGATCAGTGATCGAGAGTTTCTTCTAGTCGCCCAAGCGGGTGTTGATAGCACGATCGTTCCGGCACGGCATGCGATTTCGCGCCGAGCGGCAGAACCGCCTCCCGCGGTTTCCCCAGCAGGTAGAAGCACGCGGTCAAGAGGGCCATGATCACCAGCGCGGTCTCGAGGTGGATCAGCGCGATCGCGATCGGAGCCGCCAGGAACACGTTGGTGAGACCGAACGCGATCTGCGCGGCGAACAGCAGGGCCGAGGCGATCAGCAGGTCCGCCGCAGGCCGCGGAACCTTGGCTTTGAAGGCCTGCCGGTAGAGCAGCCCCAACTGGATCAACAGCAGCACGGCGAACCAGCGGTGCACCCATTGATGCAGGAGCGTGTTGTCGAGCAGATTGTGAGCCAGGGTCCACTGCGAGTTCCAGAGACCTGGAGGTACGACCTGCTGGAGCATCAACGGCCAGGTGACCACCAGACCGGGTGCGTTGTGGCGGCTGCCGGCCACCAGCGCACCCAGGATGATCTGCGCGAGGATCAACAACAAGGACAGCGAGATCAGGAGCCGGATCCGTTCGTGACGGCCGGTTCCCACGCGCTTCAGCCCGAGCGTGCGGAAGAAGGACCAGAGCATCGTGCAGAGAATCAGCGTGGCCATGGAAAGGTGGAAGAAGAGCCAGTGCGTGGCGGTGCCGCTCTTGACCAGGATTCCTCCGACCAGGATTTCGAAGGCGATCAACAGCACGATGGCGGTGGTCGCGCGCCAGGCCCGGCGCCTGAGATCCGGCCGGGCCAACACCTGTCCCAGGCAGAGCAATGCCACCAGACCGAGCAGGGCCGCGATCGCGCGGTGGGACCACTCGATCAGGAACATGCGTTTGAACTCGGCCAGGTCTTCGGGCAGCTGCCCGCGGGAGCCCAGACCCGGTTGGCGCATCCGGCCCAGCTCGATCAGCCGGTCCTGGTCCAGGTCATAAGCGGTCCGAACGGTGATCCAGTCGGCTTCGTTCAAAGGCGGCAGATAGGACCCGTTGACCTGGGGCCATTCCGGGATCGAGAGGCCGGACCCGCTGAGGCGCACGTAGCCGCCGACCGAGACGAGGGTCAACATCAAGAGGATCAGGATTCCGAAACTGAGCTGGACCCGTTTCGGGATCGTCGCCTCCGCGCTGTGCCACGGGCCCATCTGCGCCTACCGCCTTCGTTCCTGCTGAGGCTGCTGCTCGCGCAGGATCTCGAGATCCACGTACTCCGACGGGTTCCGGTTCCGGACCAGTCGTTCCCGCAGGTAGTGGATCAGGGCCATCCGATCGGCGGCGCTCAGGTGATTCTGGGGCATCATGCGGCGGAACCCGTTTTGCAGCGTGTCGAACAGGCTCACCGGATGCGCGCCCCGGCCGAAGGCCGTGTTCTGGAACGGGTCCAGTCCGAAGCGCCGCGCTCCCGCCAGTCCGGTATTGCCGTCTTTCCCATGGCAGGGCAGGCAATGGACCCCGTAGAGCTGCTCCCCGCGTTCGAGTTCCGACTCCCCGAAACGGCTCGAGGACAGCAGGATCCGATCGGGCGGCACCTCGAGCGGCGTCCCGCCTCGAAGCGCCGGTGATTCGCCCGGACCGTCGTAGTTGAAGGCCACGCAGGCCAGCACGACGACCGCCGCGCCGAGCGCCACCAGACCCAGGTCGGCCCATCGCTCGCTTCGGCCGCCGGCCTGGCCCAGCATGGTCCCGGTGGCCGTCATGAGGCGTTCACCAGGACGTCCGCAACCAGCGCCAGGAAGATGCCGCCGATATGTACCAGGGAGAAGTGGAACAACCGCAGGCTCGGAGGCCTTGGTTCTGACCTCCAGAGTCGAAAGGCCAGCACCAGGAACCAGATCCCCAGGGCGGTCGAGGTCCACAGGAAGATCACCGATCGCTGGAAGTCCTCGCTGAGGAGCGCGATGGCCAGGATTCCCGCGACCATGACGACGGCATACAGGAACACCTGGCGCGCCGTCTCCTGGACGCCCTTGACCACCGGCAGCATGGGGATCCCCGCCCGGGCGTAGTCCTCCTTCAGGTGGATGGTCAAGGCCCAGACGTGGGGGGGCGTCCAGAGGAAGATGATCAGGAACATCCAGACCGGCGTCCAGGAGAACCGGTCGGACAGCGCGGCCCAGGCGATCGGCGGTCCCATCGCTCCGGGAACCCCGCCGATGACGATGCTCAGATAGGTGCGCGGCTTCAGCAGCAACGTGTAGAAGCAGCTGTAATAGAGCACCGTGAAAACGGCCAGCGCGACGGCCCAGGGACTCGCGTGGACGAACCACAGGATCGCCACGGAACAGAGCAGGAACGAGGCCGCGAGGTAGCTGGCGGTGGCCACGCTCATGCGCCCGCTGGGCAGCGGCCGCTTGTGGCAGGTCCGCTGCATGCGAGCATCGCGCTCCCGTTCCAGGATCTGGTTCAGCGTGTTGGCGCCCATGCCCATGCAGAACAGCGCGAGCAGACAGAAGATCACCGGAAGATCGACCACCACGCGCCCCGACTCGATCGCGATCGCCGCGAATCCGGTGAGCACCGCCATCAGGCAGATGCGCGCCTTGCCCAGCACGAGGATGTCCCGCAGCAGGCCGGCGCCGTCGGCCGGGCGCTCCAGTGGACTGCAGTCGCTGATCGACACCGGGTGCGCTCCTATCAGTTCCGCGCGCGCTCGGAGGAGCCTGCGTCGCCCAAAAGCAGGGTCGCGTCCGCGATCAGGCTCTCGAATCCGGCCGGATCCTCGACGTCGAAATACCCCCGGATGCGGCCGCGATCGTCGACCAGTACGAAGTGCGGGCCGTGGAACACCTCGTTGACGTTGATCACCTCGCCGTCTCTGCCCATGCTGATGCGCAGGCCGTCCTCGATCGCCGCCTTGACGCTCTCGAGCGGTCCGGTCAGGAAGCTCCAGCGGCGCGTATCGGCGCCGTGTCCGGCCGCGTACTCGGCCAGCACCTCCGGCGTGTCGTACTCGGGATCGACGCTGAAGGACACCAGGTGCAGTCGCTCGAGCGCCGCGGTGCGCCGTTCGAGCTCCGCCATCCTGGCGGTCAGTTTCGGACAGATCGACGGGCAACGCGTGAAGATGAAGTTGGCCACCCAGATCTGGCTTCGCAGCTGCTCCGTTCCGAAGGGCTCAGCAGCCTGATCGATCAGCTGGAATTCCGGCACCTGGCCCAACAGGGGCGGGGAGCCCCCGTCCGCGGACGCCAGGCCGCCGGTGAACTGTCGAACGACGATCAAGGCCACGAGCAGAACGCAGGCCAGGCCGCTCCACAGCAGCGGGCTCGACCAAGGTCCGGATCGTGGCAGCTTGTTTTCGATCACCATGTCTCCTTCTCGACGAGGCTCGACGAGGCTCGACGAGGCTCGACGAGGAGTCCTTTCCGTCTGGATGCGAACCGTGTCAGACTATCAGACCACTCGGGAGCGATCCAACGCCGGCGACCGCTCCGCGCCTCTCGCTCCACTTCTTAAGGATGCCGGCAGACCTACAGGAGTAACGGGTCTGGTTCTATGGTATCCGCGACATCGCAGGCGGCGTCGCCGATCCAGGGCATGATGTCGATCGTGCCTGCGGCGCGCTCGTGAAAGTCGCGGGATGGGCTGATCTGACGCACCCTGATTTGGGCAATCGACGTTTGACAACCCGTGGTGCAATCCCAAAGATCCGGCGATCAAACGGCCTGCTTCGAACAGCATGCCTGGGACCAACTATGCACCGACCGAGACAACCAGCCCGGCTTCTGGCCGTGGGCTTGTTCTGCCTTTTCAGCGCCACCGGGTGTGACGACCGGCCCGTGGCGGCAAAGTCCGGTCAGGCGCTCTTCGATTACTGCGCTCAGTGCCACGGGGAGGATGGAACCGGCCAGCGGGCACTGGCAGTCCCCGCGATCGCCGGCCTGCCCGCCTGGTACGTGGAGCGCCAGCTGCTGAACTTCCGCAAGGGAATTCGCGGCGCGCATCCCGCCGACGCGGCCGGGCTCCGGATGCGGCCGATGTCCAGGATGCTGGCCGACGAGCAAGAGGTCCAGGCCGTCGCCGGGTACGTGGCCTCGTTGCCGGGGGTCATCCAGGAGACAACACTCGACGGCGACGCCGGCCGGGGCGCGGTCCTGTACGCGCCCTGCATCGCCTGCCACGGCCCGGATGGCAAGGGCAAGCGCGAGCTGAACTCGCCGGATCTCACGCACGCCAGCGACTGGTATCTGCTCGAGCAGCTCCACAAGTTCAAGCAGGGACTCCGGGGGGCCGATCCTCGGGACGTCACCGGCGCCCAGATGCGCGCCATGGTGGGCAATCTCCCGGATGAGCGGGCGATGAGGGACGTGATCGCCTACATCAGGACGCTGCCGTCCTCCCCTTCAGGCGCGAGCGGGCCATGACGGAATCGGAACCCTCTCAAAAACTGGTCATGCAGATCTACATCCTCACCATCGTCGGCGTGATCGCCTGCTGCGCGGCGACCGTCATCTGGGTGTTCTAGTGATGCGGGAGTCGTCGCCATGATTGGCTGGTTTCTCGAGAGCGCCTCGACCTACTCCAGGGACATCGACCGGCTGATCCTGCTGATCACCCTGCTGGTCGGCTTCTGGTTCGTCACTGCCCAGGGGTTCCTGTTCTACTTCGTGTTCAAGTATCGCCACCGCGAAGGCCGGCCGGCGGGGTACGTCACGGGCGAGGAGAAGGACCTCAAGCGCTGGATCTCGGTTCCCCACATGATGATCCTGCTCTGCGACGTGCTGATCGTCATGGGCGCGATCCAGGTCTGGGTCAACGTCAAGCAGACGCTTCCCGAACCGGAGCAGGTCGTTCGGGTGATCGGCCAGCAGTGGGCCTGGACCTTCGTGCAGCCCGGTCCGGACGGAGAGATCGACACCGACGACGACATCGTCACGGTCGATGAGCTGCATGTCCGCACCGACACCGTGTACCACTTCAAGCTGCAGTCGAAAGACGTCCTGCACTCGTTCTCGATTCCGGTCTTTCGCCTGAAGCAGGACGCGGTGCCGGGACGTGAAATCACCGGCTGGTTCGAGGCCACGCGCACCGGCGAATTCGACATCCAGTGCGCCGAGATCTGCGGCATCGGCCACGGCCTCATGGCGGCCCGGCTGTTCATCGAAACTCCGGAGGAGCATCAGGCCTGGATCGACTCCCAGAGCAAGGCCTGAATCGACCTGAATCAAGAGGATCCCCATGTCGTTGTCAGCAGCAACGGACCACGCGCATCATGTGGAAGAGGGCTTCGTGAAGAAGTACCTGTGGTCCACGGATCACAAGATGATCGCCAAGCAGTACCTGTTCACGGGACTGGCCATGGCCCTGATCGGCGGTTTCTTCGCCTACGCATTCCGCATGCAGCTGGCCTTTCCGGGTGAGTCGGTGCCGTTCTTCGGCGTGGTCACGCCGGCCGGCTACAACGCGCTGGTGACCAACCACGGCTCGATCATGATCTTCTGGGTCGCCATGCCGGTGTTGATCGCGGCCTTCGGGAATTACCTGATTCCGCTGATGCTCGGCTGCGACGACATGGTCTTCCCGCGCATCAACCGGTTGTCCTACCAGTTGTTCCTGCTCAGCGTGATCGTCCTGTTGATCTCCTTCTTCGTGCCGGGCGGCGGATTCGCCGGGGCCTGGACGGCCTATCCTCCGCTGTCGGCGAAGGCGGAGTACAGCCTGACGCCCGCCGGATCAACGCTTTGGCTCACGGCGGTGGCGCTCGAGTTCGTGGCCTTCCTGCTGGGCGGCATCAACTTCATCACCACCACCATGAACTCCCGGGCTCCCGGAATGAAGTTCATGGATATCCCGATGGTGATCTGGATGATCGTGCTGGCCAGCATCATGTTCATGGTCTCGGTCGGACCGCTGGTGGCGGGAGCGGTGATGCTGCTGTTCGACCAGCTGCTGGGAACCGGTTTCTATGACCCGGCCCGGGGCGGCGATCCGCTGCTCTGGCAGCATCTCTTCTGGTTCTTCGGACATCCGGAAGTGTACGTGGTGCTGTTGCCCGCCGTCGGCATCGTGGCCGAGGTGATCACGGTCTTCTCGCGCAAGAAACTGTTCGGCTACAGGACGATCCTGTTCACCGCGATTGCCATCGGCGTGCTGAGCTTCTTCGTCTGGGCGCATCACCAGTTCGTGGCCGGCATCGACCCGCGCATGGCCAACGTGTTCACGGTGACCACGGTGCTGATCTCGATTCCGGTCGGCGAGATGATCTTCCTGTTCATCGCCACGCTGTATCGCGGGTCGATCCGCTTGAGAGTGCCGATGCTCTGGGCCCTGGCGTTCATCGCCGAATTCCTGCTGGGCGGCGTGACCGGCATCTACCTGGGAGCCAGCGGATCGGACATCTACTTCCACGACACGTACTTCGTGC
>Ga0326597_10003581_pt1 | contig 22293 bp, 20 predicted proteins | sample RVTome_12_FD_203789 | JGI IMG/M metagenome (GOLD analysis project Ga0326597, IMG submission 203789) | Soil microbial communities from uranium-contaminated site in the Upper Colorado River Basin, Wyoming, United States - RVT100D185 | ecosystem: Environmental > Terrestrial > Soil > Contaminated >...
CTCCCGTTGGGAGAGGGTTGGGGTGAGGGTTGATCGGTGGTGCTGACTTCCCCCTCATCCCGGCCTTCTCCCAGCAGGGGAGAAGGGGGAGCAGATGAGTTTGTCCCCCACTTTGAAGACAGACTCTTAGACATAGCTCAACACCCCCTCGATCTCCTGATAGATCTGCTCGTCGGTGAACAGGTGCTGCTGGGCTGCGCCGGAAGGACAAGCGGCCACGCACGTGCCACAGCCCTTGCACGAAGCCTCATTGATGACGGCGACGCCGCGTTCGGCGTTGAAGCTGATGGCGTTGAAAGGGCACAAGGGGATGCACGTCTTGCAGCCGGAGCACAGCTCCTCCTGGATGTAGGCGGTGTTGGGCTCAAGGTCCACGAAGCCCTTGTCGATCAACACCAAGGCCTCGGCCGCCGTGGCGCCCGCCTGGGCCACCGTATCTGCGATGTCCTTGGGGCCCTGGCAGGCCCCGGCGATGAACACGCCGTCGGCAAACGTCTGCACCGGCGCCAGCTTGGGGTGTCTTTCCAAGAAGAAGCCGCCTGAGCCGCAGGAGATGTAGAACTTGCGACGCACGTCGTCGGCGTCGGCTTGCGGCTCCAGGCCCACGGCAAGCACCACCATGTCCACCGGGATGCGGCGCAGCACGCCGATGAGCGTGTCCTCGGCGCGGATGACGAGCTTGCCCTCCTCCTGCGCCGTCATGGCGTGGTCGGTCACCTCGGCCACGCGCCCGCGGATGAAGTGCACGCCCTCCTCCAGCATCCGGTCGTAGAACTCCTCGTAGGCCTTGCCCGGCGTGCGCATGTCGATGTAGAAGTTGTAGACCTCGGCGTGCGTGCGCTCTTTGATCAAGTGCGCCAGCTTGAGCGAGTACATGCAGCACACGCGGGAGCAGTACGCGTTGTAGTTGCGGTCCCGCGAGCCCACGCAGTGGATGACGCCCACCGACTTGGGTGCGCTGCCGTCGCGCAGCTGGACCAGCCCTGCGGTGGGGCCGGTGGCGTTGGTCATGCGCTCGATCTCCAGCGCCGTGTAGACGTTGGGGTATCTTCCATAGCCGTAGCGCGGGATGCGCTTGGCGTCAAACGCCTTGAAGCCCGTGGCCAGGATGATCGATCCCACCACGAACTCCTGGACCTCGTCCACCATGTCGTAATGGATGGCCTTGGCTTCGCAGACTGCCTCGCACAGCCGGCAGTCGCAGCAGATGCCGCAGTCCACGCAGCGCTTGGCTTCCGCCACGGCCAACTCCTCGCTGTAGCCGGTGTGCACTTCGTCGAAGGCGCGCCTGCGCGCGAGCTCGATCGCCGGCATCGCGACCTGTTTCTGGTACGTCACGCCGCTGGTGTCTACGGCGTACGCGGCGCGGAAGGGGCCTTCCTGCTCGCGACCGACGTGCAGCTCCTGCTTGTTGAGATAGCGGTCGATGGAGATCGCCGCCTTCTTGCCCGCGTACATGGCGTTGACCACCACGTCCGGGCCGGTCACGCAGTCTCCGCCCACGAATACGCCTGGGAGGTTGGTTTCCAGCGTCAGCGCATCGGCTTTGAGAGTTCCCCACGTCGTGGTTTGGATCCCCAGCTTCTCGCCCAGCGAGGCCAGATCGGGCGCCTGTCCGATCGTGACCACAATAGCATCGCACGACAGCGTGAATTCGGAATTGGGGATTGGCTCCGGAGCGGGACGTCCGCTTGCGTCGGGTGCGCCCAGCTTCATCTGTGTGCACTCCAGCGCCGTCACGTCCACCTCTTTGTTGCCTAAAATGGCCTTGGGCGCTGTCAAGAACAGCAGCTTGACGCCCTCTTCTTCGGCGGCTTCCACTTCCTTGGGATCGGCCGGCATCTCGGCGCGCGTGCGGCGATAGACGAGGGTTACCTCGTTCGCGCCGCAGCGCAACGCGGTGCGCGCCGCGTCCAGGGCGGAGTTGCCTCCGCCGATGACGAGCACCCGCTTGCCAAGCGCTACGGGGCCTTGTCCGTTCACCTTCCACAAGAACTCGATCCCGCCCCAGACGTTGGGCAATTCTTCTCCGGGCACCTTGAGCTTGCGCTCGACGTGCGCGCCGATGCCGATGAAGATTGCGGCGTATTGCTTGCGCAGCTGTTCTATGGTGACGGCTTTGCCCACGGGGGTATTGGTCTTGATCTCGATGCCGATCGCCTTCAAGCGCTCGATCTCGCCCTGGATCACGTCGCGCGGCAGGCGGAAGGCCGGGATGCCCACCGACAGCATCCCGCCGGGGGTGGGCAACGCTTCAAAGACCGTGGGGCGATACCCGCGCTGGCGCAGCTCGTAGGCGCACATCAGTCCCGCAGGGCCGGAGCCCACCACCGCGACCCGTTCAGCACGATCAACCTTGGGCCGGGGTAATTCGTAGTCCGGGAAGCGGTCGGTGATGAAGCGCTTCAGGCCAGGAATGTTCAAGGGCTCGTCCACGTTGGCCCGCGTGCAGTTGAGCGTGCAGGGGTGCGTGCAGATGCGGCCGCAGATCGAGGGCAGCGGGTTGTCCCGCAGGACCACGTCCAGGGCTTCCTTGAACTTGCCCTGGGCGATCAGCGTGATGTAGCCCTGGGCGTTTTGATGCAGCGAACACGCTGCCTGACAGGGCGCCATGCCCCGGCGGGAAATGGTGAACACGTTGGGAATCGCCTGCGGGAAGGGCCTGAAGATGGCCTTGCGCGAGCCCAGGTTTTCGTCGAACTCCGAGGGCACGCTCACCGGGCAGACGTCGGCGCACAGGGCGCAGCCGGTGCAGGCATCCTCGTCCACGTAGCGCGCCTTGCGCCGCACCTTGACCTTGAAGTTTCTCAAGTCATACGGCTCGACCGACTCCACCTCCGAGTAGGTCAGCAGCTCAATGTTGGGATGCGAGCGGACCTGGGACATCTTGGGGGTGAGGATGCAGGCCGCGCAGTCGAGGGTGGGGAAGCACTTGTCGAACTGGGCCATGTGCCCGCCGATGGTGGGCTCGCGCTCGACCAGATACACCTTCTTGCCCGCTTCGGCGATCTTGAGCGCGGCTTCGATTCCGGCGATGCCGGCCCCCACCACCAGCACGTGCGGGTGGACCGGGACGCGCTTTTTCTCCAGGGGGTTGTGCAGCGTCACGCGCCGTACTGCCGCCGCGATCAAGGCCTTTGCTTTCTCGGTCGCCTGCCGCTCGTCGGCGGTCACCCAGCTGACGTGCTCGCGAATGTTGGCCATCTGGAAGAAGAAAGGGTTTTCACCGCCTTCGGCGACGGCTCTTCGAAAAGTTGCCTCATGCATCAGCGGCGAGCAGGAGGCCACGACCACGCGGTTGACCACGCCCTGGCGCAGGTCCTTCTGAATTAACTCCTGGCCGGGGTCCGAGCACATGAACTTGTACTCGCGGGCCACCGCAACCAGGGGCAGCGTCTGGGCGAACTCGATGACCTTCCGGATGTTGACCTTGGCCGAGATGTTGACCCCGCAGTGGCAGACGTAGACGCCGATCTTGGGTGCGCCGTTTGAACCATTAGGCTGGGACATGGGCACTTCCTTCTTGTGCGCCAGGCTGCCAGCGCCAGGGCACCAGCGAGCGCTGCAGGCCCAGTCGTCGCCTGGAAATCCCCAGAGCCAGGCCGACGAGCTGGGTGAAATACACGACGGGCAGTTCGAGGTTGTCGTGGAAGCGCCGGCGCATCGGGCCTTGATAGCACTCCAAGTTGAACTGGCACAACGGGCAGGCCGTCGCCACGACCTGCGCTCCGCGCTTGCGCGCCTCTTGAAGCAGGATGTAGCTGAGCGGCAGCCCCACCTGCGGCTGCGTTCCCAGCAAACTGCCGCCGCAGCAGCGCGTCTTGAGCGGCCAGTCCACCGCCTCGGCGCCCAAGGCTTGCACCAGACGGTCCATGCACATCGGGTTGACTTGGTCGTCGAAGGCGGCGTAAGGCCGCACGATCTGGCATCCGTAGTAGCAGGCCACCTTCAGCCCTCTCAAGGGATGTTGCACCTTGGCGGCGATGGCCTGTATTCCGACCTCATTCACCAAGATGTCCAGCGGATGGCGCACGTGAACGCGTCCGTCGTAGGAGAGCTTGGCGGTTTGCAGCGCCCCTTGAACGCGCTGGCGCACGGTTTTGTATTGGTCCAGATAATGCTGGGTCTTGGACAGCACGAGATAGCACCCGCTGCAAGGTGCGACCAAGGCGACCTCCCCATCGCCGTCCTGCCGCTCGGCCAGGGCAAGGTTGCGCGCGCCCAGCGTGAACGCCTTCATCTCGTCCACGGACATGTAGGCGGTGGCCCCGCAGCAGTTCCAATCCTGCAATTCCTCCAACTGCTGTTCCAACGCTTCAAAGACCGCCAGGGTGGATTCCTCGTAGGCTCGTCCGGTGGCCTTCAAAGAGCACCCTGGATAGTAAAGATACTTCATCCTCCCACCTCCCCGGCTGCACCCACTGCGCTCAGCATCTGCTGAAGTTGGCGTTTGTGCCGGATGCCCTCCGCCCGCAAGGGAAGGCGCCCGGTGCGAAACAGCCGCCAGCCCAACCCCGCCAGCCGCAACGCCTGGAAGGGGTTGGTTTTCGCGTAGAGGCGCAAAATCAGCCGCGCTTCGCTGTTGCGGCCGCGCCGCAGCACCAGGTGATAGAACTCCCGGGCCAGCACCGCGGCGGGAAGCCTTTTGGGGGTGACTTGCTCGTGAATGGCCCGCTGCTTGAGCTCGGACATGAAGTCGGTGATCTTGATCTGGCGCGGGCACTCCACCGCGCAGGCGTAGCACGAGGCGCACAGCCAGATCGTAAAGCTGTTCAGCACTTCCTCCTTGAAGCCGGCGCGCGTCATGGCGATGATCTTGCGCGGGGAGTAGTCCATGTAGGTGGCCAGCGGACAGGTGCCGCTGCACGTGCCGCACTGGATGCAGCTGTACAGGGCGTGCCCTCCCGGCATGGAGGCTATCTCTTCGGGGAAGCGCAGGTCCAACTCCGCTTCATATTTGAATCGGGGCCACGATTGAGACGTTGCCATCCGTTCCCCTTTCTGCGGCATTGAGACAGACTTAAACCATTCTCCACACTAGCCCGCCAGCGGCTGACTTGGCATGACCTGTAGCAGCCCATTTGTTGATCGCCGTCAGATTTGCAGGGTTTGCCCGCACTGGATCTAGCTGCGCGCGTCGCACATGATGACCATCAGCCCCTTGACTGTTGCCGGTCATGGCCTGCGCCTGGGAGGTGCTTACGATAAGCGTGGAGGTGTTGCCCATGTCGCTCAAACAAGACGCTCTGGATTATCACAGCAAGTCGCCGCCCGGAAAGCTCGAGATCACGCCGACCAAACCCTGCCTGACCCAATTGGACCTGTCGCTTGCGTACACGCCCGGCGTGGCCGAGCCCTGTCGCCAGATTCACGAAGACCCCATGGCCGCCTTCTCGTACACCGCCAAGGGAAACCTGGTGGCCGTGATCACCAACGGCACCGCGGTGCTGGGCCTGGGCGACATCGGACCGCTTGCCGGCAAGCCGGTGATGGAGGGCAAATCGCTGCTGTTCAAGCGCTTTGCCGACATCGACGCCATCGACCTGGAGCTGGACACGCACGATGCCGAGTTGATCATACAAACGGTCAAGCTGCTGGAGCCCACCTTCGGCGGCATCAATCTGGAGGACATCAAGGCCCCCGAGTGCTTCTACATCGAGGAGCAGCTCAAGAAGACGATGCAGATCCCCGTGTTCCACGACGACCAGCACGGCACGGCCATCATCTCCGGCGCGGCGCTGTTGAACGCGCTTGAGGTGGTGGACAAGGATGCTTCCCAAGTGAAAGTCGTCTTCTGCGGGGCGGGGGCCGCGGCCATTGCCACCGCGTCCTTCTATCAGCTGCTGGGCGTGGCGCGCGCCAACATCACGCTCTGCGACCGGGACGGCGTCGTCTACCAGGGTCGCAAAGCCAACATGAACCCGTACAAGCAGGCGTTCGCCGTCAAGACCTCGGCGCGCACGCTGGCGCAGGCGCTGGAGGGGGCGGACGTGTTCATCGGCCTGTCCGCCGCCGGCATGGTCACCGCCGACATGCTGCAAGGCATGAACAAGGACCCCATCGTCTTTGCCATGGCCAACCCTGACCCGGAGATTTCTTACGAGGATGCCACCGCCGCGCGCGCGGACCTCGTGATGGCCACGGGCCGTTCGGACTACCCCAACCAGGTGAACAACGTGCTGGGCTTCCCCTTCATCTTCCGCGGGGCGCTGGACGTGCGGGCCACCCAGATCAACGACGTGATGAAATTGGCGGCCGCGCGCGCGCTGGCGCAGCTGGCCAAGGAGGACGTGCCCGACGCGGTGACCAAGGCCTACGGGCTGGAGTCGCTGCACTTTGGCAGAACCTACCTCATCCCCAAGCCGCTGGACCCGCGCGTGCTGCTGTGGGTGGCGCCTGCCGTGGCCAAGGCGGCGATGGATTCGGGCATGGCCCGCGTGCACCTGGATCTGGAGCGCTACCGCGAACAGCTGGAGGCGCGCCTGGGCAAGTCCCGCGAGATGATGCGCATCGTGTTCAACAAGGCAAAGGCAAAACCAAAGCGCATCGTGCTGGCCGAGGGTTCTCATGGGAAGATGATTCGCGCCGCGCACCAGTTGTCCGAGGAAGGGCTTGCGCACCCCATTCTGCTGGGGGAGGAGCGCCAGATCTGTCAGAAGGCAAAAGAGTTGCAGGTGCGCCTCAACGGCGTGCAGGTGTTGGATCCGCGCTCCTGCCTGCACCGGGCGCGCTACGCTCAGCGCCTGTTCGAGCTGCGCTGCCGCAAGGGGCTGACGCGCACCGAGGCCGACGAGCTGATCTCCAACCCCAACTACTTCGCCGCCGTCATGGTGGAGCAGGGGGACGCCGACGGCATGATCTCGGGCCTGAGCTTCCACTATCCCGAGGTGCTGCGCCCGCCGCTTGAGGTGATCAAGACGCGGCCCGACTGCACCGCGGCGGGCGTGTATCTGGTCACCACGCGCAACCGCGTGCTGTTCTTCGCCGACACCACGGTCAACGTCGAGCTCGACGCCGAGAAGCTGGCCCAGGTCGCCATCCTCACCGCGCAGCTGGCCCGCAGCTTCAACGTGGAGCCCCGCATCGCCATGCTCAGCTTCTCCAACTTCGGCAGCGTGCGCCATCCGCGCACCGACATGATCCGCAACGCCGTGGAGCTGGTGCGCCAAAGGGAACCCGGCTTGGTGATCGAAGGCGAGATGCAGGCCGACACGGCGCTGGTGGCCGAGACCCTCAATCAAACGTACGTGTTCAACCGCCTGCAGCAGCCGGCCAACGTGCTGATCTTCCCCAACCTGGAAGCGGGCAACATCGCCTACAAGCTCGTGCAGCAGCTGGCCAACGCCGAAGTGGTGGGGCCGATCCTGGTGGGGATGCAAAAACCCGTTCACATCTTGCAAAGGGGGGATGAAGTCAAGGACATCGTGAACCTGGCCGCGCTTGCCGTGGTGGGCGCGCAGGCCCTAGAATCTCAAGCGGCATGAGCAAAAAGCGCTTGCGCGTTGAAATCCACGGCGCGGTGCAGGGGGTCGGTTTTCGCCCTTTCGTGTACCGGCTTGCCGACGAGTTTCACCTGCCCGGCTGGGTGCTCAACTCGGCGCACGGCGTGTTCATCGAGGTGGAAGGGGAGCAGGCAAAGCTTGAAGCCTTTCTGGCCCGCGTTGCCTCCGACAAGCCGCGGCACGCCGTGATCCAGACGCTCGAACACGCCACCCTTGAGCCCGTCGGCTACACGGCCTTTGAGATTCGAAAGAGCCAGGATCACGGTCGCAAGTCGGCCCTCGTCCTGCCCGACATCGCCACCTGCGACGCGTGTTTGGCCGACGTCTTCGATCCGAAAAACCGGCGCTACCGCTACCCTTTCACCAACTGCACGGACTGCGGCCCGCGCTTCACCATCATCGAGCAGTTGCCCTACGACCGGTCTCACACCACCATGCGCCGCTTCCCCATGTGCAAGCGCTGTCTGGCCGAATACGAAAACCCGCTGGATCGACGCTTCCACGCCCAGCCCAACGCCTGTCCCGACTGCGGCCCGCAGCTCGCGCTGTGGGATCGAAGCGGGCGGGTGCTTGCCGAGCGGGACGACGCGCTCAAGCGCGCGGCCGACGCCGTGCGATCGGGAAAGATCCTGGCGTTGAAGGGGCTGGGCGGATTTCAGTTGATCGTGGATGCGCGCAACGAAAGTGCGGTGCAAGCAATGCGACGGTGCAAAGCGCGCGACGAAAAACCCTTTGCGATGATGGCTCCGACGCTCAAGCGGATTCAGGCGCAGTGTACGGTCTCACCGCTGGAGGCGTCGCTGTTGACCTCCCCGCAAGCGCCGATCGTGCTGCTTTTGCATGGCGCAGGCGCTGTCGAAGTCGCGCCCGCGGTCGCGCCGCAGAACCCCTATTGGGGCATCATGCTGCCCTACACGCCGCTGCACCACGTGCTCCTGAACGATCTGGGTTTTCCCATCGTCGCCACCAGCGGCAACCGCAGCGAAGAGCCCATCTGCACCGATGAGCATCAGGCGCTGGAGCAGCTGGGCGATAGCGCGGACCTGTTCCTGGTGCACGACCGGCCCATCGCCCGCCATGCCGACGATTCGGTGGCGCGCGTGATCGCGGAAAAGATGTGTCTGCTGCGCCGCGCGCGCGGCTACGCGCCGCTGCCCATCGTCCTGAAAAACGACAGCGCCTCGCCGGCGCTTGCGGTGGGGGCGCATCAGAAAAACACGGTGGCCCTGCGCCTGGGCCAAAACGCGTTTCTCAGCCAGCACGTGGGGGACCTGGAGAATTTCTCGACTGTGCAGGCCTTTCAGAAAGCCATCGCCGATTTGCAATGCCTGTATGACGTAAAACCTCAACGGGTGGCTTGCGACGCGCACCCCGACTACCTGTCCACCCAACACGCAATCTCGTTGGGATTGCCCTTGAAAAAGGTCCAGCACCACCACGCCCACGTGCTCTCGTGCATGGCCGAGCACGGTTTGCAGGGTCCGGCGCTCGGCATCGCGTGGGACGGCACGGGCTACGGCCTGGACGGCACGGTGTGGGGCGGGGAATTCCTGCGCGTGGAGGCCGATGGGTTTGAGCGCGTCGCTCACTTGCGACCTTTTCGGCTGCCCGGCGGCGAGGCGGCGGTGCGCCAGCCACGGCGGTCGGCGCTTGGCCTGTTGCACGAGATGGGGGGCGCGTCGTTGCAGGCCCGGCTGGATTTCACGCCTCAAGAGCTGAAAGTGTTGCAGGCGATGCTGGCCCAAGGGCTCAATGCGCCCCTGACCTCGAGCGCCGGAAGGCTGTTTGACGCAGTGGCCGCGCTGCTGGGCCTATGCTTGGTCTGCGGCTTTGAAGGTCAAGCCGCGATGCAGCTGGAGTTCGCCGCCATGGAAGAACCGTCCGATGTTGAACCCTATGACATCGACGTTAATGAAGGGAGCGAAGCTCAGCTGGATTGGGCGCCGATGGTGCGCGCAATCCTGGACGATGTTGGCGCAGGCAAGCCGATCGCCTGGATATCCAAGCGCTTTCACCATACGCTGGTGGAGGGAATGCTTGCGGTGGCAAAGCGCGCAGGCGTAGAGCGCGTTGTACTCAGCGGCGGGTGTTTTCAGAACAAGTTGCTGACCGAGCGTGCGATCCAGCGGCTGAGCCAAGCGGGGTTTACGGTCTATTGGCACCAACAGGTGCCGCCCAACGACGGCGGCATCGCCTTGGGTCAATTGGCCGCGCTCGACGCGCAGAAAGGATGAGACCATGTGCTTGGCGGTCCCGGGTAAGCTCATTGAGCTCCTTGACGAAAGCCCTCTGACGCGACGGGGCCGGGTGGATTTCGGCGGCGTCCTCAAGGACGTGAACCTGGCGTTCGTGCCCGAGGCCGTTTTGAACGACTACGTGCTGGTGCACGTGGGTGTGGCCATCAGCCGCGTGGACGAAGCTGAGGCGCAGCAGGTGTTCCAATACCTCCGGCAGATCGGCGAGCTGGAGGAGCTTCAGAATCCCTAACAAGACTGGCTCCGCTATTGAGCTGAAGCCCTCAGCAATGAGGATCGAGCCTTCATGAGGTTTTTTGGTGAAATACATCGACGAGTACCGTGACCCCAAAGCGGCGCACCAGTTGGCGGGGGCCATCCGCAAGCGCGTGACCCGCCCCTGGACGATCATGGAGGTCTGCGGCGGGCAGACCCACGCCATCGTGCGCTTTGGCATCGACGAGCTGCTGCCCGAGCAAGTTACGCTCGTCCACGGGCCGGGCTGTCCCGTCTGCGTCACGCCGGTGGAGTTGATCGACAAGGCGGTCCAGATCGCGACGAGATCCGAGGTGACGTTCTGCTCCTTCGGGGACATGCTGCGCGTGCCCGGCACTCAGGGAGACCTGCTCTCGGTCAAGGCGCGCGGCGGGGACGTGCGCGTGGTGTACTCGCCGCTGGATGCGGTGGCGCTGGCGCAACAGATGCGGGACAGGCAGGTGGTCTTCTTCGCCGTGGGCTTTGAGACCACGGCCCCGGCCAACGCCCTGGCCGTGCATCAGGCGCACCGGCTGGGTTTGGACAACTTTTCCATCTTGGTGTCGCACGTGCGCGTGCCGCCCGCGATCGAGGCCATTTTGAGTTCTCCGCACAACCGCGTGCAGGGGTTCTTGGCGGCGGGTCACGTGTGCACGGTGATGGGCTATCACGAATACTTTTCGATTGTGGAGAAGTACCGCGTACCCATCGTGGTCACCGGCTTCGAGCCGCTGGACATTTTGCAAGGGGTGTATATGTGCGTGGCGCAGTTGGAACGCGGCCAGGCGTGCGTGGAGAACCCGTACGCCCGCGCGGTGCGCCGCGAGGGGAACCTGCCTGCGCAGCAGTTGATGGAGGAGATTTTCCAGATCGTGCCGCGCCGGTGGCGGGGCATCGGGATGATCCCAGACAGCGGCCTGGGCTTGCGGGAGAAGTACCGCCTCTTCGACGCGGAGCAGCGTTTCGGCTTGAGCGCTCAGAGTGTAGAAGAACCGGGCGAGTGCATCAGCGGCTTGATCTTGCAGGGCCTGAAAAAACCTCACGAGTGCCCGGCCTTCGGCACCCGCTGCACGCCGGAGCGCCCCCTGGGTGCGACGATGGTTTCTTCTGAAGGCGCGTGCGCGGCGTACCACCGCTACCGGCGCTTGGTTGCTCAAGAGGTTGCGAAGTAGGGGACCCATCGTGGGCTGCGCTTCATGCGCTATAATCTGCATGTTGGAAAATCCCTTCTGTAGCTGGCAGAGAGGGTGATAGAGTGTATCTGAGAATCGAAATTGATAAAGAGGAAGATGGGCGCTGGATTGCAGAAGTGCCCGATTTGCCCGGGGTGCTTGCGTATGGCGCCACTCAAGAAAAAGCCGTTGCGCGCGCAAAGGCGCTTGCTTTGCGCGTGTTGGCCGATCGCCTTGAGAATGGCGAAGCTGTTGCTAAAACGATGTAGTTCTCAACTGCCTCAGGCCCCTTCTCCCGGCGAGAGAAGGATGGGATGAGGGGATTGCCCTCACCCCAACCCTCTTCCATCAAGGGAGAGGGAGATTTGGAAGTGTATTTCGTAGCCAACCCAAGCTAACCATTGAGGAGCAATGACGCGTAAGAAGAACTCAGCAGAAGATTTCTCGCTCTCCTGCCCCATCCCCAAGAGTGAGTATCCTCATGTGTTGCTGGCTCACGGGGGCGGCGGCAAGCTCATGCACCAGCTCATCGAGAAGGTGTTCCTCGGCGCGTTCTCAAACCCAGAATTGGACCGCCGGCACGATGGCGCGCTGCTGGATCTCCCTCCAGGAAAGCCGGCCTTCACCACGGACTCGTACGTCGTGCATCCGTTGTTCTTTCCCGGAGGGGACATCGGCAAACTGGCGGTGTGCGGCACGGTCAACGATCTGGCGATGTGCGGCGCGCGGCCGCTCTACCTGAGCGCTGGGTTTATTCTGGAAGAGGGCCTTCCCATCGAAACGCTGTGGCGCGTGGTCCAGTCCATGAGGCAGACCGCGCAAGAGGCAGGGGTATCCATCGTCACCGGGGACACCAAGGTGGTGGACCGCGGCAAGGGCGATGGGGTGTTCATCAACACCGCCGGGGTGGGCATCGTCGAGGGGGGCAGGCGCGTGGGGCCTGAGCAGGTGCGAGTCGGCGATATGGTGTTGCTGTCCGGGGACCTGGGCCGGCACGGCACAGCCATCATGGCCGCGCGCCAGGGGCTGGAGTTTGAAATCCGCATCGAGAGCGACTGCGCCGCGCTCAACGGGATGGTGCAAGCGCTGTTGGATGCGGGTGTTGAAATCCATTGCCTGCGCGACCTGACGCGCGGGGGGCTGACCAGCGGCTTGATCGAGATCGCACAAGGGGCCAAGGTGCAGTTGGATGTGCAGGAGTCCGCGATTCCGGTGTGCGACGAGGTGAGGAATTTCTGCGAGGTGCTGGGGCTTGACCCGCTGTACGTGGCCAATGAGGGCCGCTTCGTCGCTTTCGTTCCCGCAAAAGAGGCCAAGTGCGCCTTGGCCGTGATGCGCCAGCATCCGCTGGGGCAAGGCGCGGTGCAGATCGCGCAGGTGGTCAAGGGCACGCCGGGGCTGGTGACGCTGGAGACCCCCATCGGCACGCGCCGCATCCTGGACATGCTCTCCGGCGAGCAACTGCCCAGGATTTGTTGAGAGGATACCAGAGGGGTCAGCTGTAGGGCTGGCTCTGCCAGCCGCCCTTCGATGAATGAACCGTTTGGCCGGCACAGCCGGCCCTACAAGGATACTGCATTACGGCTCCTGCTGACGTAGATCATACCAGCGACTTGATGGTCCTCATAACATGAGCCCTAGTGCGTTGATCATGCACATTCTGAGCGAAGGAGTCGCCATGAGGCACCACAAGTTATTTTCAATACTGCTGGTTCTCGTGCTCGGCTTCCTATCCACTTTTGGGCGGGTGGGCGTTGCCGATGAAGCCATCGCCGTCGGCGTCCAGGTAGGCGAGAAGGCGCCGGACTTCACCCTGCCGCGCGTGGATGTGGATGGCGAGAAGCTGAACCTGTACGAGCAAGTGTCGCAGTACGATGCCGTCTTCCTGTGTTTTTTCCTCGTCTCCACGTGACCGCCCTGGCCTTCGGCAGGGCTGCCGGAAATCCAAGAAGCACTCGACGAGCGCTACAAAGACAAGAACGTGCAGGCAGTGGGAATCTCCGTGGGAGATCCGAAATCGTACTTGCAGACGTTCATCGAGCGGTATGACATCAGGTTCCCTCTGGTGCTGGCCGACCCCCTGTTGCCCAACCCCTACTATGAAGAGCTGATCGCAACCTGGGAGTTGGACCCGGCGTATCCCACCTTCGTCGTCCTGGATGGCCAAGGCGTCATCCGTTATCGGGTGACGGGCACTGAAGGAAAAGACCTTTACGATGCATTGGACCTCGTCGAGGTGTTGCTGCAGGAAGCGGCGGCTGAAGGCGAGTAGTCGGAATTGAGCTCGTCAGGCCTGGTTACTTCAAGGTTGACGTGATCACGACAAGCGCAACTACGTAGAGAACAAGGACCATCAGCACAACGATAATGGCGCTCTTGGGCGGCTGGCCGGGCGCGTGGGAAGTATTCAACGCCTTGAGCCAAGTCGAGATCTTGCGCTTGGTCGTCGCGTTCATACTGTTCATTACGCTTATATACGTAACCACTCGGCTATAACGTGTCAATGTTGCAGGCGGGGGTGGATGGGAACGAAAGCTAGAGCTAAAGCGGTAAAACGGCGTATTCAGAGAAAAAGGCTAATATATACGATATATTGCCAAGGTAGCCTCATGAGATGCGCGCTCGGTTGACAAACCCTGGCTCACAGCGCCGCGCGGATGGCCCACAGGTCGGGGAAGGCCGGTTTGAACAAGGTCTTTGCCAAATACTCCACGCCGCTTGAGCCGCCGGTGCCTTGTTTGGCTCCGATCGTGCGCTCCACCATCTTCACGTGCCGGTAGCGCCACTCCTGCACCCCCTCGTCCAGATCCACCAACAGCTCGCACAGCGGCAACAGGTTTGGGTCATTGCGGTACACCTCGATGAGCGCGCGTTGCACGCGCTCATCCGGCGCCACCAGTTGGGTCACGTCGCGCTTGAGCACGTCGGCGGGGACGGGATGGCCCTTGGCGTGGATGCAGGCCAGGAACGCGTCCCACAGGCTGGGGTGGCGATAACGAGATTCCAGCTTTAATCGGCTCGAACTGCCCTCCGGAAAATGGTCCACGAAGCCCCGGCTCTTTCGGCCCAGCACGAACTCAAGCTCGCGAAACTGCGAGGACTGGAAGCCGCTGGCCGACTCCAGCCGCTGACGGAAGCTCAGAAATTCAAGCGGCGTCATCGTCTCCAGGATGTCCAGCTGGGCCACCAGCACCTTGAGGACCTTGAGGATGCGGGTGAGCGTGTGCTGCGCGCGGTGCAAGTCCCCCTTGCCCAGCAGCTGGATCAAGTGATCGGCCTCGTGCAGCACCTCCTTGAACCACAGCTCGTACACTTGGTGGATGACGATGAAGAGCATCTCGTCGTGCTCAGGGCCATCGGATAGCGGCCGTTGCAGTTCGAGCAACTCGTCCAGCTTCAGGTAGCTTGCATACGTCAGCGGCATGAGGGCCTCCCCCGGCAGATGATGCTAACATGGTAGCCTTCCCCAAGACGAACTCAAGTGAAACTAGGCTTTGCCCTCTGAAAAACCCTCGCGGACGGCGTAGAGCGCGGCCTGGGTGCGGTTGTTGACGTGCAGCTTGTCGAAGATGGCCGACAGGCGGTTGCGCACCGTCTTCTCGCTGATGTTCAGGGTTTTTGAGATCTGGCGGTTGTCGGCGCCCTCGGCCAGCAGTTCCAGGATCTGGCGTTCCCGGTCGGTCAGGTGCACGTAATCCGCCTGCTTTGGATCGTTCAGGCGGCGGAACTCGTCGATGAGCTTGACGGCCATCTCGGCGTCCAGGGTGGCGCCCTGACCGTGGACGATGCGGATGGCCTCGATCAAGTCCTTGGAGTCCGACTCTTTCAGGAAAAAGCCCTTGGCTCCGGCCTTGAGCGCCTGGAACACCAGGTCCTCGCGCCGGTGCATGGTCAGGATGATGACGTGGGTTTGGGGCAGTTGCTGGCGGATTTCTTTGGTGGCTTCCACGCCGTTCATGCGCGGCATGCTCACATCCATCACCACCACGTCGGGCTTGAGGAGCTTGGCCTTCAGGCAGGCTTCCTCGCCGTCGGCGGCCTCGCCGACCACGGTCATGTCGTCCTCGGCGTCCAGCAGCTGCACGAGTCCCTGACGCACGAGCCGGTGGTCGTCGGCGACGAGCACCTTGATGTTCACGCGTACTCCCTGCAGGGCCGGTGGTGGGGGACGCGGACCTCGATGGTCGTCCCTTGGCCCATGCGGGAGTCGAGCGAGAACTGGCCTCCCAGCCGCTGCGCTTGGTCCTTGAGGTGGGCAAGCCCCAGGTGGGTGTGGGGGTTGACCGACTGCGGCAAGAAGCCCTGTCCGTCGTCCTTGACGGCGAGCACGATCCCGTCGTCCGCGCACAGATCCACCTCCACCCAGACGTGCCGGGCTTGGGAGTGCTTGGCCACGTTGTTCAAGCACTCCTGCAGCGTGCGAAACAGGACCGTTTCCAGGCGTTGGGGCAAGGGCCGGTGTTCGTTTTGCACGGTCAACTTCACCGGCAGCGAGTAGATCTGCTCGAAGCGCTCGGTCAGCTGCCGCACGGCCGAGCCGAAGCTCAGCTCCTCCAGCTCCACCGGCTGCAGGGCGTAGATGGCGCGGCGCACGTCCTTGAGGCCTTGCTTCATCACCGCGCGAATCAGCTCCAGCTCCTGTTCCAACACGTCCAGTTTGTTCTGCCGGATCAGCTTCTGGCACAGGTCCAGCTTGAGGGTCATGGAGAACAGGTCCTGGGCGAACGAGTCGTGGATCTCGCCCGCGATGCGCTTGCGCTCCTGAGACAGCACGCGCTCGCGCTGCTTGCGCAGCGACACGTCGCGGATGACCACGGAGTAGCCCTCGTTCTCCTCGCCGAGGGCCGTGATCGTCATTTCAGCGGGGAAGGGATGGTCGCCGCGCTGCACCAGCGTGATCTCATGGTCCAGCAGGTAGCCCTGCTCTTGCAGCGTCGAGCGGATCTCGTCGAATTGCTGCGTCGCGTTGCCCGGCCCCAGCAGCTTGAGGCAGGAAGAGCCGACCACGTCTCCTTCGGTATGGCCAAACATCGTGGCCGCGCCGCGGTTCCAGGATTGGATTCGCCACTCTCGGTTCAGGCCGATGATGGCCTCGGCGGAGCTTTCGGTGATGCTGGCAAGCAGGTGGTCCTTCTTGCGCACCAGCCGCTCGGTCTGCTCCATCCTGGCAAAACCCTTGGAAGCCCAGTCCAACGCCCAATACAAGAAGACGGCGCCCAGCACCCCGTAGAACACGATTTCCAGGATCGAATGGTAGAAAATCCCCACCTCGTGATGGATCCAAGGGAACAGCAGGGTCTGGTACGCGACCACCGTCAACAAGACCGTGCTGGGCAAAAACCAGCGCAGGAAGGTCAACCGCTGTTGGAACTTCCAATCTTTCCAGAACATCCCCGCCTCCCTTAGCCAATTGTCCAAGCTGGACGCATACCTCTCCAAGATATGGGATTTTCAACGGGTCAGCTAGGGACATTTGCCCCTGAGCGGACAGGGACATTTGCCTCTGTTGCTTCTAAGGAAGGGAAATTACGATCGAATTATCTTAAAACCCATATGGAGGGCTTCCATGCAGTTCACCCGCAGACAGTTGTTCAAATCCGCAGGGGCCGCCGCCGTGACCGGCGTCATCGGCTCCCAACTCTCACATCGCGCAAGCGCCCATGTGGACATTGACGAGGAGATCGTCATCACCACGGGCGAGATGTTCTTCCAGCAGGAGGGCAAGGCGCAGGGCGAAGCGATCCGCGTTCCCGCCAACAAGGTCGTGCGCCTGGTCTTCAAGAACGGCGGCACCGTGCTGCACGACGTTCACCTGGGTAAGGACGCCGACCTGGCGGGCCGCAAGTACAACACCAACCTGGCTTCCCCCTTCGACATGATGGAGCTGCCGGCGGGCGGCGAGGCGTGGCTGACGTTCACCTTCGAGGACGCGCAGAAGGGCAAGTGGGAGATGGGCTGCTTTCAGTTGGGCCACTACGAGGCCGGGATGAAGGCCCCCTTCATCATCGAATAACCCCGTATGCAAACACCACAATGTTAGGAGGTGGCTATTTGATAAGGAGCCAAGTATCTGGGTTTCAACCTTACTACCAAAAGCCATAAAAGGCATCAAATGAAGTATTGGCTTTTTAGCTCTGAGCAGTGTTTAGATACGTTTCTTAATGCTGTCTCTAAATATATGAGGAGGATTAAGATGAAGAAATTTGCTGTCAGCAGTTTGATGGTGGCTGTATTTCTAGCCTTCATGTTGGGACCCACGTGGCAATCTACGACGGTCACAGCCCAAGACGACATTGCCTTTGAATTGCTCATGGGTGACCCAGCAAAGGGTGAGTTCAGCTTCTCTCCCGATGTCATCACTTTGAAAAACAAGGTGACCACTACGTTCCGATTGAAGAACGTCGGCCAGGTGGTTCATGAGCTGCGCAGTGACCTGTTCCGCACGTTCCCCTTTGACATCGTGATTGAAGGGATCGGGGAAATTGAAACCGTCGGCATCCGCGACATGGACCTGGAGCCGGGCAAGGAAGTCTTGATCAAAATCACCCCCAACATCTCGGGTAAGGTGCTAACAGCTGGGGGTGGGCAGTTCGAATGGTTGCTGGGCTGCTTCATTGAGGGCCACTTTGAGGCAGGCATGAAGGGCAAGATCATCGTCACTCAATGAGCTGAAGAGTTCTTGCGAATAGACAGGTAGCGTAGATCCAGGCTCTTTATTAGAGCCTGGATCTGCCTTTTGAGGGGCTTAAATGCAAGGAGGGGCTTGTTAGGTCGTTATGCCCCGACTCCAGAGGGTTGAGCCAGTTTTGGGGGAGAAAGCCATGGTTAATTCACATCACGCGTTCTAGAATGGTTTCAACGGATATCCTCATTGGGGGATGAAGTATAATGCGCATGAGTCTGAGGTACAAATTCATCTTGGCATTTGCAATTTTTTCGATAGGAATGGGGTCAATTTTTGCAATCATCACAACCCAGAATTTTCGAAGCCAGCTGGAAACACAGTTTAAACAACATGCCCTTCATCTGGCAGAACACTCATCGGAAGAAGTTACGGAAAGCCAACTGGGTAGCATACAGCATGATCTGGATGTCCTTGCCCGCAATCTCTTGACTGAAGACGTGATTTACTTCCAGGTCGTGTTTGATGGTCAAGTTAAAGTTCAACAAAGCAAAGCGTCCATTGACCTTCCCATTATTCATGAGGATCGGCACGTCCACGTAGAAGAAATAGCCCCAGTCGCTGGAACGGCTTATCTGGACATCGTTTACCCTTTGCACCATGCGATCGAAGAACTGCTCAAATATGGCCACGTGATTACGCTTGAAGAACAACAGCGTTTGCAAGAGGGGTTCATCGGGTACGTCCGAATGGGTGTTTCTTTGGCAGGTTTGCAGGGGGAAACGCAGCGCGGATTGCTTTTGATCGTTGGAATAAGTTTGGGCTTGATCGCTTTTGGAATCTTGATCGGCTGGGCTCTTTACCGCATGATCTTGGGACCCATTGCTCGGTTGAACGCGGCGGTGCATGACTTTGGAGCGGGCAACGCCTATGCGCGCGCGCAGGTCCACAGCGGCGACGAAATTGAGGCGTTGGCTCATGAGTTCAACACGATGGCCGCCTCCATTGTTCATCAGCGAGATGCGCTGCGCAAAACCAACGAGGAGCTTGAAACAGCCAATCGGGTGAAGTCCACCTTTCTTGCCACGATGAGCCATGAACTGCGCACGCCGCTGCATTCGATTTTAGGGTATACAAGCCTGCTGCTGGAGGAGGTCAACCTCAAGCTCAACGACGCAGGGCGTCAATATACCCGTGCGATTCAGCGGGCTGGAAAACACCTTCTGTCTTTGATAGGCAACCTGCTCGATTTTTCTAAATTGGAGGCAGGGGTGGAGCAGCTCAACTTGACTGAATTCAACGCCAGCGAAACCCTCCATGAGGTAGTAGAAAGCCAACGTCTGCTGGCGGATGGGAAGCAGTTGCGAATCGATGTTGAGGTGGAGCCCCAGTTGCCCCTGCGCAGCGACGCCACTAAGCTCAAGCAAGTACTGCTGAACCTCTTGAACAACGCCATCAAATACACCGAACGTGGAACCGTTCAGGTCGTGGCTCATCTCAAAGAGCAACGCGTCTGTTTCGAGGTGGCCGATACGGGGTCGGGCATCGCCCCGGAGGTCCAAGCCACCTTGTTTGTCCCCTTCAAGCGCGCACTCAACCCTGATCGACCCAGTGAGGGTATGGGATTGGGCTTAACCGTGGCCAAACGGTATGTAGAATTGTTAGGAGGAGCACTGTATTTTGAAAGCACGATCGGGGAAGGCAGCCACTTCTGGTTTTCCTTGCCCGGAAAGGAACCCGATGAAGCTGCTCGTGGTTGAAGACGAAGCCGACGCACTGGAGATATTGAAGGTTTATTTTGAAGCCAAGGGGCACGAGGTCATCCCTGCTACCGACGGCGTCCAGGCATTGGAACAATTTAAATACCATTCACCTGATGCCGTGTTGCTCGATGTGATGCTGCCGCGCCTGGACGGCTGGAGCGTGCTGGAAGCCATCCGCACGCAGAGCAAAGTCCCCGTGATTTTTTTAACGGCCCGGGATGGCACTGATGACGTGATCAAGGGGTTGTCATTAGGAGGAGACGACTACTTGGCAAAACCCTTCGAGCCTCGTGAATTGGAAGCTCGTCTTCAAGCGGTCATGCGTCGCGTGGAGGATCATGCCGATTCGCAAGAATTCCAGATTGGCTATCTGCAAATCAATGATCGAACAAAAACGGTCACGTTGCAGGGAAAGTCTATCCAACTTGCCCCGAAAGAATATGAGCTGCTGAAGCTACTTGCTTCTGATCCGGGTCGTGTTTTCTCGGATGCAGAGATCATCGAGCACCTTTGGCCTCCGGACAGCTTTGCCACCTCCAACGACGTGAAGCAATACATCCATCTGCTGCGCAACAAGATAGAAAAAGAGCCGCAACGCCCCAGCCTGATCCTCACCCTTAAAGGGTTCGGCTATAAGCTTCAAGCCTGACCCTCCCTCGTCTTCCTTAACCACTTTTTAACTGCGCTTTCACGCCGTCTTGATGATCGTTTTATGGCGTTTTAAGAGCGTTTCTGGGCATGATGCAACATCGAAATCGATCTGAAAAAGGAGTGAAGTTAAATATTGAATAAGCGAATCACGATAGGGTTGATGGTTGCTCTATTGATGGGGCTGCTCTTTATGACGTGGCCCACCAGTGCGCAACAAGAGACGATCACGTTTAACAAAGATCTTCCCACCATCCTGATGGGGGAAATGTGGTTTGCCGTCCCCGGCGGTCCCAAGGTTCCCTTCCCGCCCGGCACCGCTCCCCAAAACATCCTGACCATCGCGGGGGCCGCTAGCGGCGAAATCCGGTTCAACGTTTCCAATGAAGGCGCCGCCGTGCTGCACGAGATCCGCAGCCCCTTGTTCATGGCTGCCAAAGAGGTCAAGGTGTTGTTGTTCGACCCCAACGACAAATTCGTCGCCGAATTTGAAGGAACGGATCTATTGGAACAAGAGTTGGGAGTCGGCTATAAAGCTGAGTTTAGGATTGTGCTTGCCGGCGCGGTGTCCAAGTCGTTTCAGAAGGATCCCAGCACGACGATGGTCTTTGAGATCTCCTGCCACGTCGCCGGCCACTATGAAGGGGGTATGAGGGCGCTCATTACGCTGGCACAGTAAACAGCTCTCAAATGCGCTAACAGACAGAACAAAGGGGCTTGATGGCCAAGCCCCTTTCTCTTTTTCCACAAAGTTACCTTCCAGCGGTCAGGCTCCGTTCCTTTTAACCGTTTTTTGATTCCGTTTTAAGCTTGATTTCATCCATGTTGAATAGCCTTTTAAGTGCCCATGTCACCACAATGAAGCAACTCGTTCAACTCTAAAAAGGGAGGAAGAAGTCCTATGTTCGAAAACAAACTGACGCGCCGACAAGCATTGAAGGTGGCGGGGGCCGCCGCTTTGGGTGGGCTGGCTGCCACAACCTTCGGTGGGTCGCGCATCGCGCGCGCCGAGGAAGGCGACGATGGCGAAGAGGTTGAACTCAAGATCCTGATGGGTGAGTTTTTCTTCCAAGTGGAAGGTCAGGAAAAGAACGCGCCCATCCTCATCCCGGCCGGCAAGACCATCGCCTTTGCATTTAAGAACGTCGGCGCGGTCGAACACGACGCGCGCTTGGGTCGTGGCCCATTTACAAGCGGGGGCGATTTCAAGGGCTACAACGAGTACACCGCTGGGGGCACAGATGGGAGTTTCATGGCTCTCCATCTCGAAGCGGGTCAGGAAGGCGAGTTGGTGTTCTTCATTCCCGAAGCCAAAAAGGGCGAATGGGAACTAGGCTGTTTCATTCCCGGTCACTACGCTGCTGGTCAGAAAACCACGGTCATCGTTGAGTGAGCGCAAGGTAAGCGCAGGGAAGGGGGAGAAGGAGATTCCCCCCCTCCCTGCCTCTTTATTAGGCAGGTTTTCCTGTGCACAAGAACACATTGACGTTTTCCATCGTTTCCTTGGTGATTGCCCTGCTAGGAGGGTTTTGCTGATGGCGGACCTGTGGTTGAAAAACGCCCCTGTAGAGGCTTTCACTTCCATGTCCATCTCTTCCACCGTGGACGGCAGGGTTGCGGAGGGTGAATATGCCCACTCCAGCTACGATGAGGTCACGGGGATGACGTTGTATTGGTCTGTGGTAGGAAACACGATCTATTTCGGCTTGCACAGCCCCGGCGCTGGTTGGCTGGCCATGGGGTTGGCCCCGGACGGCCCCATGATGCGAGGTGCGGATATTGTGATGGGTTACATCGAGGATGGACAAGCCTTCGTGGAAGACCACTTTGGGGACACCCCAACCAGCCACAAGCACGATACCGCCATCACCGGCAGTGACAGCTTGATCTCCTTTGCCGGGGCGGAGGATGAGCGTGGCTCTGCTTTGGAATGGAGCCGCTCGCTGGTCACTGGCGATGCGCGTGACAAACCCTTGGACCAAGGGAAGGTGTTCGTGCAATTGGCCTATGCGGACCAGGACGATTGGAGCACCTATCACAGCAAGAGGAACACCATCCAGGTGGATTTCTTTGCTTTGGGAGGCGATGAAGATGGTC
>Ga0326597_10003582_pt1 | contig 22283 bp, 19 predicted proteins | sample RVTome_12_FD_203789 | JGI IMG/M metagenome (GOLD analysis project Ga0326597, IMG submission 203789) | Soil microbial communities from uranium-contaminated site in the Upper Colorado River Basin, Wyoming, United States - RVT100D185 | ecosystem: Environmental > Terrestrial > Soil > Contaminated >...
AACCTTCATGGCTCGGGCGGGCTGAAGCCCGCCCCTCCTGATACAAGCGCCCAGAGGCGATTCGGGCTGAGGGGAATCTCGAGGATCTCGACGCGGTTGCCGAGCGCATCCTCCACTGCCTGCGCGAAGAGCGCTCCGGTCGGAATGCAGCCGGCCTCGCCGACGCCCTTGAGGCCTGCGGGGTTGAGCGGCGACGGCGTCTCGCGGTGCGCGATGACGACGTCGGGCACGTCGGTGGCGAGCGGCAGCAGGTAGTCCATGAGCGACGCGTTCAGGAGCTGGCCCTGATCGTTGTAGACAAGTTGCTCGAAGAACGCGTTGCCGATGCCGTGCGCGACGCCGCCCTGCACCTGCCCCTCCACGATCGTCGGGTTGATCAGCCTGCCGCAGTCGTGGACCACGACGTACTTGAGGATGCGCGTCATCGCGGTTTCGGGATCGACCTCGACGATCATGGCGTGCACGCCGTTGGCCGTGCTGCCACGGTCGGGGCCGAAGTACGCCGTCGCTTCGAGGCCCGGCTCGACGCCGTGCGCGACGGCGCCGCGAAGCGGATTCGCGCGCGCGGCGAGCGCGCCGAGCGCGATGCCCTCGTCGGCCGAGTCCCGGACGCGCACGCGCCCGCCGGCCAGCTCGAGCGTCTGGGGCTCGACGCCCAGCTCGCGGCTGGCCCGGTCGAGAATCTTCTGCCGCACCGCCATCGCGGCTCCGTGGCACGCGGTGCCGGCCACGACGGCGCCTCGGCTCGCGAACGTGCCCGTGCCCCAGTGAAACGCGCGCGTGTCGCCGGTGACGACCCGCACGTCCGCAACGTCCACGCCCAGCACGTCGGCCACCATCTGCGCGAACGCCGTCATGTGGCCCTGGCCCTGCGTGCCGACGCCGGTGGCCACCCGCACGAGGCCGCTCGGCTCGACCGTCACGCGCGCGCCCTCGTACGGCCCGATCCCCGTGCCTTCCACGTAGTTGACGATGCCGATGCCGACGTGACGGCCCTCGGCCCGGAGCCTGGGCTGCTCTTCCCTGACAAACTGCTGGTAGCCGATGAGCTCGGCGGCCTGCTCGAGCGCCGGCAGGTAGTCGCCGCTGTCGTAGGTCAGCGAGGTGAAGTCCTGAAAGACGATGCCGTGGTCGTGGGGGAACTGGTCGGGCTTCAGCAGATTGCGCCTGCGGATCTCGACGCGATCGATGCCCAGCTCGCGGGCGGCGAGGTCGAGCAGACGCTCCATGACGAACACGCCGTGCTGCCGGCCGGCGCCGCGGACGGGCGTGACGAGCGTCTTGTTCGTGAACACCGCCGTGAACTCGCTGTCGTAGGCCGGCACGTCGTAGACGCCGAGCATCGTGCACTGCGTGTTGATCGGCACCGTCAGGCCGTACGTGTCGTAGGCTCCGCTGTCGTGCAGAAACACGTCCTTCAGCCCCAGGATCCGGCCGTCGCGCGTGAGCGCGATCTCGGCGTCGTGCACCTGCCCGCGCTCCTGGGTCGTGGCCGTGAAGTTCTCGTGCCGATCCTCGGCCCACTTGACCGGGCGCCCGAGGCGGCGTGCGGCCCACGGGACGAGCACCTCCTCCGGGTAGAACATCATGATCTTCGGCCCGAACCCGCCGCCGACGAAGGGCGCGATCACGTGCACCTGCGACTCGGAGAGCCCCAGCATCCGGGCCAGGCCGTTGCGAATCGGAATCGGCGCCTGCGTCGTGTCCCAGATCGTCAGCTCTTCGGCCTGCGCGTCCCAGGAGGCGACGACCGCGCGGTTCTCGATCGCCACGGCCGCGCCGCGGTCGTAGAGAAACCGGCGCCCGATCGTCACCCCGGCCGCGGCCCGCGCCGCCGCATAGTCGCCCTTGGCCTGACGGACGCGCGCGGCCAGGTTCGATGCCAGGTGGTCGTGCACCTTCGGCGCGTCGGCGGCAAGCGCGCGCTCGAGATCCACCACGGCGTCGATTGGTTCGACGTCCACGACAATGTCCGCGAGCGCGTCCTCCGCGACGTAGCGGCTCTCGGCCACGACCATCGCGAGCGGCTCGCCGACGTGGCGGACCTTGTCGCGCGCGAGCGGCACCTGCGTGCAGACATGAAACTCCACGCCTGGAATCGGCGGCGGCGGCACGAGCAGCGGCCCGGGCTGCCAGTAGTCGCCGAGATCGGCCGCGGTGTACACGGCCGTCACGCCCGGCCGCGCCCGCGCGGCCGTGGCGTCAATCGACGCGATCCGCGCGTGCGCGTCGTCGCTCCGCAGGAACGCGACGTGCAGCATTCCCGGCAGGTTCACGTCGTCGACAAACAGGGCCCGCCCGGTCAGCAGGCGCGGATCTTCGTTGCGCTTGACGCGCCTACCGACGAAGGGCGTCATCAGCCTTCGAGACGGCGCGAACGATGTTGGCGTAGCCCGTGCACCGGCAGAGGTGACCCGACAGCGCTTCGCGGATGTCGCGGTCGGATGGCGGCGCGGGTCTGTCACGAAGGAACGCGACCATGCTCATCAGGATGCCCGGCGTGCAGAAGCCGCACTGCAGCGCGTGTTCGTCCTGGAAGGCCGCCTGGAGCGGATGCAGCTCACCCGTCCCGGCTGGCGCCAGGCCTTCGACGGTGGCGATCGCGCAGCCGTCGGCCTGCACGGCGAACATCAGACACGCGCGTACGGGCTCGTCGTCCAGCAGCACGGTGCAGGCCCCGCAGACACCGTGCTCGCAGCCGACGTGGGTGCCGGTCAGGCCGAGATGCTGGCGCAGGAAGTCGCTCAGCAGCAGGCGAGGTTCGACGTGATGTTCGTGGGTGGCGCCGTTGACCGTCACCCGAACCGGGACGAGGTCCGACACCGCGTCATTAGAGTAGAGGCGCCACCACGCGTCAAGCGCGCCGGCCGCCGCCGTGCTCGCGCATGAGAACGGCGGTCTGGGTGTCGTGCACGATGTTGCCCGAGAGCCCGGGCACTTCCGCCACAACTTCGGCCAGCACGCGCGCATGGCGGTCGGTGGGGACGAGCACGCCCAGTCCCGGTGACGCCAGGAGGGCCGACAGGAAACCCGCACCCTCGCTCATCGTCCACGGATGCCGCATGACACGAGGGTGCGTGACGTCGCGGAGAAACTCGTAGCAGATTCCCCAGGTCACGTACCAGGCGCCGGCGCGCTGGCGCCATGCCTCGACGAGCGCGCGGCAGCGGGCATGCTCCGGCGCGTCCTCATCGGCCGCGTACACCAGCACGCTCGTGTCGGCGACGAACGCTCAGCGGCCATCTATCGCCCGACAGAGGGCCTCGCGATCCGCGATGTCAACACGCGCGCCGCCGCTCTTGAACGATGCCAGCGGCGGCAACTCGACCGGGTCCGGCTTCGCCTGCAGGAGCTGACGAAGGGCCGTTTCCACCAGCTCCGACATGGTGCGGACCGTTAGGCCATGGCCATATGGTCATGGCTATAATAGGGCCATGAAGTCGATGCCCGCCGGAAAGTTCAAAGACCTCTGCCTCAAGACGCTCGATGAGGTCGCGCGGACGAAGTCTGCGGTGGTAATCACGAAGCGCGGCCGGCCCGTCGCCACTCTCATGCCGTGTCTGCCGTCGGCACCCGCCCGCGGCCTCGTCGGCAGCGTCCTCAAAGAGGTCGGCGAGCCGTTCGGCACCGCCGAGTCCCAGGATGCCGACGCTTCTTGACACCCACGCCTGGGTCTGGTGGGTTACCGAGGACGGCCGATTGTCCCGGGCGGCCCACCGCGCGATCGACGAGGCGCGCTCGACGGGCGGGCTGCTGCTCTCGCTCGTCTCAATCTGGGAAGTGTCGAAGAAGGTCCTCAAGGGACAGCTCGTGCTCGACCGCCCTCTTGACGACTGGCTGGATCAGGCCGCTTCGCGCGCCGACCTCATCGTCACCGAGCTGACCCGGCCGATTCTCGTCGAGAGCTGCCGTCTGCCGCAGCCGTTTCACGGCGATCCGACCGACCAGATCATCGTGGCCACCGCGCGCGACCGCCGGGCGGCGATCATCACGAAAGACGACCGCCTCCGCGGGTACCCGCACGTGCGGTGCGTGTGGTGACCCGCAGAAGCTCCACCATTCAGCGTCCGAGCTCGGCGAGCCGCGTCTTCGCCCGCTGGTTCTCGGGGTCTTTCTCGAGCGCTAGACGGAAGCGGGCAACGGCCCGGTCGCGCTCGCCGCGCGTGGCGTGCAGCTCGGCCAGCCCGATGTCGATCGCGGATGAGCGGGGGTAGAACTCGGCGTTCATCTCAAGGATCGCGATCGCCGACGCGGTGTCCCCGGCCTCGCCCAGCGCGCGCGCGAGCTCGTTCATGCTCCATTCCCCGAAGTCGTATTGACCGGAGAGGGTGCTGGTCTCGCGAAGCTCGCGGTACCGCGCCACGGCCGCGGCCGCGCCGTCTGACGCGACAATCTCCTTCAGGTGGATCGCGAGCGTCATGGGGATCGGCAGGCTCCGATGGCAGGTCACGCACCCGACCTCGACCCGCGGCTCGCGCCGCTCGGGCAGCGCCGTCAACGTCCGGCTGTTCAGATCCGCGACCATCTGCAGCATCGCGCGCGCTTTCCGCTTGGCCGGCTTCTCGTCCGACGGGAACACCACGCCGTCGAACGAGATGCCGTCACCCCCGGTATGACAGTACTGGCACCGCACGCCCAGCGCGAACGAGAACGACCGCATGTGCTGGATCAGCTCGGGGCGGGTGATGTCCTTCGTGAAGAACTGCAGGTTCTCGAACTCGCCTGCTACCGGCGCCTGGGGCGCGGGCGGTGGCGGGCTGCACGACACCGCAAGGCAGGCCAGCAGGACGACCGCCAGCGTGCTGGCAATGAAGGGTTGCATGCGTCCCTTGTAGCAGCGCCCATTCGGGTCGCGGAAGCGCTCCGTGGCAAACCTCCACCACGCGGGGCGGCCGACGAATGCGCGTGGTGAAATCGATCCGATTCGCGGGCCGTGAAGATTGGTGTACAAGACAGCGTGGGAACCTGGCGCGCCTGGGCGGCGGTGTGGGCGGGCTTCACGACTCTTGCGCTCTTTCTGGCCGCTGGCAACTCGCTCACCTACGTCGCCGACGGCCGCCCGGGATCGTGGAACCTGACGATCCCGCTGGAGTTGTCGGAGTGGTGGTTGTGGGCGGCCCTCACGCCGCTGGTCGTCTGGCTGTCGAGACGATGGCCGATCGAGCGCCTCGGGCGGCCCCGACCGATTCTGATTCACCTCGCCGCCGGGCTGCCGGTCGCGTTCCTCAAGACCGCGATCGATCGCGAGCTGCGTGGCTGGATCGCCGGTTTCACGCCCTACTTCCTCATCAGCACCGTCACGTTCCAGTTCATGATCTACTGGGTCATCGTCGCCGTGGCACATGCGGTCGAGGGCCAGCGTCGCGGGCGTGAACGGGAGCGGGAGGCGTCACAGCTCGAGACGCGCCTGGCCGAAGCGAGGCTCGAACTGCTGCGCGCGCAGCTCCATCCCCACTTTCTTTTCAACACGCTCAACGCCATCGCCGAGCTGATCCACGAGAACCCCGTGGCCGCCGACCGGATGATCACGGGCCTCGGCGAGCTGCTGCGCCAGGCCGCCGACAGCGCCGAGCGCATCGAACTCGCCGAGGAGCTGCAGCTGGTCCGTCGCTATATCGAGATCCAGCAGGGCCGCTTCGGCGATCGCGTGCAACTGGTGGTCGAGGTCGACGTCGAGGCGGAGCGCACCATGGTGCCAAGCCTGGTGCTCCAGCCAATCGTCGAGAACGCCTTCCGTCACGGCCTCGCGCCGGACCGCGACGGTCAAATCACCATCCGCGCGAGGCGCCAGAATGGGCGGGTGCTGATCGAGGTGCTCGACAACGGCGTGGGGCTCCCGGCGGCCGGACTCGAGGAGGGGCTGGGGCTGGCCAACACCCGCGCCCGGCTCGAGGCAACCTACGGACGCGGATACCGCTTCGAAGTCGCCGGCGCGGACGACGGCGGTGTGTGCGTCACGATCGACGTGCCGTTCGAGTCCGAGGCCACCGCATGACGCTCCGCGTCGTCATCGCCGACGATGAGCCCGTGGCCCGACGTCGGCTCCGGCGTCTGCTTCGAAACGAAACGGACGTCGAGATCGCGGGCGAGTGCGGCGATGGTCGCTCGACGATCGAGTGCATTGAAGTGGAACGCCCGGATCTCGTGCTGCTGGACGTGCAGATGCCGGATGTCGGCGGGTTCGATGTCGTCGAGGCTCTCGGCCGTCGCCTGCCTGCGGTCGTCTTCGTCACCGCGTTCGACCGGTATGCTCTCAGGGCGTTCGAAGTCCATGCCGTGGACTACCTGCTGAAACCGGTGGCCGAAGCGCGGTTCCGGGAGGCGATCGGCCGCGTTCGAAGCCGCCTTGGGCACGGCGACGTCACGGCCATTGCGGTCCGGCTCGAGGCGGTCCTGAAGGAGGTCCGATCCACGAGCCGGTATCTCTCGCACATCCCAATCCGAAGCGGCGACCGCATCGTCCTGGTGCCGGTGTTGGAGATCGACTGGGTCGAGGCTGCCGACAACTACGCGACGCTGCACGCCGACGGTCGGACGCACCTGCTGCGGGAGACGATGGCCACGCTCGAACGGTCGCTCGATCCGCGGAAGTTTGTGAGGATTCACCGGTCGTCGATTGTCCAGCTCGATCGGGTCCGGGAGCTCATCCCGACACTCCACGGCACGTTGAGTGTGGTCCTCGAGAACGGAACGCGCCTGGCGCTCGGCCGCACCTACCGCGACACGCTCGAGCGGGCGCTCGGGCGGAAGCTGTAGGGGCGTCGGGACCGCGTCACCGTGAAGGTCCGGCCGCTGGCAGTCGGCGCTGCGGCGGCAGGCGAGTCGGACGCGGACGCGCCGCTATCGCCGGTTCACGGGCAGCTGCAACTCGTGGCGGTCGATGACCACGCCGCCCTTGATCACCATCGCGATGTCCTGCGCGTTCGAGATGTCCGCAAGCGGGTCGGCGTTGAGCAGCACGAGGTCGGCAAGCTTGCCTTCTTCGACTGACCCCAACTCGCGTTCGCGGCCGAGAAAGACGGCGGCGTTGAGCGTCCCGATCCGGATGGCTTCGAGGGCCGGGATGCCGCCGGCCACCATCAGCTCCAGCTCGCGGTGCGACTGCGCGCCGGCCGACTGGTCCGAGCCGAGCGCGATGACGCCGCCGGCCGCGGAAATCTGCCGCAGGTTCTCCTGCGCGATGGGCGTCATGATCTTCATCCACGTCGTCCACGCGCGCGCGGCGTAGGCCTCCCGCGTCTCGGTCTTCATGCGCGCGATGCGCTCGGCGTCCCAGGTGTCGCGGTAGATCGGCCGGTCGAGGAACTCCGGGTGCTCGACGAGCCGGCTGTAGCCCTCGCCGATCGTGAGCGTCGAGACCATGGGCGTCTTCGTGGCGGCCATCAGCTTCACGAAGCCCTCGCTCACCGGACCCTGGATGATCGGGTGCGCCAGCGTGTTGATGCCCGCGGCGATCGCTTCGCGCGCGCGCTGCTCGTGCGAGATGTGGACGGTCGTGCGAATGCCGTGTTCGTTGAAGTACCGGCCGACGCGCGCCATCAGGCCCGCCGGCAGCAGCGGGATGAGCGGCCGCGTGCCCCAGCCGTGCTCGTCGTAGGTCAACTTCACCATGTCGGGCTCGCGCGCGATGTGCCGGTCGAGCGCGGGAACGGCCTCCGGCCAGCTTTCGACGAGCGTGGAGCCACGACCGCCGCCATGCCCGCCGGGCACCGTCACGAGCCCGCCCGTCGCGAAGATGCGCGGCGCGACGAGCTCGCCCGCCCGCTCCCGGCTCCGCAGGCCGAAGATGAAGTCGGCGTCGTTGCCGGCGTCGAACACGCTGGTGAACCCGGCATAGAGAAACCCATGGAGCGCCTCGATTCCGGCGGGCCCTGCTGTGTCGTTCGAGCCGCCGCGCCCCCGGCCGCCCTCCAGGTGGATGTGCATGTCCATCAGTCCCGGAATCAGCCACTTGCCGCGGCCGTCGATCCGGCGCGCGGCCGGTGCGTCGATGCGCTGCGCGGAGACGCGCCGGACGCGGTCGCCATCGACGAGCACCCATGCGTGCGCGACCGCGGGCCTGCCGGTGCCGTCGATGAGCGTGACGTCCTCGATGAGAAGCCCGGCCTGCTGAAACGCCCGCGGGCCCGGGCCCGCCGCCATCGCCAGGACGATGACGCCGATGGGCGCGACGAGATTCCTGATGCTCATTCGCGGAACGTTACAACAGTTCGCGGGCAGGCACCGGCGCCGATTCGGGGAACGCCCGCCGCGCCTGCGGCTGCTAGACTGACGTCGCCAGCGCCCCGACCGGCTCGACTGGCAGGTGACCGATGCGGCACGGCCGGCGATACCTGCTCGCTCTCACGCTCGCTGCCGTGGCGGCGAGCCAGCCGGCGGTGCGCTCCGCCCAGCCGACGGCGCAGCTCCCGATCATCCCGCTGCCTGCCGTCCTGACACGGGCCGACGGTGTCTTCGCGATCACGTCGTCGACGGTCATCACGACCGAATCCGGGCTCGACACGCAGGCGCGCTACCTCGCGTCGGTGCTTGGTCCGTCAACGGGGTTCACGCTGGAAGTCCGGCCGAACGCCAGGCCGCAGGGACCGGCGATCCACCTTGGTCTCGAGGTCGATCCGGCGCGCCGGGCCGCGCTTGGCGACGAAGGCTACCGGCTCGACGTGACACCGCAGGGCATTGTGATTCGCGGTACGGCGCCCGCGGGCGTGTTCTACGGCATCCAGACGCTGCGCCAGTTGCTGCCCGCCGAAGCGTTCGCCAGCCGCCCCAGGCCCGGGGTCCGCTGGGAGGTGCCCGCGGTCTCGATCGAGGACGCGCCGCGCTTTTCGTGGCGCGGCTCGCACCTGGACGTCTCGCGGCATTTCATGCCGCTCGACTACGTGCGCAAGCACCTCGACCTGATGGCGCTCCACAAGCTCAACCGCTTCCACTGGCACCTGACGGACGACCAGGGCTGGCGCGTCGAGATCAAGCAGTACCCGAGGCTCACCGGCGTCGCCGCCTGGCGCAGGGGAACCATCATCGGGCACGAGCGCACGGGGCCCGACGTCGAGTTCGACGGCACGCGGCACGGCGGCTTCTACACGCAGGATGAGATCCGCGAGATCGTCGCGTACGCGACCGAGCGCTTCATCACGGTCGTGCCAGAGATCGAGATGCCCGGCCATTCGCAGGCCGTCGTCGCCGCCTACCCCGAGCTCGGCTCGGTCGAGGAGCCCGTCGAGCCGCGCACGCGCTGGGGCGTCTCCGAGTACATCCTGAACCCGGAGCCGCACACGATTCAGTTCATGCAAAACGTGCTCGCCGAGGTGCTCGAGCTCTTCCCGGGCCCGTGGATCCACATCGGCGGCGACGAGGCGGTCAAGACGCAATGGCAGCAGAACCCGCGCATCCAGGCCCGCATGAAGAGCCTGGGCCTGGAGAACGAGCAGGAGCTCCAGAGCTGGTTCATCCAGCAGATGGACGCGTTTCTCACCTCGCGGGGCCGCCGGCTGATCGGCTGGGACGAGATCCTGGAAGGCGGCCTCGCCGAGAACGCGACGGTGATGGCGTGGCGGGGCGTCGGCGCGGCGGTCGAGGCGGCGCGGTCGAGGCACGACGCCGTGCTGACGCCCACGAGCCACACGTATTTCGACTACTACCAGGCCGACGCCACCGCCGGCGAGCCGCTGGCCATCGGCGGCTTTCTCCCGCTGGAAAAGGTCTACACGTGGGAGCCGATGCCGGCGGGGCTCGAGCCCGAATTCCAGGCGCACATCCTCGGCGTGCAGGGGCAACTCTGGACCGAGTACATGCCGAACACGCGGCAGGTCGAGTACATGGGCTTTCCGCGTCTGTCGGCGCTGGCCGAAGTCGCGTGGACGCCGGAGCCGCGGCGCGAGCTCGAAGACTTCCGGGCCCGGCTCGGGCCGCACCTCGATCGCCTGCGCGCGCTCGACGTCACCTTCCGGCCGCCGGATCTCGCGCGCCCCGTCTACAAGGACCCGTCGCGCCCGATCGACGACCGTGTGCGCGACCTCATCGGCCGCATGACGCTCACCGAGAAATTCTGGCAGCTCTTCATGCTGCCGGGCGACCTCGACGACCCCGATCATGACTACTCGAACGGCGTCTTCGGCCTGCAGATCCGACGGGGCGCGGACACGGCCGGCGAACACGCGGCGCGCATCAACGCCATCCAGCGCCACTTCGTGCGGCACACCCGGCTCGGGATCCCGCTCGTCCCCTTCGAGGAAACCCTGCACGGCGTGCACATGCCGGATGCCACGTCCTTCCCCCAGGCCATCGGGCTTGCGGCCACGTTCGATCTCGATCTCATGCGCCGCGTCGCCTCGGCCATCGCCGCGGAAACCCGCGCGCGCGGCATCCGCCAGGCGCTCTCGCCCGTGGTCAACATCGCCGACGACGTCCGGTGGGGACGGGTGGAGGAAACGTACGGCGAGGATCCATGGCTCGCCGCGGAAATGGGACGCGCGTTCGTCGAGGCGTTCGAGCGCGAGGGCGTCATCGCCACGCCCAAGCACTTCGTCGCCAACGCCGGCGAGGGCGGGCGCGACAGCTACCCCGTGCACCACAGCGAGCGGCTGCTGATCGAGCGGTACTTTCCCCCGTTCGAAGTCGCGGTGCGGGAAGCCGGAGCGCGCTCGGTGATGTCGGCCTACAACTCGGTTGACGGCCTGCCCGCGACCCAGAACCCGCGTCTGTTGAACGACGTGCTGAAGCGCGACTGGGCCTTTCGAGGCTTCGTGATTTCGGACGCGGCGGCCACCGGCGGCGCGACCGTGCTCCACCACACCGAAGCCGGCACCGCCGAGGCGACCGCGCACGCGCTCGCGGCCGGGCTCGACGTGATCTTCCAGACGTCGTGGGAGCAGCACCGCGCCTATCTCCAGGCGTTCTCGCGCCGGATGATTGACCCTGCCGTCGTGGACGTGGCCGTCGCCCGTGTCCTTCGCGCCAAACTCGAGCTGGGCCTGTTCGAGAACCCGTACGTCGATCCGGCGGCGGCCGACACGATCAACGGCCGGCCGGAGCATCGGGCGCTCGCGCTCGAGGCGGCGGAACAGTCAATCGTGCTTCTCGAGAACGATCGCGGTCTCCTGCCCTTCAGCAAGAGCGTCCGGAGCATCGCCGTGATCGGCCGGGATGCCGCCGAGGCGCGCCTCGGCGGCTACAGCGGCCCCGGCATCAACAAGGTGTCCATCCTCGACGGCATCCGCGCCGTCCTGCCTTCGGCCCAGGTTCGGCACATTCCCGGAGTCGAGCGCGTGACCTCGCTCGTTCCGGATGGCGGCGACGCCGCGGTCACGGTCGTCCCGTCGTCGGCGCTCTCGACGCCGTGGACCGACGGGGCGAGGGCCGTTGGACTGGTCGGCCAGTATTTCAGCCAGCCGGATCTGTCCGGCGCCCCGATCTTCATCCGCTTGGACGAGCGAATCGACTTCCGGTGGACGCTCAACTCGCCCGGACGGGGGATTCCGTTCGACTGGTACGCCGTGCGCTGGCAGGGGCAGCTGACTGTGCCCGCCGAAGGAGCTCCCCGCATCGGCGTCGAGGGCAACGACGGCTACCGGCTGTGGATCGACGACCGCCTCGTCATCGACAACTGGCGCAAGCAGTCGTACGGCCGGCGGTTGGCCGACGTCGCGCTCATGCCTGGCTCCGAGCACACCATCCGCCTCGAGTTCTTCGAGACAACCGGCGTCGCGCGCGTCCGCCTCGTCTGGGACGCCGGCGCTCGCGACGACAGGGACGCGATCGCCGAGGCCGTCGCCGTGGCGCGCGCGAGCGACGTCGCCGTCGTCGTCGCCGGCCTCGAGGAGGGCGAGTTCCGCGACCGCGCCTCGCTCCGTCTGCCCGGCCGGCAGGAGGATCTCATCCGCGCCGTCGCCGCCACCGGCACGCAGGTGGCCGTCGTCATCATCGGCGGCAGCGCGGTGACGATGACGGCGTGGGCGGACGAGGTCGACGGCATCCTGCAGGCGTGGTACCCGGGCGAGATGGGCGGAGCCGCCGTCGCCCGCGTGCTGTTCGGAGACGTCAGCCCGGCCGGGCGCCTGCCGATCACGTTCCCCACCTCGGAAGGCCAGCTGCCGCTCTCCTACAACCACAAGCCGACCGGCCGCGGCGACGACTACGTGGACCTCACGGGTATGCCGCGCTTCCCGTTCGGCCACGGGCTGAGCTACACGGCGTTCGAGTACTCGGATCTGCAGATCGCGCCCGGCGAGATCCCTGCGGACGGCACCGTCACCGTGCGCTGCACGATTCGCAACGCGGGCGGGCGCGAGGGCGACGAGGTCGTGCAGCTCTACGTGCGGGACGTGCTCGCGTCGGTGGCGCGCCCGGTGATGGAACTGAAGGGCGTCGCGCGAGTGCGCCTTCGTCCGGGCGAGGCGCGCGAGGTGACGTTCACGATCGAGCCACGGCACCTGCGTCTGCTCGACGCGAACCTGCGGTGGATCGTGGAACCGGGCGCGTTCCGCATCTTGATCGGCGCGTCGTCCGAGGACATCCGGCTGCGCGGCGAGCTCACCGTGCGATGACGCCGGCAGGACGGCGGGAGTTCCTGCGGCTGGGCGGCGCCGGCGTCGTCGGCGCCGCGCTGCCCTGGCCCGCCCGGGCCGGCCAGCCCCGGCGCGGGGCGCGTCCCGTCCCGTCGGCGGCCCAGCTCGCCTGGCAGCGCGACGAGCTGGCGATGTTCGTCCACTTCGGCGTCAACACGTTCACCGATCGCGAGTGGGGCGACGGCACCGAGAGCCCCGCGATCTTCAATCCGACGGACCTCGATCCCCGCCAGTGGGCGGCCGCGGCCCGGCGCGCCGGCTTCCGCGCGATGGTGCTCACGGCGAAGCATCACGACGGCTTCTGCCTGTGGCCGACGCGCACGACGACGTATTCGGTGGCCGAATCCCCGTGGGCGGGCGGGAGCGGCGACGTCGTCCGCCTGTTCGTCGATGCGTGCCGGGCCGAGCGACTGCGGCCGGGCCTCTACCTCTCGCCGTGGGATCGCAACAGCCCGGTGTACGGCGAGAGCGATCGGTACAACGATCTGTACATCGCGCAACTCGCGGAGCTGCTCGGCAACTACGGATCGCTGGCGGAGGTGTGGTTCGATGGCGCGAACGGGGAAGGCCCGAGCGGGCGCCGGCAGGCGTACGACTGGCCGCGGGTGTTCGGAACGGTCCGGCGACTGCAGCCCGGGGCCGCGATCTTCTCCGACGCGGGCCCGGACGTGCGGTGGTGCGGCAACGAGAACGGCGTGGCCGGCGAGCCGAACTGGTCGCCGGTGAATCCCGACGCCGTGCCGTTTCCGGGCGCCACCGGGCCGGGCGTGACGGCCGCGCTCCAGCATGGCGACCCGGATGGAGCGATCTGGCGGCCGGCCGAAGCCGACGTTTCGATCCGTCCGGGGTGGTTCTATCACCCGGCGCAGGACGTACGCGTGAAGTCGGTCGATCGGCTCGTGGACCTCTACTTCACGTCGGTCGGGCGGAACTCGAAGCTGCTGCTGAACGTGCCGCCGACCCCCGCGGGCCGTCTGCACGAGACCGACGTGGCGCGACTGCTGGCCATGCGCGCCAGGCTCGACGCGGAGTTCGCCGAAGACGCCGCCGCGGGCCGGCCTCGGTCGTGGCAACCGGCCGGCGCCTTGACCGGCACGGCCAGTGTCGAGCTCGGTCGCCCGGTTCGCGCGAGCGTCGTGCGAATCGAGGAGTCCATCGAGTCCGGGCAGGTCGTGGCGCGCCATCGCCTCGAGGGACGCACGGCGCAAGGGTGGCAGGCGCTCGCGCGCGGCACGACGATCGGCTACGCGCGCCTGCATCGGTTCGAGCCGGTGGAGCTCTCGGCCGTCCGGGTCATCGTCGACGAGGCCGTCGGAACGCCAGGCTCGCTGCGGGTGGTTGTCTACCTACAATCAGGCGCATGAACTACACGAAGCGCTTCCGTGTCGCGCCCGGGCGCAACGTCTCGCTCGGCCGGCACCGCACGGACGCCACGCCCGGCATCGGCGACAAGCAGGAGGCCCGCCGGCTGCTCGCGCACGGCGTCGGCCGGCTGGCCGAGCAACAGGAGCGGCTGTACGCGCAGGACACCTGGTCGCTGCTCGTGATCTTCCAGGCGATGGACGCGGCCGGGAAGGACAGCACGATCGAGCACGTGATGTCGGGCGTGAACCCGCAGGGCTGCCAGGTGTTCAGCTTCAAGGCGCCGTCCCAGGAGGAGCTGGACCACGACTATCTCTGGCGATCGGTGCGGGCGCTGCCCGAGCGCGGCCGCATCGGCATCCACAACCGGTCGTACTACGAAGAGGTGCTGGTTGTGCGCGTGCATCCCGAACTGCTCGATCAGCAGAAGCTGCCGCCGGCCGCGCGCCGCGGTATCTGGACGCGCCGCTATCGGGAGATCCGGAACTTCGAGCGCTACCTCGTCGACAACGGCACGTGCATCCTCAAGTTCTTCCTGCACCTGTCGAAGGGCGAGCAGCGGCGCCGCTTCCTCGCGCGGCTGAACGAGCCGGACAAGGCCTGGAAGTTCTCGCTCGGTGATGTGAAAGCGCGCGACTTCTGGGACGACTACATGGCGGCCTACGAGGACGCCATCACGCACACCAGCACCGCGTGGGCGCCCTGGTACATCATCCCGGCCGACCACAAGTGGTTCATGCGCGCGGCCGTCGCGGAGATCATCGGCGACGCGCTCGAAGGCCTGCGGCTCCGGTATCCGGCCGTCTCGCCCGAAGACCGCGCCCGCTGGGCCGAGGCCCGGCGCATGCTACAATGACCGTGTTTGTGCGCTGCACCTTGGATTTCCCGCTGGAAGCCTGAGAGTTCCCATCGCTAGGTTCCACCGCCCAAATTCACGCGCCCTGTCGGCGCGGTGTTGATTCGTCAATCGTCAGCCTGCCGTGCGGCTCGGGAAACGCTCCAGGCAATTCAGGAGCTGTCTCTCCATGCCGTTCTCTGCCCTGGGGCTCACGCCCGCCTTGTGTACGCCGCTCGCGCGACTGGGCTACAGCCAACCGACGCCCGTTCAACTCGAATCCATCCCCGTCGTGCTCGCCGGCAACGATCTGCTCGCTCGAGCGCAGACGGGCACCGGCAAGACGGCCGCCTTCGGCCTGCCGATGATCGACCTCCTGCTCGTGCGGAACCGGCGCCGCGCCGAGCCGCGCAAGCCGCGCGGCCTGGTGCTCGTCCCGACGCGCGAGCTTGCGCAGCAGGTGAGCAAAGCGCTCGCGACCTACGGGGCGCCCGCCAACCTCAAGGTCGCGGCCGTGTTCGGCGGCGTGCCGATGCGGCCGCAGGTGCAGTCCCTTCGCCAGGGCATCGACATCGTCGTCGCGACGCCGGGCCGGCTGATGGATCACATGCAGCAGCGCACGATCGATCTCTCCGCGGTGGAGATCCTCACGCTAGACGAAGCGGACCGGATGCTCGACATGGGCTTTCTGCCGCCGCTCCGCCGCATCCTCGCGACCCTGCGCCGCGAGCGGCAGACGCTGCTCTTCTCGGCGACGATCACGGCCGAGGTCGTGCGCCTCTCGTCGGAGTTCACGCGCGTGCCGTCGCGGGTGGACGTATCGGCCGACCAGATCGTGGCGCCGATGGTGACCCATCGCGTGCACCCGGTGGCGGATGGACGCAAGGGCGAGCTGCTGCGGCACCTGCTGGTGCAGCCGCCGGTGGGACAGGCGCTCGTCTTCTGCAAGACCAAGCGCGGGTCGAACCGCGTGGGCGAGGCGCTCGAACGCGCCGGCGTCACGTCGGCCGTCATCCATGGCAACAAGAGCCAGGGCGCGCGCAACCGCGCGCTCAGCGACTTCAAGACCGGCCGCGTCGCGGTGCTCGTCGCCACGGACCTCGCCGCGCGAGGCCTCGACATCGTCGAGCTGCCGCTCGTCGTCAACTACGACCTGCCGCTCGTCGCCGAGGACTACATCCACCGGGTCGGGCGCACCGGCCGCGCCGGGCTTTCCGGCCGTGCGGTCTCGCTCATGTCGTCGGCCGACCGGGGCCTGCTTCCGGGCATTCAGCGGCTGCTGAAGACGCCACTCGAGCAGGTCGAGGTCAAGGGCTTCGAGATGACTCACGCCGAGCGGACCGCTCCCGTCGAACCGGTCGGCCGGCATCGGCCCGGCGGCCCGGGCCGTCGCTTCAGTCGTTCCGCAGGGCCGTCACCGGGTCGAGGCGGGCCGCGCGCCAGGCCGGGATCAGACAGGCGGCCAGCGCGACCGCCGCGATAATCGCGGTAATCACGCCGAACGTCGCGGGGTCCTGCGGCGTGATCTGCACGAGCAGCGAGGCCAGCACCTCGCTGACGAAATAGGCGCCGGCCAGGCCGAGCGTCATGCCGATCCCCAGCTGGACGAAGCCGCGGCGGAGGATCAGCCAGGACACCGCGCGCGCGCTCGAACCAAGCGCCATCCGCACGCCGATTTCCTGCGTCCGCTGCGTCACCGAGTACGCCATCACGGCGTAGAGCCCGACCGCCGACAGCACGAGCGCAATGAACGCGAAGATCGCGAACAGGCTGCCAAACACCCGGAACGGCCACAGCTGCCGCTCGAGCGTTTCGTCCATCGTCTGCAGCGAGAAGACGGGCTGATCGCGGTCGATGGCCTGCACCTCGGCGCGCACGGCCGTCATCATCGTGGCTGGCGCGAGCCGACTCCGGATGAGGAGCAGGGCGCCCGAGGGCGCCTCCTGTCGGTACGGCAGGTAGACGGCGGCTCCGGGCGCGGCTTCCTGCGGCGAGTTGTGGCGCACCGACGGGCTCACCCCGACGATCGTCCGCCACGGCTGCACGGCCGGCGCCGTCGAGATGAACCGCAGGCGGCGCCCGATCGGATCCGCGCCGGGGAAGTATTGCGCGGCGAAACGGTCGTTGACGATCGCGGCCTCGGCGCCCGGCGCGCCGTCGGCGTGAGTGAACGCCCGGCCCCGCTGTATCTGGAGGCCCAGCGCGTCGAAGAAGACCGGGCCGATCGTCACCGACGTCACCTCCGGCCGATCGTTCTCCGTCGCCGGCGGGCGCCCGTCGATTTCGAACCGCCGCCTGCCCCCGCCGGACAGCGGCGCCGCCGTCGTGATGGCCGCCGCTTCCACGCCCGGGATCGCGGCCAGCTTCGGCGACAGCTCGTCGAAGAACGCGACGCGCGACGCCGGCGTCGGGTAGGTCGCCTCCGGCAACTGGACCCGCATCGTCATCAGGCCGTCGGTGCCGACACCGAGGTCGAGGCGATAGAGATTGAGGAAGCTGCGCACCATGAGCCCCGCGCCGACGAGCAGCACGATCGTCAGCGCAAGCTCGGCGACGACCAAACTCGACGACAGCCAGCGCGCGCGCCGGCCGCCGGTGTTGCCGCGCCCGTTCTCGTTCAGCCCGCTGGTGACGTTGGTCTTCGACACCTGCAGCGCCGGCGCGAGGCCGAAGATGATCCCCGTGGCGACCGAGATCGCGGCGAAATACGCGAACACGACGAAGTCCATCCGGAAATCGATCCAGTAGGGCTTGCCGACATCGCTGACCGCGAGGTCGAAGAGCCGCACACCCAGGAGGGCCAGAAGCAGCCCCGCGACGCCGCCGACGACGCCGAGCAGCATGGCCTCGACCAGCAATTGCCGCACGACGCGCCAGCGCGTGGCGCCGAGCGACACTTTCACCGCGATCTCGCGCGAACGCTGGACGGATCGCGACAACAGGAGGTTGGCGACGTTGGCGCAGGCGATGAGCAGCACGAAACCCACCGCCCCGAGCAGCGCGAGGAACACCGTGCGGATCGGGCCGCCGTTGAAGCGGTCGTTGAACGTCTCGATCGCCGCGCGCGTGAGGTCCTTGTTGGTGTCCGGGTGCGCGGCCGCCAGACGCGCGGCAATGGCGTTCATCTCGGTCTCGGCGGCCTCGCGTGAGACGTCGGGGCGCAGCCGTCCGAAGGCCTGAAACGCGCGCACGTCGCGCCGCTCGCGGTCGGTGCGCGGCACGAACGCCGTCCACAGCTCGGCGTTCGTCGGAAACATCATGCCCTCGGGCATGACGCCGATAGTCGTCGTCGGCACGCCGTTCACGCGGACGGTCTGCCCGACGATGCCCGGGTTCGCGCCATACCGGTTCGTCCAGATGCGGTGGCCGAGCAGCACGACCGGTTCCGCGCCCGGCCGTTCATCGGCCGGCGTGAAATCGCGGCCGAGGAGCGGCTGCTGGCCGAGCAGGCCGAACATGTTGGCCGTCGCGCGCACGCCGGCGACCTGTTCGGGCGCGCCACGGTCGTCGCTCAGGTTGAAGCCCGTGTTCGAGAACGCGGCGAGCCCGACGAACGCCCGGCTCCCCTCGCGCCAGTCCTGCAGGTCGAGGTAGGAGACGCTGGCGCGGCCACCCGAAGCCGGCTGGACCTCGACCATGTACAGCGCGTGGGAATCCGGGAACGGCAGGCCCCGGATGAGCACCGCGTTCACCAGCGTGAACACGGTGGCATTCACACCGATGCCGAGCGAGAGCGCGAAGACCGCGACGGCCGTGAACCAGCGGTCCTTGACGAGGCGGCGGAACGCGTGGCGGAGGTCCTGCAGCATAGGGAAGGTGACGAGTTGGAGCACCACGGGGTTCGACTTCGGTGGTGTATTCTCCTGCCAGGTGACCATGACACGCCTGTCCGTTGTCCTGTCGATAGCAGCCGGTGCCGCGGCGCTGACCGGAGCCGGACACTCTGAGATCGCCGCTGCCGCACAAGCGGCCCCCGCCGGGCTCCGCGTCGCCCTGGTGCAGCAACCGTTCGTGCCGAACGGGACGACACGCGGCCCGTCGGTGATGGCCAACGGCGGCATCCGCTCCGAACTCGAGAAGCTCGGCCTCACGGTCCGCGTCCAGGAGATCGGGCTGACGCCTGAACAGGAGCTGGAATACGGCGGGTGGAAGCGGCTCGGCTACGCGCTCGGCCACCTCGGCCGCGCGGTGGAGCAAAACGAGCGCGACGGTTTCTTCAGCGTCGGTCTCCTCGGTACGTGCCCGTCGATGCCCGGCATGGTGGCGGGCATGGACGTGCTCGACCCGCGCGAGGTCGAAGGGCACGGCAACAAGGTGCCCGGGGGCCCGACGAGCGAGGAGCTGGCAGGGCTGTTCGAGATGATCTTCAGCCGCTATCCGAAGGCGTCCGCGATCGGGTTCGCGACGATTCCGCTGCAGGATCCGGGCGGGTTGTCACTCGCCGCCGTCAACCGGATGATTCTCGGGGCCATGAAGGGCGTGCTGGCCCGACAGTAGGCTGCCGTCCATCACGGGTATCGAGGTCTATCGCATGCTGCACACGCGCGTCGCGATCGTCGCCGGCATCGCAGGGCTGTTCCTGCTGCCGTCCCTGGAATACTCGCAGGCCGGCAGCCAGGGCGCGGCGGGTGCGCCGGCCCAGACCGGCCGCGGCCGCGGAGACCCGCCGCCGCCGGACCCCACGCGGCCACATCGGCTGGAGATCCAATCCGGTACGAAAGCACGGTATCGCGTCACCGAACAACTGGCCGGCATCAGTTTTCCGAGCGACGCCGTCGGCACGACCGAGGCCATCACCGGCGCCATCATCGTCAATCCCGACGGCACGCTCGCTCCGGAGTCGAAGCTGACGGTGGATCTGCGGACCCTCACGAGCGATCAGTCGCTGCGGGACGCCTACATCCAGCAGCGGACGCTGGAAACCGAGAAGTTCCCAATGCTGGAGTTCGCGCCGGCGCGCGCGGTCGGCCTCTCGTCGCCCATGCCGGCCGGCCGGGGCGCGCAGGCCGGTTTTCAGCTCGTCGGCCGGATGACGCTCCACGGCGTGACCAGGGAAGCGACCTGGAACGTCGTCGCCACGTTCAGCAACACCGACGTCAGCGGCCGGGCGACCACGACCGTGGACTTCGCGACGTTCAACATGACGAAGCCCTCGCTGGCGAGACTCCTGAGCGTGGACGACAAGATTCAGCTCGAAGTCGAGTTCCGGTGCCGGCGCACGGTCATGTGAGGCCGCCGACGAGTTACACCCGGACAATCTGCGGGAGGCGATCGAAGTGCTTGTCTCGCGCATGCAGGGCCAGGTTGTGCTGCAGGACGAGCGCCGCCAGCCATATGTCGTTCGTCGGAATGGGTGTGCCCTGCTTCCGAAGCTGCCGGAACACTGCCGCGTACTGGTGCGTCGTCTGGTCATCGGCAAAAAGGACGCGCACCCCGTCCTTCAACAGGAACCGGCGGAGCACCCGCTCGTTCTCGGCCTGTCGACGCCCGTGAGCGAAACCGGCGCGAAGCTCGCCGAGCACGACGAATGGCAACCCGATGGTTTCGGCTTCCTCCAGTAGCGCGACCGTCTCGACAACGCCTTTGCAGAGATCGACGTACCGATTCGTGTCGAGCGCGAGCCTCACCGCCAGAGGTCCTGGTCGACGCGATCCTGGGCGGCGAGGGCTGACTCGAGCGCCTTGTCGGCCTTCCACGTTCCGGCAATATCATCGAGATCGCGCCGTTTTCGAGGCGTCCTGACCGCGCCGGAGCCCTCCGCCAACGCATCAACGGCCGTCTCGTTGAGGCTCTTGCCGTCCGCCCGGGCGCGCTCCCGCAGGGCGTCGTCGACTGCCGCAGGGATACCGCGGATCGTGTATTGCATGCAGATAGTGTAGGCGATGCCTGCACTGACTGCAAGCACGCGGCCACCGCCCCAGCGGGCGGGGCGTGTTGGCGACGGTCTGACCCCCGTCAGCGGCCCGTGAGGGCCAGCCGGAACGCCGCCATTTCCTCGCCGTTGCGGACCAGCAGGACGTCGCCGACCAGCACCGGGTGGTTCCAGGTCTTGGCGTCGAGCGCGCGGAACCGCGCGCGCTCGGTGAACCTGTCGGGCGTCGCCCCCACCAGCGCCAGCTCCCCGTCCTCCGACAACACGAGCAGCAGGTCCTGGTCGGGCAGCAGGACCATCTGCCCGTTGCCGTAGCGTCCGCCCTTCCACTTCCGCGCGCCGTCCTGAAGGTCGATGCAGGCGAGAATGCTGCCGTCGAATCCGTAGGCGTGGCCCTCGTGGACGACGAAGTCGCTGAAGTACGGCTTCAGGCCGATGGATGTCCAACGCTCGTTGACACGCCATCCACCCGGCGTGTCCCGGGCCGAGTCGAGCGCGCCGCGCGCGATCGCCAGGCGCCGCGTGCCGACGCCTCCGGTCGCGGTGATGGCGTTGACCAGAATGTCGCCGTCCGCCGTGAGCGCCGGCTGCACGATGGCCCCGGGTGACCACTCGTGCTCCCAGAGCACGGCGCCGCTTGCCGGGTCGACGCTGATTGCGCCCGGTCCGCCCAGCAGCAGGACATGGACCACGCCGTCGATTGTCACTCGGTGCGGCGAGCTGTAGCTGCCTCCGTAGGAGGGGCCGGTCCAGCGCGGACGGCCGGCGGCGAGGTCGTAGGCGGCCAGCGTCCCCGCCGCCGCGACGATGACGACGTCGTCAACCACCAGGGGCGAACTGGCGAAACCCCAGATCGGAACCTGGCGGTCCGTATCGGAGGCCACGTTGCGCGACCACACCACAGCGCCGCTTCCGGCGTCGAGCGCGTTCAGCAGTCCGGTCGCTCCGAACGCGTAGACGCGGCCGCCATGCAGGGTCGGCGTTGCGCGCGGGCCGGCGCCGCCGTTCGACTCCCAGAACCGGACGGCGTCGCGGTGCATCCACACGGGCTCGCCCGTGGACACGCGGTAGCACGCGACGATCTCGTCGTCGCCCCGCTGCTCCTGGGTGTAGAACAGGTCTCCGTCCACCGCGAACGACGACCAACCCGGTCCAACCGGTCGCCGCCACAGCTCGGCTGGCGGCGCCGCGGACCAGTCAGGGTTGATCAGGATGCCGGCGATGACGCCGTTGCGTTCCGGTCCGCGAAAGCCTGGCCAGTCGGCCGCGGCGCGCGGCGCCGGAGCGGGCACTGCCGGCTTCGGACGCGCCGCCGCCGGGGGCTCGGTGTCAGGCGCCTCTGTCACGATCGGTACAAGCGGTAACCGACTGTCCGCCTGAGCCAGGAGCCGCTGCTCGGGCGTCGGCGTCCACCGCCAGTGGAAGTCCGACCCGATGACGTCGCTGGTGACGCCGCCGGTGCGCACCACGGTGAACACGCCGCAGGCGAGCAGGATGGTCGCGACCATCGAGGCGCGGCGGGGCCAGCCGGCCAGGCGACGGCCCGCTGCGGCCCAGGCCACCAGCGCGAGGCTGACGACGGGAACCGCGAGCACGTAGAGCAGGAACCCCATCGCGCCCCCGGCGATCGACTCGTGGACGAGGCGCG
>Ga0326597_10003583_pt1 | contig 22280 bp, 22 predicted proteins | sample RVTome_12_FD_203789 | JGI IMG/M metagenome (GOLD analysis project Ga0326597, IMG submission 203789) | Soil microbial communities from uranium-contaminated site in the Upper Colorado River Basin, Wyoming, United States - RVT100D185 | ecosystem: Environmental > Terrestrial > Soil > Contaminated >...
CGCTGACGTATTTCGTGAAGTCGGGCGACAGCCTGAACTCGATCGCCGACGAGTTCCGGACGACGGCCCGCAGCATCGCGTTCTGGAACCGGGACCGCTACCCGTCCCTCGACCCCGATTCCGAGCGGTACGCGCCGGACCGGATCGGGGTCGGCTGGACGTTCACGATCACTCCGGGCACGGTGGTCGACGAGGACGCCTTGCCAACGCGTTCTCCGGCCAGCCCCAGCGACTCGCCCGTCGCGCCCGGAGGCTAAACGCGGCCGCGGTTATCCTCGCCTCGTGAGTCACGCTCCGTCCTCCGCCCCGCGCGTGCTCGTCACGGTCGCCGTACCCGCCCGCCAATCGGACCCGGCCATCGCAGAGCGCAAGAACCGCCTCTACGCGGACGCCGTGCGGCGCCACGGCGGCGAGCCCGTCGTCATCGACGCGATGGCCTCCGAGGCGGACCGGCGGGCCGCGTTCGGGTCGATGAACGGGCTCCTCTTGTCGGGAGGCGCGGACGTGGATCCCGCGCGCTATGGACGCCCGAACGAGGGCTCCACCGCGACCGAGCCGGACCGCGACGAGCTCGAGGCGGCCGCCTGGAGCGCCGCGGAGGCGCGCGGGCTCCCGGTCCTCGGCCTGTGCCGCGGCTTCCAGGCGCTCAACGTCTTCCTCGGCGGGCAGCTCGTCCAGGACGTCGGCGGGCACGTCGGCAAGAGCTACGGCGGGGGCCCGGCGCTGACCCATCCGGTCCGGGTCGCGCAGGGGACGCGCCTCGCGCGGATCCTCTTTCCGACGAACGTGGGCGGCGGGAGGCTCGAGGTCAACACCTACCACCACCAGGCGGTCCGCGTCGCGGACCTCGCCCCGGCCCTCGTCCCGAACGCCTTCGCGACGTCGCCGGCCGGCGAGCTCGTCGAGGGCGCAGAGACCCGCGGTGGCCGCTTCGTCATCGGCGTCCAGTGCCACCCGGAGCGGCAGGACTCGACGCCCCCCGCGTTCGAGCGCCTGTTCCGGGTCTTCGTCGACGCCTGCCGTGGAGCGGTGACCGAACGCTAGAGCCGGCCGGCCTGGATGATCCGCTGGAGGAACTGCCGCGTCCGCGGCTCCTTCGGCGCCGAGAGGATCTCCGAGGGTGGTCCCTGCTCGAGGATCCGTCCCGCGTCGAGGAAGCCGACCCGGTGCGCGATGTCACGGGCAAAGCCCATCTCGTGGGTCGCGATGAGCATCGTCATCCCGCCGGCGGCCAGCTCGCGAACGACGTCGAGCACCTCGGCCACTAGCTCGGGGTCCAGGGCACTCGTCACCTCGTCGAGGAGGAGCACGCTGGGGCGCATCGCGAGGGCCCGGATGATCGCCACCCGCTGCTGTTGGCCGCCCGACAGGCGGTCGGGGTATTCGTGGCGCTTGTCCGCGAGACCGAACCGGGCCAGCAGGGCGTCCGCCTCGTCCTCTGCCTCGGCCCGCGATCGCTTGAGAACCTTGCGCGGCGCGAGCGTGACGTTGCCCAGGACGCTCATGTGGGGGAACAGGTTGAAGGCCTGGAAGACGATCCCGATCTTGCGCCGGATGCGGTCGACCTCCACGCCCGGGGCCGTGATGTCCTCGCCTTCGACCACGACCCGGCCCGCGTCGATCGGCTCGAGCAGGTTGATGCAGCGCAGCAGCGTGGACTTGCCGGAGCCTGACGATCCGATCAGGCAGACGACCTCGTGAGCAGCGACCGTGAGATCGATCCCCCGCAGCACCTCGAGCGCCCCGAACGACTTGTGGAGGCCCTCGATTCGGAGTGCCTCGCCACCGGCACTCATCGCACGCCACCGGTGACTGCTCGCTGGCGTGCGTCGCGGGCAACGAGCCAGTCCGTGAGGCGAGCGAGCGGGATCGTGAGGACGAGGAAGATCAGCGCTGCAACGAGATAGGGCGTGTAGTTGAACGTCGCCGACTGCCGGATCTGGGCCCGGTTGAAAAGATCGACCGTCCCCAGGAACGAGACGAGGACCGTGTCCTTCTGGAGTCCGATGAAGTCGTTCAGCAGCGGCGGTATGACTCGCCGGACTGCCTGTGGAAGGACGACGTAGCGGAGGGCCTGGAGCTGTCCCAGGCCGAGAGAACGGGCGGCAGCCGTCTGGCTGGGATGGACCGACTCGATCCCCGCCCGATAGACCTCGGAGACGTAGGCGGAATAGAGCAGCACCAGGGCGACCACCGCCCAGAAGAACGGATCCCTCGGGACGCCAGGGAGCCGCAGCGCCGGGACACCGAAGCCGAGGATGAAGATCACGAGGATTCCCGGCAGCGCCCGGAACACGTCGACATAGACCATGGCCAGCACCCGGATCGGAAAGAAGACCGGACCCGGCGTGCTTCGGAGAACGGCGATGACCAGCGCCCAGCCGAGGATCAGGACCTCGGCGATGAGGAAGAGCTGGACGTTGACTCCGAAGGACCGGAGCATCACTGGCCAGGATTCGGCGAAGACTTCCAGGTTGAAGAACGAGTCGCGGACGCGCGGCCATCCGGGTGCGTTGACGATGGCGAACCCGATGGCCGCGAGGAAGGCGACCGAAGAGACGGCGGCGATCGCGATCGATCGCCGCCGCGAGCCCCTCACTCCGGCCTGGACGGCCCCATCACGGCTGGAGCTCGGGGACGTCCTTGTCCGGCAGCCACTGCTCGGCGAGCGCCTCGAGCGTGCCCGCGTCGGCGAGCGCGGCGATGGCCTGGTTGACGCAGTCGGTCAGCGGGCTGTCCTTCTCGAGGACCACGCTGAAGTGTTCCGGGTCGGCCCCCGCATCGGGCCCGATCTGGCCGACGATGGCGTTGCCGGACGTCTGGACGTTGACGATGAAGAATGCCGTCGGCAGGTCGACCACGATGCCCTGGATCTGCTCGTTGCCGAGGGCTTCGATGGCGTCGTCGTTCGACTGGTAGACCGAGGCTTCCTGGGTCGGCTGGATGACTTCCTCGATCGTTGCCAGGCTGGTCGTTCCGACCTGGGCGCCGAGCTTCGCGGCCTTGAGCTCGGTGATCGTCTTCGCCGAGGCGAACGGGCCGTCCGCCCGGACCACGACGGCCTGGTTGCCGAAGTAGTAGCCGTCGGACAGGTCGGCACCGGCCGTCCGCTCCTCAGTGAATGTGACCTGGTTGATGTCGAAGTCGAAGTCCTTCTCGCCGGGCTGGAAGGCGTTGAGGAACGGGACGACGACCCAGGTCACGTCCTCCTTCGCGAATCCCAGCTCGTCCGCGATCGCGTACGCGACGGCGCTTTCGAACCCTTCACCCGTCGTGGGATCGCCCTGCGCCGGGTCCCACGGCTCGGTGTTGCCACCGGCGCGGGGGAGGAAGTACGGCGGGAAAGCGGGATTGTCGGTCCCGATCGTCAGCTTGCCGGCGGTCATCGTCTCGAGGTTGTCCCTGGCGCAGGCGTCGGCGACGGCGCTCGGGGAGGCCGCCGAGGTCGGGCTGACCGCCGGACTGCTCGTCGGTCCGGTCGTCGGCGACGGCACGCCCGGGGGCCGGGTGGCGATGAACGCGAAGACCGCGACGAGCGCCACGAGCAGGGCGAGCGCGGCCAGCCTGGTCGAGGTTCGCATGCTGGGATTCCCTCCTGGCTCCGACCGGAACCCGCGCAGTGTAACCGAGGTGCCGCCGAATCCCGACCGGACCGGTCGGAGTTCCGAGCCGCGGCTCAGGCTGCGCGACGGATGACCATCGCGAGGTCGTCGGCGAGGCCCAGGGCGGCGGCCGCATCGCCCTGGTTGACCGCCAGACAGAGCCGTCCGTACGAGTCCTCGTAGAGCAGCGGGTCGCCGCGCTCGACGCGGCCGAACGTGTCTGCCCAGGTCGCGCTCACCCGCCGCGCGGGTGCGCCGGCGGGCCGGAGCTCGATCTCCAGCCGGGTCCCGAAGGCCAACTCACCGAGGGCCTCGTGAAGCACCGGCGCCAGCGCGGTGAGCTTGACGTTGCCGAACGTGTCGACGTAGATGACTTGGGTCTCGAGAGCGCCGGCCGTCACCCGCGGCTCGGAGATCGGCAGGCGGGCGAGGGTGGCCGGGTCGATCGACGGGCCGAGCCGGTCGAGCCGGACGCCGAGCGCGAGATGGGCCGCCGCCGGCGCGAAGATGTCGCGGCCGTGGAAGCTGGCCGAAACGACCGGAGGCCGATACGCGGGGTCCTTGAGCTCCACCGCCGCGCTCACCCCGCCGAGCTTGTCGGCCGCCAGGAGCAGCAGGCCGTTGTCCGGCCCCACGAGGTGGTCGCCCCGGGCCACCCGGATCGCAATCGGCCGGCGCGCCGTGCCCACGCCCGGGTCGACGACCGCGAGGTGGGTGCCGACCGGCAGGTATGGCAGCGCGCACCACAGGAGCAGGGCGCCGTCGCGGATCGCGAACTTGCGGACCTCGTGGCTGATGTCGACGATCTCGGCGTCGGGGGCGATGCCCAGGACCACGCCCCGGCAGATCGCGGCGCTCGGGTCGCGCAGGCCGAAGTCGGAGAGGAGCGAGACGAACGGGCGGGCCATCGGCCGGATCCTACCCGGCCGGAATCCGAAGCGGCGCCTGGAGGAGGGAGAGGCGCCGCTTCGGAGGAGAGACCCCGTCGGCGGGAGGAGGGAGAACGCCGACGGAGCCGGGGTATTCGGTTGTCGAGTTGTCGTGCTTCCGTCAGGCCGCTTCCGTCCCGTCGTTCGAGCCGAAACGTCCGGCGTTCTGAAGCTCCCGGAGGAACAGGAGCTGGTTGACCTGGTCGATGTGCCAGTTGCCGCTTCCGACCTGGAGGCCGCAGAGGAAGGCCGTCAGGCTGGCCGCCTCGTCAGGTGTCAGTCCCCGGAGGAGGAGCGTTCGGTAGGTCGCCTTGGTCGCCGGTCGCCGGGGCCGGTCGTCCGGCCGGCTCGACGGCCGCGTGTCGATGGATCCAGACCCGCCCGCGGAGCCCGCCGCGACCACCGACCATGAGCCCGCCCGGGAGGATCGTCCGTGTCCCTGTGTATCTCGACGCGCCTGGCTTGCCATGTCTCAAGTCCCGTTCCCGCGGACCTTTCGTACCGGTGCCGAGGCCCTGACGAAAGGTTGGCCTGCTGATCGCGATGGTGGGCGGAGTGGGGTGGTCGCTTCGATGACCCGCAGGTCCCACCTGTGCCGGTACTTGCGGTGGGCATTTCGGCTGTTCGATAACCCTCCGGGCCGGACCACCCCGCCCGCTAGACTGCCGGCGTGCGTGTCCGGACGTTCGAGCTCCGATTGATCGCCGCCGCCCTGTCCGCTGGATGGACGCTCACGGCGTTCCTCGTGTTGCTCGCCTACCGCCCGGGCGGGCCCCTCGACCTGGTCGTGGGACTGGCCGCGGGGCTGCCGATCCTCGTGGCCGTCGCCGGCCTCGTGTGGCCACCCGTGGCTCGGGGCGGTCGGGCGTTCGCCGGCCTCGTCTGGCTGGGGCTCGGGACGCTCCTGGTTCTCGTGCCGTCGATGGGCGGCGTCGTCGGGCAGATCCTCGCGCGCGGGCCGCAGACGCTGCTCCCGTCAGCCGAGGCCGCGTACCCCTGGGCCCTCGCGCTGTTCGGCACGGGCCTGTTCAGCGGTCTCGGCGTCGCACGAGCGGTCCTGGGCGGAACGGCGCTCCGGCGGCGCCGGCTCGTCAGGGGGGCGCTGATCGCCGTCGCGGCCACCGCCGCCATCAGCCTCGCGTTCACCGGCGCGGCGATCGGCAACGAGCTCGCCCTGCGCGACCGGCCGGTCGCCGGCTCGCGGTTCGGTCCGGCGAACCCGGCGATCGAGCCGCCGACCTGCGCCCAGCCGGTTCGTCCGGCGGCCAGCGCCCGGGTCGAGATCGACCTGGCCGCCGACGTCGACCGCGTGCCGCTGGGAACGGTCGACCTGCGGGGCGTCCGCCGGGGCGACGACTACCGCTGGCTCGCGTACGTGGCGACGGAACGGGAGCTGGGCCAGTACGGCGCCGCGCGGATCGCGGACGTGGAGTGGCGGCTCGATCCGGCGAACGACTGGCGGACCGACCTGTCCGGTGCCGGAAACCGGGACGCGCTCGACCGGGCCGTGCTCGCGGCCGCGATCGAGGGCGGTACCCGACCGGCCGCCGAGACGCTCGGGATCTCGTTCTTCGAGGGGGCTCGTGCCCGCCATTGCCGGGTGGCGATCGCCGGTCCCGCCTTCGAGGCTGCGTTCCCGGAGGTCCGTCGCCTCGTCGGCGGCGTGGACCTGCGGCACTGGCGGGGCGAGCTGGACTACTGGGTCTTCACGGACGGCGAGCTGGGTCGGGCGTCCGGCAGCCTGAGCGGCCCGGCGTCCGGCATCGTCGAGGGCGGCCTGCAGGCCCGGGTCCAGGTGACGATGATCGCGATCGAGCGCGACCGGGCTCACGCGATCGTCAGCCCGACGGGCTGACGACACGCTGACGACGGGAGAGGGATGACCGACGCCGAGGACCGCCACGCGACGAAGCGCGATCGGCTGGCCCGAATGCTCCGGGTCGTCGGCGTTCTCAAGGCGCACACGGAGGGAATCCGGCCCGGGGAGATCGCCCGCCGGATCGACGTCTCGCCGCGGACGGTCTACCGCGACCTCAAGGCCCTCGAGCAGGAGGTCGGCGTCGCCGTCTGGTCGGAGGGCGGCCTGTGGGGCGTCGTAGGCGACGAGTTCCTGCCGCCGCTCAAGCTGACCCTGTCCGAGGCGATGGCGGTGGTCCTGTCGGCCCGGCTCATGGTCCGTTACGCGGACAAGTACGACCCCGACCTCGCCGCCGCGTTCGAGAAGCTCGAGGAGGTCCTGCCGCCGGCCCTCGCCGAGCACGTCGACCGGACGCTCGACGAGCTCTCGCGCCATCCCCGCGACGAGCTGTTCAGCCGGCACGTCCACCTGCTCACGCGGGCGTGGGCGGAGCGCCGGGTCGTCACGCTCGACTACGACCCGGGGAGGTATGGAAAAGGCAGCGAACGGCGGCAAGCGACCGTCCGCCCCCACCTGATCGAGCCGTCTCTCCAGACCCATGCCCTCTACTTGATTGGCTGGGACGAGACGCGCGGCGCGGTAAGGACGTTCAAGATCGAGCGGATCCGCGACGTCGCGCTCACACCGCGGACGTTCGAGCGTCGGGAGGCGGACACGATCGAGGAGACGTTCCGGCGGGCCTGGGACATCATCGCCGACCAGCCCGAGACGGAGATCGTCCTGCGCTTCACCCCGGTGGTGGCCGCGCGGGTCCGAGAGGCGACCTGGCACCCGAGCCAGCGGGTCGAGGAGGCGGCCGACGGGTCGCTCGTCTGGCGGGCGCGGGTGTCGGGGACGATCGAGATCCGGCTGTGGATCCTGTCGTGGGGCGACGACGTCGAGGTCGTCGAGCCGGCGGAGCTGCGGGCGGACGTCGCGGCGACCCACCGCCGGGCGCTCGCCCGGTACGGGGAGTAGCCCGGCCCATGGCTCGCCATCCGTTCCGGGCGGTCAACCTCATCAGCGACCCGATCCACGGATACCTGGAGCTGACCAAGCGCCTGTCCGCGGCCGAGTCGGCGGCAGCCGGCCTGCCCGAGGAGACCGCCGCCGAGGAGGACCTCCTCGACACGGCCTGGCTCCAGCGCCTTCGCCGGGTGAGCCAGCTCCAGAGCGCGCGATGGGTCTTCCCGACCGCCGAGCACTCGCGCTTCACTCACGGCCTGGGCGTCATGCACGAGGCGGGGCTGTGGGCGCGGGCGCTCTATCCGAGCCTGCGCGGCGCGCTCCGAACGGAGCGGCGGCGCGGCGACTCCCGGGGGACGATCCCTTCCGAGGGGCTGGTCGTCGAGACGCTCCGGATCGCCGGGCTGCTCCACGACGTGGGCCACGGGCCGTTCGCCCACTTCTTCGACGACCAGGTGCTGAGCGCCTTCGCGGCTCCCGCCGACGTCCGCCGGTCCGGCCCAAAGACACTGTCCCACGAGGATCTCTCGCAGCTCATCATCGAGCGCGAGCTGGGCTCGCTAATCGGCGACCTCCGCCGAGCGCCGGGGGTCCAGCCGGAGCGGGACGCGTTCGCCGCGGACGAGTCGATCGACCCGCGCTGGATCTCGTTCCTCGTCTCGAAACCGGCCCTGGCCGACCCGTCGATGCCGGCCTGGGTCCGCCTGCTCCAGCCGCTCCTGTCCGGGGTGTTCACGGTTGACAACCTCGACTACGTCCGGCGCGACGCGTACCTCACGGGCGTCGCCGTGGGCCCGGTCGACGTCGAGCGGCTGCGCCGATACACGTTCGTGTCCGACCGCGGGCTGACGCTGTACGAGCCGGGGCTCGGGGCGCTCGAGATGTTCCTCACCGCGCGGCTGTTCATGTACCAGCAGGTCTACTACCACCGGACTGTCCGCGCGATCGACCTCGACCTGGCGGAGGTGTTCGGGGCGTCGATCCGGGCGATCTTCGGCGACGGCTCGCCGGCCGAGCGGCTGTCGGACTACGCCGATCTCGACGAGTACGCGCTCCTCCACCAGGCGGCCCTCTGGGCCCGGGGCGAGGCGGTCGCGGCAGGCCGAACGCCGCGGCCGGGGGACGGGCGGGTGACCTCGGCCGTCGCGGAGGCGTGGCGGGCAATCCTCCTCCGCCGCCCGCGCTGGCGGGCGGAGTCGGAGATCCGGGCGCAGTACGAGGAGGGCGGCTTCCCCTCCGAGCTCGTCGCGGGGCTGGGGACTCCCGAGCCGGGCCGGGTGGCGATCGACCTGGCGATCGTCGACGCGCGCCCGGCCGATGCGACGGCGACGGACTCGCTGCTCGCGATCGAGGCCCGCGACGGATCGACGATCCTGCGATTGAGCGAGGCTCTCTCGCGTCTTCCCGCGTGGGCGCTCATCGGGCGACGCTACCGCCGGGCCTGAGGGCGACCGAATTTCTCATCTGTCCCCGTGGGGACCGGACGGGCCGACGGAGTCTCGAGCCGTCCCCGGCTGGGGACATCTGACGAGTTTGGAACGACTCTCACGCGTGGATCGCGAAGACGAGGGCGGCGGACAGTGCCACTTCGTCCCCCGGGAGGACGGCTGAGAAAATCAGGGGGAGCGCGGCGGGACGGTCGCGGTGAGGCGGCGCGGGGCGACGGCGAGGTAGCTCTCGTGGATCCAGTCGAGGAGGATGTCGATCGGCGGGTCCTCGTCGGGCCCGAACCGCGCACTGACCCAGCCGCTCCGGCCCAGGTTGTAGCCCGTCGGCTCGGCCCACGGCTGCATGACCGCGAAGTCGCGCGAGTCGGGCAGCTTGACGGTGAGAGACACGCCCTGCCCGCCCATCCCGAAGAACACGAACACCTTGCCGCGGACCTTGACCACCGTTTCGCGCCACGGGTGATCCTCGTACGACTCCGGGTAGGCGAGCGCCGCGGCGCGCAGGACGGCCTCGGCCGGCGACGGCTCCGCGCGCTCGGGAGCCTCCGTGTCGGATATCTCCGCGTCGGGAGCCACGGTCAGATCGGCTACTTGTCGTCGTACAGCTGGAGCGAGAACCCGAACTCCGACCCACCGCCCGGACGTGGCCGCGCCCAGACCCCGCCGTTCATCGCCTCGACGAGGCGGCGCGCGACGAACAGGCCGATCCCCGCGCCGCTCGCGGCGTGGGCCGTCGCGCTCGCTCGGTAGAACAGGTCGAACAGCCGCTCCGCATTCGCCTCCTCGATCCCCGGTCCCCGGTCGAGGATCCTGACCTCGACCGCGTGATCGACGACCTTCGTCTCGACCTCGACCGTCGTTCCCGTCGCGCTGTACTTTCCGGCGTTTCCGACGAGGTTGCGGAGGACTTGCTCGACGTACGTGTCGTCGCCCCGAACGACCGGCAGCCGGCCCGACCACTCGCACTTGAACCCGATTCCCGGCCAGTTCACGCGCGCCGCGGCGAGGACCCGGTCGACGATGGGCGGTAGATGGACGGGCTCGTCGCCGACCTCGAGCTTGCCGCGCTCCGCCCGAGTCAGGACGAGCAGGTCCTCGACCAGCCGGAAGAGTCGGTCCGCCTCCGAGTCGATGTCGTCCAGTACGGCGGCCCGGCTCTCCGGGTCGAGCGACTCGCCTCTTCGTCGGAGGACCTTCACGCCACCGTAGATCGTCGTGATCGGCGTACGCAGCTCGTGCGACAGCACCCCGATGAACGCCTCGCGGATCTGGCTCGACGCCTCGCGCTCCTCATCCTCCCGCTTGCGGTCGGTGATGTCCCGGGCGATGCCGATCATCCGGATGGGGCGGCCGGACGCGTCGACGAAGACGCGGCCCACTCCGTTCGTCCAGTGGACCGACCCGTCCGGCCAGAGGATTCGGAACTCCAGGTCGTACTGGCCACCGGCCTCGACGGCCTCGGTCACGGTCGACAGGAACCGCTCGCGATCGTCAGGATGGACGATCTCGTTCACGTACCCATTGAACCCGGCCGGAGCCTGGCCCGGCGGCAGGCCGTGGATCGCGGACACCTCGTCGGACCAATCCAGGTTGCCCGTCGCGAGGTCCCATTCCCAGAACCCGGTTCGTGACGCCGCGAGTGCGAGTTCGAGCCGGTCGTCGCGGGCGCGGATGGCGCTCTCGCCCCGCTGCCGCTCGATCGCGTCCGCGAGGACGTTGGCAACCGCCTGGAGGAAGTGGATGTCGTCCTCGCTGAACCGGCGACGCCTCGCGGTATGCGCGCCGAGCACCCCCCAATGCGCGCCATGGCCCTCGATGATCACGCTCATCCCGCTGACCACGCCGTGGTCCAGGAGCAGCGCCGCGCCGGTGAATCGCGTCTCCGACGCGAGGTCCGTGACGACGACCGGGCTGCCGGACCTGAGGGTGTAGCCCGCCTGCGAGCCCCGGTCCGTCCCGAGGGTCGCCTTGCCGACGAGGCCGGGCCGCCAGCCGAGGCCGGCCCGGAGCAAGAGGCGTCGCTTGTCCGGGAGTTGCTGGAGGATCTTTGCGAACTCGACGTCGAGGGTCATGGCGAGCTTCCGAACGGCCTCATCGCAGAGGTCGTCGAGGTCGGCTCCGCCGAGCGCCCGCAGGCCGAGCCCCGCGACTACGGCCTGCTGCTGCTCGCGGCGCCGGAGCCGCTCGTAGATCCGGGCGTTGTCGATGACGAGGGCGCAGCGCCGGGCGAGCTCCATCGCCAGCGAGACGCCCTCCGGCCCGAACGTCCGCCGGTCGGTCGTCAGCCCGAACGACATGACTCCGAGCGTCTCCGTTCGGCCCGTGAGCGGAACCAAGATTGCCGAGGTCAGTCCGAGCATCATGAGGAGCTCCGCGTGCTCGGGGTCGCCGGCCACGCCGCGGATCGTCTCGGCGTCGGCTCCCTCGATGATGACCGGCTGGCCGGTGGCGACGACCCGACCGCGGAGGTGTCCCTGCCCGGCCTCCACGGGGTAGCGCCGGTCGAGCTCGAGGAGAATGGGCTCCTTCGCGGGATCGACGTGCGCGGTGCCGAGCCGGTGGAACGCCTCGTCGTGGCCGAGCAGGTCGACGGCGGCCCAGTCGGAGAAAGCCGGGACCACGAGACTCGCGATCCGCTGGGGCAGGGCCTCGTCGCCGGGGTGCTCGGACAACAGGTCCGCCGCGGCGGCGAGCAGCCGGCTCCCCTCCTCTCCGCGCTTCTCCTCGGTCACGTCCCGGAAGAACCAGATCCGTCCGGCGATCTGGCCGGCCTCGCCGGTGAGCGGCGCGGCGTGCCGGTCGAGGACCCGGCCGTCCCGCAGTCGGATCTCGTCGCGGCTCAGCTCCCCGGGGTGGTCGGCGAGGTACGCGAGCCGGTCGCGGTAGCGGCGGGGATCGGCGAGCAACGGCTCCAGGGTCCGCTGGACCGCCTCGTCGGAGCTCGTCTCGAGGACGTCTGGGTGGAGCTTCCAGATCTCGAGGAAGCGGCTGTTCCACGACAGGATCCGCCCGTCGCACGATACGACCAGGCTGCCCTCGGCCGAGGCGCCGAGCTGAGCTTCGAGGATCGCCGCACGCGACGGCGGCGCTTCGCCCACGGCTGTGCCGCGGTCGGTCATCCGATTGTTCCTCCCTCGGCGCTGGACCTGGCCGGCTGCGCGCCGCGATTCTGCCTCTCCCCGGGGCTGCTGGCGCTCCCGCCAGCATCGCGGTTCGCGAAGCCAGCATTGCAGATGTCTGTCGGGCGCGCCCGCGGGGTGGTGTTCGGGCGCAACGCTTCGGCGAACCCTGCGGCGCCTCGGCCAGCCGGCCGCTCGCGGTCTGCCATGGGGCCGCAATGCCAACAGGCAACGCTCATGACGGCCGCGCAATCCTCGGAGTGGCACGATCCTCCCGCGCGATTTGCGCACCGAGACCTCCGGCGGACGATGGCGGGCGGCCGAGCCCATCGACCGAACCGCCCCGCCCGGGCGTCACGGGATCAACCCACACTGGAGGGAGATGCACATGGGTATCCTGTCCTGGATCGTCGTCGGCGCGATCGCCGGCTGGCTCGCGGGCATGCTCGTCAAGGGTGACGAGGGCCTCGGGGTCATCGGCAAGATCGTCCTCGGGATCATCGGGGCGGTCGTCGGCGGCTTCATCGCCGGCCTGGTCTTTCCTGGCGGCGACTACATCAACGGGATCACAATCGAGACGATCGTCGTCGCGACGATCGGCGCGATCATCGTGGTAGTCGGCTATCACTTCCTGACCGGCCGCACCCGAACGGGTCGCGGCGCGATCTAGCCCGACCCACACTCAGTCACCAAAACGCCCGGCGGGTTCGCCCGCCGGGCGTCTCTATGTCGGTCGGGCCTTCTGCTGCCTCGGGTATCCTCGGAGCAGGCGCCCGTAGCTCAGTGGATAGAGCGACTGACTTCGGATCAGTAGGTCGGGGGTTCGAATCCCTCCGGGCGCGCCACGAACTCGGGTGAGCGCGCCATGACCGTCACGCACGGCGCCCTTGCGCCGCGCCCGTCGATCGAGATCCTCGTGCCGTTCGGCCTGCTGCTCGCTGCCGCGGTCGTTGGCCCGCTCCGCCTTCCGTTGCTGGCCGTGCTCGCGATCGGCTGGGTCGTCGCTCGCGGGCTCTCGCCCCGCCACGCGATGGCATGGGCCGCGATGGTGCCGGTCGCGGGGATCCTCGCCTGGGCGAGCGTCTACGGGCGCGACGTCCCCCTCGGCGGGTTCGCCTGCTCCAACCCGTTGTCGACGATCGCTCTCAGCCGGGTCCAGGAGGCAACGGCGGTCCTCGGGATCGTCGTCGTCCTGGCCTTCATCCTCCGCGTCCGCCCCGCGAGCATCGGCCTGCGCGGCGCGGACCACGGGATCCTCGCCGCCGCCCTGGGCATCGGGGTGCTCGCCGCGGTCGGCGGCCTCGTCATCGGGCCCGTTCTCGCCACCCCGTTCTTCGGTGAGGTGTCGTTCGCCATCCCCTATGCCGCCATCATCCCGGCGCTGATCTTCGGGGTCACGAACGGGATGATGGAGGAGGTCGCGTACCGCGGGTGGCTTCAGAACCACCTCGGCCCGTTCGTCGGCACGGGCGGCGCGATCGTCCTGCAGGGCCTGGTCTTCGGGCTTGCCCACGCCGGCCCGGAGGTCGTCGGCCCGTTGGCCCTTCACGTGGCGCAGATGAGCGCGGCCGGCATCGTCGCGGGCGTCTTCGCGCGGCGGTTCGGGTTGTTGCCGGTCATCGCGGTCCACATCGGCGCGGACGTGGCCCTCTATTTTGGACTCGCATGCAGCGCCGTCCCGCCGTGATCGTCGCGGTCATCCCCGCCTACCAGGAGGCACCCCGCGTCGGGGCCGTCGTCGCGGGCGCGAAGGCGCACCTCCCGGTCCTCGTCGTCGACGACGGCTCGACCGACGACACAGCCGCTGTGGCCGAGGCGGCTGGTGCGACCGTTCTCCGCCAGAGGTCGAACCAGGGCAAAGGCGCGGCCCTGCGGGCGGGCTTCCGATGGGCCCTCGACAGCGGCTTCGAGGCCGTCCTGACGCTCGACGCCGACGGGCAGCACGACCCCGCGGAGATCCCGGCGTTCGTCACCGCCCGAGCCCGAACGGGCGCCGACGTCATCGTCGGTTGGCGCGATTTCAGCCGGATGCCGCCGATCCGCCGGCTCTCGAACCGGCTCGGCGGTCTCGCGTTCTCGTGGGCGGTGAGGCAACGCATCCCGGACAACCAGTCCGGCTACCGCCTCGTCAGCCGGCGGCTCATGGAGGCGATGCTCGCGAGCGGAGAGTCCGGCTTCGAGTTCGAGGTCGAGATGATCACGACCGCGATCCGGGCCGGCTGGGCGATCGACTGGGTGCCGATCCGGACGATCTACGCCGGCGAGCCGAGCCACATCGACCCGTGGAGCCACCTCACGAGCTTCCTCCGGATCGTTCTGAAGGCTCGCGCGACGGTACGCCGGCCTCGGGGCTGAGGCCTGGGTCGCCATCTGCCCGCGCGGTGGGCATCAACCGCCCGTCCCTCCCGATCCGCTGTCATCTACCCGTGCGGTGGGCGTTATCGCGCGCGGCTTCGCCATGCGCCCATCGTGAGGGCATATGGTCGTAGCCGGCGCGGCTCCCGTGCGTGTTGGCGGGCACGGCGGGACCGAGAGAGGTGACAGGGACCCCGTAACGCCCACGAGGTGGGCAGATGACGGTGTTGCCGCCCCGTCGCCCCTGGCGGCGGCCGGCGCCGATACGATGCGTCCCCGTGACCCAGTCTCTTCCCGAGACATCGGACCGCTCGTACCGCGCGCTGCTCCGCGTCCCCCGCCTGGGCCGAACCCTCGTCGCGATGCAGATCGCCCGGGTCGCCCAGTCGATGGTCGGCGTCGCGCTCGTGCTGTTCACGCTGCTCGAGTACGGCTCGCCGATCCTTGCCGGCGCCGTGACATTCGTGAGCATCGTTCCCGGGCTTGTCGTCAGCCCGATCGCAGGAGCTCTCCTCGACCGCCACGGGCGCGTCCGCCTGATCACCCTCGACTACATCGTCACCCTCGGCACGCTCGTCCTGCTCGGGGTGCTCGCGCTCGCGAAGCTGCTGCCGCCGCCGCTCCTTCTGCTGATCGCAGCGGTCTCGTCGCTCACCTCGATCCTCAGCCACACCGGGCTGCGCAGCCTGTTCCCGCTGATCGTTCCGCACCATCTCTGGGAGCGGCTCAACGCGATCGACTCGAACGGCTACGTCGTCGCCACGATCCTTGGGCCGCCGATCGCGGCGAGTCTCGTCGCGCTCCTCGGCGGGGCGACCGCGCTGATCGTCGTCGGCGCGTCGTTCGGCTTCGCGGCGGTCGCGATGATCGGCGTCCCGGACCCCCCGAGCGCGATTGCATCGACTGGCAACCTGCTGCTCGACGCCTGGCACGGGCTCGTCTACACGTGGCGCAACCGGACACTCCGCGGACTCGGCTTCGCGATCTCCACCCTGAACATTGCGGGTGGGATCGGCACGATCGTCGTTCCGCTGATCGTTCTGCAGCGGCTCGGGCTCGGCGAGGTCTTCGTCGGCGGCGTGTTCGCGATCTCCGGCATCACCGGCATGGCCTCGGCGTTGCTGTTCGGCCGAATCGACTCGCGAGGGCGCGAGTGGCGGATGCTCGTCTGGCCGATGGTCGCGATGGCGCCGGGCGTGGCGCTCCTCCTCGCGGCCGCGGGGGCGGGCCCGCTCGGGCTGGGCATCGCTGCGGGCCTGGCCCTGACGGGCGCCTCCCTCGCGATCACCGGGCTCCTGAATGGCCCGCTGGACATCGCCCTCTTCACGGTCCGCCAGCGCCGGACCGAGCAGGCCTGGATGGGTCGAGCGTTCGCCGTCTCGATGGCGTTCAATTTCGCCGGATTTCCGCTCGGCGCGGCGCTGGGCGGGATCGTCGCGGAGGTCTCGATCGAGGCCGCGATCGTCATCGGGATCGCGGCCTGCCTGCTCGCGGCGCTTCTCGCGGCGACGATGATCCCGAAGGGGGAGCCCCTGTCATGAATCAGTTCGGCAGATTCGTTGGGGCGCCGGCCTACCCGGCGGAGCTGGACGACCTTCGGACGGTCAGGTTCTTCGGGCTCGAGCTGCCGTTTCGGGCATCGGTCGCGATCGTCGTCGTCACCCTGGCGGTGCTGCTCGACTACTCGCGGACCTTCATTCCGGAGCCGATCCGGGCGCTGGGGATGGGCCCGGAGGGCTTGCGCTACCAGTCGATCGAGCGGCTGGCGCTGTTCCTCCTCATGCCGCTGGCCGTCGTGATCTTCGGCTTCCGGGACACGCCGGCGCGGTACGGATTGCGCCTCGGCGACTGGCGCTGGGGAATCGGGCTCATCGTCGTCGGCTGCGCGGCGATGACCCCGGTCGTCATCCTGCTCGCCTCGCTGCCCGACTTCCGCGCCTACTACGCGCCGAGCATCGCCCCGCTCCCCGACATGCTGATCACCAACACGCTCGACCTCGTCTCGGCCGAGTTCATCCTGCGCGGCTTCCTGATGTTCGCCCTGCTCCGGGTGATCGGGCCGGTCGGCCTGCTCGTCGTCCAGTTCCCGTTCGTGCTTGCGCACCTGGGCAAGCCGGAGATCGAGCTGTTCTCGACGCTGTTCGGTGGCTTCGTATACGCGTGGGTCGACTGGCGAACGGGCTCCATCCTGTGGAGCGCGCTCGCCCACATCTACATCGTCACGCTGCTCGTCATGCTGTCGGCGGCGTGAGCGGCGGCGTGCGCCGCCGGATCAGTCCTTCGCCGCCTTCGCGACGTCCGAGTCCTCGTCGACCTCGATCCCGTGGCGCTCTGCCGCCTCGAGGATCTTGTCCGCGGCGCGCTTCTTCGCCGCCTTGCTCTCGAATCCGGTCTGGTTGAAACGGGCGATGGCGTTGCGGACGTGCGACTCGTCGGGGATCGGCAGGTGGCGCTCACCCTCGCGGTCGATGTAGGCGAACTGCGAGTCGCGCAGCTCGTTGCGGTCCTGGGTGTCGAGCTCCGGCATGGCTGCCTCCTCGGGGCCCGAATCATCCGCCGGCCAGGGTTAGCGCAGGCTCATGCCTCTGCGGGCGAGGGTTGCAACGATCTTCCGATGAGCACGCGCCCGTGGGGCGCACGCGCTAGCCGAGAGCGATCAGGTTCGAGATCGTGCCGATGAGCCCGGCCATTGTGCCCACCGTGGCGACGAGCACCGCGACCCGCGGGTGGTAGCGGTACACGAACGCGAATGTCGCGACCACGAACGCGACGAGGGCGATCTTCATGAGGGCGAGCCCCTCGATCCCGACGATCCCGACCCCGCCCTTGACCAGCGGGTTCAGCTCCGCGTGGATCCCGACGCTGAGGATCATCCGGAGGAACGTGAGCAGGTCGCCCGCCTGGGCAATCCCGACGGACAGCAGCACGGCGACGATCGCGATCGGGGGCGTGGCGGTTGCGGGGCTCGGCAGGACTGCAGTCGAGGCCGGCAGGCCGGAGGCGCCCGGCCAGGCCGAGGCGGCCGGCGCGGCGATGTCGAGGGCGAGGCCGTGGGCCAGATCGAGCCGATCGTCCCAGCGCCTGAGCGGCGATCCGGGCACGAACCCGCGGGTGCGGCGTTCGACGTGGGGCCAGGGCCCGCTGAGCACGGCCGGAGCCGGCATCGGGCCGGACGGGGGCGGCGCAACCGGAAGTGGCATCTGGTCCTCCAACCAGGGGCCGCGCCGCACCGGGGACGGAGCGTCGGGACCCATCCGCGTTCCCTCGGGTCCACGGCAGTATCCGACAGAATCCCCCGGACGGCACCCCCTTGATGCCGAATGTGAGGGCACAGGCGCACCGATGCGGCTATTCTTCCCACCGGACAGCCCAGTCCAAACGTCCCCAGCTGATCCCAGGTGGTGCCCATGAAGGTCGGCGTCGCCAGGGAGACGGCGCCCGGAGAGCGGCGCGTCGCCCTGGTCCCCGAAGCACTCGCCAGGCTGACCGCGGCCGGGCTCGACGTCCTCGTCGAGACCGGGGCCGGCAAGGGCGCGCTCATCCCGGACGAGGCCTACGCCGACGCCGGTGCGACGATCGTGAAGACCGACACGCTCTACGCGCAGTCGGCCGTCGTGCTGCGGGTCCAGCGGCCGTCGGCGACCGAGGTCCGCCGCCTGAAGAAGGGCCAGATCGTCATCGGCTTCCTCCAGCCGCTCATCGACCCCAGCGTGGCTGTGGCGCTCGCGAAGAAGGGCGTGACCGCGATCAGCCTCGATGCGATCCCCCGGACGCTCTCCCGGGCCCAGACGATGGACGCGCTCAGCTCGCAGGCGAACGTGGGCGGCTACAAGGCGGTGCTGATCGCCGCGAACGCGTTCGGCCGGTACTTCCCGCTCCTCACCACGGCGGCCGGGACCGCCAAGCCGGCCAATGTCCTCATTCTCGGGATCGGCGTCGCGGGGCTCCAGGCGATCGGCACGGCGCGCCGCCTGGGCGCGGTCGTGCGAGCCTACGACGTCCGAGCCGAGACGAAGGAGCAGGCCGAATCGCTGGGTGCCCAGTTCATCGTCCTGAAGTCGGTCGCCGACGCGTCCGGCGAGGGCGGCTACGCCCGCCAGCTGACGAAGGACGAGCAGGCGGCCCAGCAGAGGGAGCTGAACGGCCACATCGCCGGCATGGACATCATCATCACGACCGCCCAGGTTCCCGGCCGCCGGCCGCCGCTCCTCGTGACCGGCGCGGCGGTGAAGGGCATGAAGCCCGGCTCGGTGATCGTCGACATGGCGGCCAGCTCGCTCGGCGGGAACGTCGAGCTGAGCAAGCCCGGCCAGACGGTCGTCACGAGGAACGGCGTGTCGATCATCGCGCCGGACAACCTGCCGGCGGCGATGCCGGTCAGCGCCTCCGCGTTCTATGCCCGCAACATCTCCGCGCTCCTCCTGTCGCTCGTCAAGAACGGGAAGCTCAACCTCGACTTCGACGACGAGGTCACGGCCAGCACGGTGATCACCCACGGCGGGCAGGTCGTCCAGGCGGCGACGAAGAAGCTGCTGGAGCCCGCCCCGGCTGGAGCGAAGGCGGTGAAGGCGGCGAAGGCGTCGAAGGCCAGGCCCGCGGCCCGACCGAAGCGGGAGCCCACGCCTGCGCCCGAGTCCGCGCCCGAGCCCGCGCCGCCCGCGCCCGAGCCCGCGCCGCCCGCGCCCGAGCCCGAGCCGAGCGAAGGAGCCCGCCCGTGAACGCGGAGCTCCTCTCCGCGATCGCGATCTTCGTCCTTGCCGTCCTCGTCGGGTTCGAAGTCATCAGCAAGGTGCCCGCGACGCTCCACACGCCGCTGATGTCCGGGGCCAACTCGATCCACGGGATCGTGCTGGTCGGGGCGATCCTCATCGCCGCCGAGGCGGACAACGCGGTCAGCTATGGGCTCGCGTTCGTCGCCGTCGTCTTCGGTGCCGCGAACGTCGTGGGTGGGTACGTGGTGACGGACCGGATGCTCCAGATGTTCAGGCGCAAGCCCGCGGCCGCGAAGGCCGGCCCGAAGGCCGGCCGCGGCGCGGCCGGGCCGGGCTGACCGGGGAGCGCGACCGATGCCCCAGCAGTGGATCGAGACCTTCGTCTTCTTCGCCTGGCTGGCGGGCGCCGCGGCGTTCGTCCTGGGCCTCCACCGGATGAACTCGCCCGCGACCGCCCGCGGCGGCAACTGGCTGTCCGCGGCGGGCATGGCAGTCGCGATCGTCGCGACGCTCGTCCACGTCGCGACGCGCCCGGGGGGCCTCGGGACGACCGCCATCGCGATCATCGCGATCGGCTTCCTGATCGGCGGTGGGTTCGGGCTGCTCGTCGCCCGGACCGTGAAGATGACCGCGATGCCGCAGCTCGTGTCGCTGTTCAACGCGGTCGGCGGCGGTGCGGCGGCCCTGATCGCGATCGACGACTACATCCGCGTCCTCGGGACGGCGGAGGAGACGGTCTCGACCGCGATCTTCGTCGTCCTCGGTGTGGCGATCGGGTGCGTGACGTTCACCGGCTCACTCGTCGCATCCGGCAAGCTCCAGGGCCTGGTCCCGGGCAAGCCGATCGTCGTGCCCGGCGGCCGCCTGCTCACGATCGCCCTCGCGGTGCTCGCCCTGCTCGGGACGGCCGCGCTCGTGCTCGGAGCGGGCGGGGCCATCGCTCTCGGCCCCGCGGCGAAGCTGTTCATCCTCGGCGCGATCATCGCGGCCGGGCTCGGGTTCGGGGTGACGATGGTGCTCCCGATCGGCGGGGCGGACATGCCGGTCGTCATCTCGCTCCTGAACTCGTTCACGGGAACGGCCGCGGCGATGGCCGGCTTCGTCATCAACAACCCGGTGCTGATCATCGCCGGCGCGCTCGTCGGCGCTGCCGGAGGCATCCTCACCAAGCTCATGGCGGACGCGATGAACCGCTCGTTGATGAACATCGTCGCGGGCGGCTTCGGCGGTGGCGAGGGCACGGTCGGCGGGCCGGGCGTCGAGGGCGCCGGCGGATCCGTCCGGGAGATCGGGCCGGACGACGTGGCGATCCAGCTCGCCTACGCGTCGTCGGTCATCGTCGTGCCCGGGTACGGACTCGCCGTGGCCCAGGCGCAGCACGCGGTGCGCGAGCTTGCCGAGCTCCTCGAGTCGCGCGGCGTCGACGTGAAGTACGCGATCCACCCGGTCGCCGGCCGGATGCCGGGCCACATGAACGTCCTCCTGGCCGAGGCGAACGTCCCCTACCCGCTGCTCAAGGAGATGGACGACATCAACCCGGAGTTCGAGCGTGCGGACGTCGTCCTCGTCGTCGGCGCGAACGACGTGACGAACCCGGCGGCGCGCTCGAACCCGTCGTCGCCGATCTACGGGATGCCGATCCTCGACGTCGACAAGGCGAAGAGCATCGTCGTGATCAAGCGGTCGATGGGCCGCGGGTACGCGGGGATCGACAACGAGCTCTACACGAACCCGAAGACCGGGATGCTCTTCGCGGACGCGAAAGACGGCCTGGCGAGCCTCGTCGCCGCGGTGAAGGCGGTCTGAGCCCCGCCTCGGCGAGCCGACTCTGCCCGGCGGGTCACGTGTCGAAGAAGGCCCGCGTACCGGCCATGGCCGGCCGCTCAGCCGCCGTTTCGCTCGCTCGGCGGGTCAACCGTAGCCTGAGGCCTCGGTCGCGCCCGCGCGCGACCGGCTCCTTCTTCAGGTGACCCGCTCAGCGGGTCGCGAGGTGCCGGTCCGCTCAGGCCGGGGCGTCCTCGAGCGCGATCCGGATTCGCTTGTTGATCCGGCCCTTCGACTCGTAGCCGGTCACCTTGATCCGCCCGACCTCGGACGTGTTGGCGACGTGCGTCCCGCCGTCCGCCTGGAGGTCGAGCCCGACGATCTCGATCGTCCGGACCTCCTCGATCCCGGGCGGCAGCAGGTTGATCTTCGTCCGGATGAGGTCCGGGATCGCGAACGCCTCCGCCCTCGGCAGGACCTTGACCCGGACGTCGCGACCGCGGGTCAGCTCGTCGTTCACCTTCGACTCGATCTCGCCGACGAGCTCGCCGCCCATCCGCTCGAACTCGAAGTCCATCCGCCCGGCCCCCGGCTCCATGTTGCCGCCGGTGACGAGCGCCCCGTAGTCCCGCCAGACGACCCCGCACAGCGCGTGCAAAGCCGTGTGGGTCCGCATGAGGGCGAGCCGGCGGGCCCACTCGAGGTCGACCTGCAGCCGGTCGCCGACGGCCGGCGGCTCCCCGCCCGGCTCCAGGTCGTGGGCGATCTCCCCGCCGGCCTTGCGGGCGCCGGTGACCGTCCAGGTTCGGCCGTCCGCCGCCCTCAGGAGCAGCCCCCGGTCGGATGGCTGACCGCCGCCGCCAGGATAGAAGACCGTCCGGTCGAGGACGACCACGGGTCCACCGCCGCCGCCCGGGTCGACCGAGACGACGCGGGCCTCGACCGAGCGGGCGTAGGCGTCCGTGTAGCAGAGCTGCCCGCGGGCCGTCATTGTTCGGTCGCCCCCGCGCCTACTTGGCCGTGAGCGTCCCGGTCATCGCGGTGGGATGGACCTCGCAGTTGAACGGGTACTGCCCGGCCGCGAGGGCGGGCACCTGGTAGGTCCGCGTCTCGGGGCCCGTGAAGAACGTGGTGTCGCCCATCGCGACCTTCGAGCCGTCCGGGTTGTGGATCACGACGTTGTGGGGCTGGGTCGCGTCCTGGTTGTCGAACACGAGCGTGAACGGCCGGTTCGCGGGGACCTCCAGCGCGGGCGTGTCGAACCGGAGTGGGGTCGTCGCGACGACCGTGACCGTGGCGCCGGCCGGCGCCGAGGCGTCGGGCGAGCCGGACGCGGCCGGGCGGGAGGCGGCCGGGGAGCCAGAGGCGGCCGGGGAGCCGGATGCGGCGCCCGAGGGAGCGGGAGCGGCGGAAGGGCCCGGGGCATAGGTCCAGCCGGCGCCCCGCCCGGAGCCGCAGCCGGCGAGGGCGAAAGCGAGCAGGAGGCCG
>Ga0326597_10003584_pt1 | contig 22280 bp, 26 predicted proteins | sample RVTome_12_FD_203789 | JGI IMG/M metagenome (GOLD analysis project Ga0326597, IMG submission 203789) | Soil microbial communities from uranium-contaminated site in the Upper Colorado River Basin, Wyoming, United States - RVT100D185 | ecosystem: Environmental > Terrestrial > Soil > Contaminated >...
GCCTCGGGCTGGATACGGAAGCGCGCGGGCTCGGCCTCGGCGGCGCCGGCTGCCAGAAGGACTCCCGCCACGGCCACAAGCGACATCGTCTTGAAGACGGTGGACGCCCTGACACACATGGATCGAGTTTACATTGTTCCCATGGGCGACACCGGTCTTTGCCCGCGGGGACTAGGCTTTCGCCCGACTGTTGACGCGCTCGACGATGTGGCGAACGATCTCCTCGATGGGCGTCCCCATGCCGTAGTTGCCCGTGACGCCCATGGCTTCGAGAGCGGGCTTATCCTCCTCGGGGATGATGCCCCCGGCCACGACACAGATGTCCCCCGCCCCCTGCCGCTCGAGCTGCTCCGTGACGTCCCTGGCGATGAGACGCATGACACCGCAATGGTCGCTGAGGGCGATCACGTCGACGTTCTCCTGGATGGCGGCCGAGACGACCTCCTCCGCCGTTCGGAATTTGCCGAGGAAGATGACCTCCATGCCGGCGTTCCGGAAGCCCCGCGACAAGATGAGAATGCCCCGATCGTGGGGATCGAACCCGACCTTGCCGATCAACACGCGGATCTTGGCCACGCTCTCCGTCATGTCCTGCTCTCCCTACGTCCCGACCTGGAGGAACTGAGGTGCCGAGATCCGCGCATAGGGATCAAAGGGGAGGCCGTGGGCCATGCGGATCGTCCCCACCATCTCGCCCACCGTGGCGTACACCTTGGCGGCTTCGATCGTCGACCTCACGGTGTTCCTCCCCTCCCGGACGGCGGCGGCGAGATCTCCCAGGCGGCGCCGCACGGCCGCCCCGTCGCGCGTCTGCCGGAGCTGTCGGACCCGCTCGATGGCTCCGAACCGCTTCTCGTCCGACGGGACCTTGTAGGCGCCATCGACGATGGCCCGGCTGATCGCCCCGTCCGGGCCCTGGAACGCGTTCGCGCCGACGATCAGGCGCTGGCGCTCGTTGATCTCTCCCTGGATCTCGGTCGTCGCCCGGTCGAACTGCTGGCGCAGCCATCCGGACTCGAGGCACTTCCACATGCCGCCGAGCCGATCGATCTCCTCCAGCAGCGCCGCCGCCGCGGTCTCCAGTCTCGTGGTCAGCCACTCCACGTAGTACGACCCGCCCAGGGGATCCGCAGTCAGCGGCACATTGCTCTCGTGGGCAATGATGTGCTGCAGGTCGAGCTCGAAGATGCGGGACTCCTCTGACGGGAGACCGAAGGTCTCGTCGATGCCGGAGGGGTCTATAGACTGGACGCCCCCCAGCACGGCGGCCAGGACCTGGAGCGTGATACGCGCCGTGTTGTTCAGCGGTTTCTGAGGATAGATGGAATTGCCGGCGGTACGGATACCGATCCGGCAAGCCATGCTGCGCGGGCTGGTGGCTCCCAGCCTCTCCCTGGCCATCCGCGCCCACAGCCGGCGGGTTGCACGGAACTTCGCGACGGTCTCAAAGAAGTCCGATTCCGAGCTCATGGAGAACACCATGGGGCGGAACTCGTCGAAGCGCACGCCGCGCTCCGCGACCGCGTCCCCGTAGTACTGCAGGGCGTTGGCGATCACGAAGGCCATCTCCTGGGGGGACGTGATGCCGGCGTCGCGCATATCGTAGCCGCAGGGCGTGCAGGGATGCCACTTCGGCGTGTGCCGGATCCCGAACTCGATGAGATCGAGGTTCACCCGGCGGGCCAGATCGGGAGAAAACTCCGGAGTCCCGTACACGATGAAGGCATGGACGGGGTCGTTGATGTTGGTGCCCCGGAGCCGCGAGATGTCGGCCTTGCGCTGCTCCATCAGGGCCACAAGGAACACGTAGGTGAAGAAGCTGCCCGACGGCGTGGAGTTGGCCGACTCGAAGTCGATGTCCTCCAGGGCAATGCCGTCGAGCATCGTCTCGTACTCGGTCAGAGCGAACGTTGGATTCCCGTTGCACATGATGTCGTAAAGCGCGAGCGGATGGTCGGGATCGACCCCGGACAGGGTCGACGTGTCCGTCAGGACGCGCAGTCCCGTCTGGCCGGCGGCGATGTACTTCTTGAAGGCGCGGTTGGTCTCTTCCGGCGTGGCATAGCAGACGATGAAGGACTTGAGCCACAGGCTCCCGCGGTACATCTCCGGGTAGATGCCCCGGGTGAACGGTGGCGTTCCGGGGTTGCCCGCGTCGCGCTCGTAGTCGAACCCCTCGAGGTCCGCGGGGCCGTACGCGCTCTTGACGGGGATGTTGCTCTGGGTCTTGTCCCTGACCAGCCCGCCGAAGCTGCGGTCGTAGGACGTGGCGTCGTGCGTCATGGTGGTCACCTCATCCCTTTCGGTCCTGGTCGCCTCAGCGGAGGCGGATCGCGCGGCCCCCGGTAGACCTTCCCCCGGGGCCGCGAATTCGATGCGATGCTGGACCGCGGGCCGGCCCGGAGTGAGTTTCCTCACAAGTGCATATTATAAACTCGCAGGTATATCGTGGCATCATGCTGGGGAGGATGTCAATAGCGCCAATGGCGGGCGAGGAGGGGGTGCGATGAGGCGGATCCGAGGTGTCGTACGCGAGGAGATCGTCCGCGTGGCGGCGGTCTGTTTCGGCGAGATGGGATACCGCGCGGCGACGCTGGATACCATCGCCGCCAAGGCGGGAGTGTCCAAGGTCACGCTCTACAAACACGTGGCAAGCAAGGAGGATCTCCTCTGGGCGGTCTTCGAGCGCACCCTCGCCTCGTTCCAACAGGGGCTGGCCGAGATCGTCCGGCAGGATCTTGGCCCGGACGAGAAGCTCCGCCGGATCATCAGCCACCAGGTGCACCTGCTCACCAGCAACCTGCCGTTCCTCACCGTGTTCTTCAGCGAGGAGACCGGTCTTCCGCCCCACCTCGTCACGCGGGTGGCGCGAGAGAAGCGGGAGTACGACCGCGCCATCGAGCGTGTCGTGCGGCAGGGAATCCGGCAGGGGCTGATCCGCAAGCTCCCCCCCACCCTGGTGGTCTTCGCCCTCCTCGGCATGGTGAACTGGCTCTACAAGTGGTTCCGCACGGAGGGAACCCTCGGCCCCGCCGAGATCAGCACATTATTCGTGGATCTGCTGGAGCGGGGATACCTCAAGCCGGCGACCGGCCAGAGTGGCGATCACGTACTGCGCGCCCTCCGGGCGATCAATCGGCGGCTCACGCAGGTGGAGCGCCGCCTGGCGCCGCAGGTCGGGTAGGGGGCACATAACCCCCGAGAGACCCTCAGCGTACTTGACCGGCGGCCAGGAGGCCGGTCAGGCGAGCTCGGGGATGACCCAGCGCGGTTTGTCGCCCGCGGCGACGCGCTGGATGTTGTCGAAGCCGTTGCGGAAGCGCGCGGTCCAGTTCTCCCAGGTGGGACCTGCCGAGTGCGGCGTCAGCGTGACGTTCGGCAGCGCCAGCAGAGGATGATTCGGCGCGGGAGGCTCGTCGACGAAGACGTCGAGCCCGGCGCCGGCGATCTGCCCCTGCGCAAGCGCCCGGTGCAGCGCGTCTTCGTCCATCACGGGCCCGCGGCAGGTGTTGATGACGATCGCGCTCCGCTTCATCATCCCGAGCTCGCGCGTGCCCAGCATCCGGCGCGTCGCGTCCGTGAGCGGCACGTGCAGGCTCAGCACATCCGAGGTGCGCAGGAGCTCCTCGAAGAGGACGAAGCGCGCCCCCAGCGCGTCCTCCTGGTCCTCGGTGAGGCGGGCGATGTCGTAGTACCGGATGGCCATGTCGAACGCGGCCGCACGGCGGGCGACCTTCTTGCCGATGTTGCCGAGGCCCACGACGCCGAGCGTCTTGCCCGCCAGCTCGTAGATGCGCGACTCGTTCGGGTCGTCCGCTCGCCACTTCCCGGCCACCACGTCGTTGTGGAAGCGGACGAGCCGCTTCTGGACGGCCAGCATGAGCATGATCGTGTGCTCGGCCACCGCGATGGCGTTGGCGCCGCCGTTGTTCGCCACGGGCACCTGCGCCTTCCGCGCCGACTCCACGTCCACGTGGTCGTACCCTGCGCTGATGAGCTGGACGAGGCGCAGCCTCGGTGCCGACCGGAAGAACTCGCCGCCCATCTGGCGCGCGAGGCCCAGGTAGAACTCGGCAGTCCCGGCCGCTTCGTAGAACGCGGGTGTGCCGGGCTCCGCCACCACCAGCTCGAAGCCCTGCGGCGTCAGGGTCCGCGCGATGTCCATGATCGCGTCGGCCTGCTTGGGAGCGAAGAGGATCTTGGTCGTCATGCCGGTCTCCTTTGTCACTGCTGCGCGAGCGGGATCGTCGCCGTCATGCAGGGCTGGGTGCCGTAGACCTTCGTCGTATGCCCCTGCCCCGTCGTGTCCTCGACCAGCCGCGCGTCGCCTGGGCCGAAGACGTGCTTCGAGCCGTCGCCAAGGCCGATCTCGAGCTGGCCCGACAGGATGATGACGAACTGCCGGCGCGGAGCCGGATGCCAGTCCAGGAAGTGCCCGGCGGGATCCTCGCGGAACGCGATCCGGGTCGTCGCCAGCCCCATGCTCCACTCAGGGGTCTTGTCGAGCGCGATCGGCTCGACGTGGGACTTGCCGTCGGCGCCCGTGTAAAGTCGGTAGAGTGCCATCGCTGCCTCCCCATCTGATCGTGAAAATCTCGTAGTGGAAAACGACGGGATAGTAGCACGCGGCGGAAGCTCTCAAGCGCTCCTTGAACACCCCGGGCCAACGCGCTACTCTTGCGCCCCCATGCACTTCGGCGTCTTCATCGAGGAGCTGCGGCCCGGAGTCGGCGAGGCCGACGCGTTCCGCGAAAGCTTCGAAACCGTGGATGCCGCCGAGGCCCTGGGGTTCGACTGCGTCTGGCTCGGCGAGATCCACTTCAACCCGGCCCGCTCCGTGATCTCCTCGCCGATCGCGATGGCCTCCGCCATCGCCGCCCGCACCAAGCGGATCCGCGTCGGGACGGCGGTGCAGGTCCTGCCGCTGCACCACCCGCTCCGCATCGCCGAGGACGCCGCCACCGTGGACCACTTGAGCGAGGGGCGCTTCGAGTTCGGGATCGGGCGCAGCGGAGCCCCGCGCGCCTACGACGTCCTCGGCATTCCCTACGGCGAGAGCCAGGCCCGCTTCCGCGAGGCGCTCGCGATCATCAAGGAGGCCTGGAAGGGCCAGCCGTTCAGCTACGCGGGCAGGTTCTACCGCTTCGAGAACGCGGCCGTCGCGCCGCGCCCGTACCAGAAGCCGCATCCGCCCATCCGCATGGCCGCCAATACCCCCGAGACATTCTCGCTCGTCGGCGAGCTGGGGCTGGCGCTCTTCGCGGGACTGCGCGACCTGGACATCCCCGAGCTCGCGGAGTGTTTGAGGTTATACCGTCGCGCCTGGAGCGAGGCGGGCCACCCGGGACAGCCGAGCGTCTACCTCCGCATCCCCGTCTACGCGGGTCTTACGGAGACGGGCGCGCTCGAGGAGCCGCGGGAGAGCATCACGGCCTTTTTCCGCCGCCAGGCCGACCTCATGCGGACCTCGGTCGGGCGGGCGGGCTCGGGCCCGGCGGACCGGCGCGCGGCCAAGGCGGAGCGGCTGGGGCGGCTCCCATACGAGGAAGTCCTTCGCACGCGGGTCGCATTCGGCATGGCCGCCCAGCTGATCCACCGCCTGACGGAGTTGAGAGAGGAGCTGGGCCTCGACGGCATCGTGGTCGAGCCGAACCCCGCCGGCCTGATCCCGACGGAATACGCCGCGCGGAGTCTCGCCATCGTGGCCCGCGACGTCATGCCCGCGTTCAAATAAGAATCGCTGGATCTTCGCGCGGTCCTAGCGGCCGGCGTAAACGGCGGTCTTGCCGGAGCGGTCGAAGATCAGGACCTGGTAGGGCTGGGGCGCCTGGCCCGGCGATTCCATGCCGGGCGAGCCGGCCGGCATGCCGGGCACGGCGAGGCCCGCCGCGCGCGGGCGCTCCCGCAGCAGGCGGTCGATGAGGTCGGCCGGCACGTGGCCCTCGACCACGTAGCCCTCGACAAGGGCGGTGTGACACCCCTCGAGGCGCTCGGGGACGCCATAGCGCCGCTTGATCGGCGTGATGTTGGAGACGTCCTCCACCTTGACCGGATAACCGCTGGCGCGCAGGTGACCCACCCACGCTTTGCAGCAGCCTCAGGTGGGCTCCTTGTACACGGTCACCGCGGGCTTGCCCGCCGCCGCGGCCGGCGTGCCAAGCAAGCCGATCAGCCCGGTGGCGAGGAATCCTCGCCGAGAGATCAGGCCCGCACTCATAGACGCGAGCATACACGATATGTTATCTACGTTCCAATGAAGCCTAAGGAGAGCATCCATGACTGACGCGCCGAGCCTCTTGATGGAGAAGGACGGACCGATCGGCTGGCTCATCTTCAACCGGCCGGACAAGCGGAACGCTGTGGGCATCGAGACGTGGCAGCTCATGCCGGAGTACGCCAAGGATCTGGCCGCCGATGACACCATCCGCGTGGTCATCCTGCGCGGGGCCGGCGACAAGGCCTTCGTCGCGGGCGCCGACATCTCGCAGTTCAAGGATCGCCGGCGCAACATGGACGACGAAGCGGAATACCGACGCATCGGCGCCCGCGGGCGGGAGGCGCTCGCCGCGCTGTCGAAGCCGCTGCTCGCCATGATCCACGGGTACTGCGTCGGCGGCGGCGTCAGCATCGCCATCGGCTGCGACATCCGCATCGCGTCGGACGACGCGCGCTTCGGCATCCCGGCGGCGCGACTCGGGCTCGGCTACCATTACAGCGGCATGGAACAGCTGATGGCCCTGGTCGGGCCGTCGTACACGAAGGAGATCTTCTTCACGGCCCGCACCGACTGGAGCGCCCAGGAGGCCCTCCGCATGGGGCTGGTCAACCAGGTCGTGCCGAAGGCGGAGCTGGAGGCCTTCACGCGCGAGTACGCGCTCACGATGGCGCGCAACGCCCCGCTGACGCTCCGCTCGGCCAAGGCCTCCGTGAACGAGCTGCTGCGGCCCCCGGAGAAGCGCGATCTCGCCATGCTCGATCGCCTGATCGCCGACTGCTTCAACAGCCAGGACTATCAGGAGGGCGTCCGCGCCTTCTCCGAGAAGCGCCGCCCGCAATTCCAGGGGCGCTGACAGAAACAGAGCCCCGCTCACCCTGCCGTCTTCCCCCGGCGGGCGAGGGGGAGATGCGCGCAAGAGGAGCGAGCCATGGCAACCAACGCAGCCGTGACGTCCGCGATCGATGTCGAGGACGTCGAGTACGTCCGCCACGGGGGCAAGCCGCTGCTGGCCCGTCTCTTCAAGCCGCGCGGCGCGGGACCGTTCCCGCTGATCGTCGAGCTCCACGGCGGCGCCTGGTGCAGGGGCGACCGCACGAACGACACCCTGCTCAACGAGCCGCTGGCGAAGAGCGGCGTGGTCGTGGCGGCGCTGGACTTCCGCATGCCGCCCGACGCGGGGTACCCCGCGTCGATGGCCGACATCAACTACGCGATCCGTTGGTTCAAGACGCGCGCGACCGAGCTCGGCAGCCGTCCCGACATGATCGGCACCCTGGGCATCTCGAGCGGCGCGCACCAGGCGGTGCTGAACGCGATGAGGCCGCGCGATCCGCGGTATGCGGCGATTCCCCTGCCCGGAGGTGCCGCCAACGTCGACGCGACCGTCCGCGCCGTCGTCCTGTGCTGGCCCGTGATCGACCCGCTTTCGCGTTATCACTACGCGAAGAAACTCAAGGCAGGCGGCAAGCCGTACCCCGATGTCGTGGACCAGGTACTGCCTCTCCACGATCAGTACTGGCAGACGGAAGCGGCCATGGCCGAGGGCAACCCGGTCCTGGCGCTCGAGCGGGGCGAGCGGTTCGAGACGCCGCCGGTCCTCTACCTGCAGGGCACCAGCGACGTAGCGCACCCGCGCCCCGACCTCGACCGCTTCGTCGCCGGCTACCGCAAGGCGGGCGGCCATGTCGACCTCGAGCTCTATGAGGGCGAAGGGCAGGCCTTCATCACGAGAAACCCCTCGTCACCAAACGCCGCGCGGGCGACGGAGAAAATCATCGAATTCGTGCACACGCAGGTCCGGTAGCGCCGCATGGCGACGAAGATGAAGGGCGCGGGGCTCTTGATGGTCTGGGCGGACGTCCCGGCCGACAAGGAAGAAGAGTTCAACCACTGGTACAACGAGGAGCATCTGCGTGAGCGGCTCGCCGTGCCGGGATTTCTCTCCGCAGCCCGCTACGAAGCGGTGAAGGGCGGGCCGAAGCACCTCGCCTGTTACGAGCTGGAAGACGCCGCCGTGATGGAGAGCGCGGCGTACAAGCGCGTCCAGGCGCACCCGACGGAATGGACCAGGCGCTGCTCCCCCGAGGCCATCGGCACAACCTACATCCGCAACATCTACACGATGATCCACCCGAAGACGCTTGGGCCGGAGGCGGCGCAGAGCGGCATGGCCCCGGCGATCCAGATCGGGCGCATGGATGTGCCGCCCGAGGTCGACGCTGACTTCAACGACTGGTACAACACCATCTACGTGCCCAACTATGAAAAGGTGCCGGGCGTGATCCGCGGCCGGCGCTATCGCGCCGTGGTCGGCGCGCCGACGTACCTCACGCTCTACGAGTTCGAGCACCCCCAGGTGTCGGAGAGCGCCGCGTGGCTCGCCCAGCGGGACATCTCACCGGTGACGCGCCGCATACGCCCGCACATGCAGCACGCGCCGGGCTCTCCCGGCATCTGGGTGAAGACGGTCCAGGGCTGACCTTTCCCCTCACCCTGCTCCCCTCACCCTACCAACTCCCCAGTGGGGAGAGGGAGAGTCAGCCCCGATCGAAAAATAACCACTGGTGGAAAAGGCCCGGCCGGGGCGCTGGCGGGAGCGAGCACCCTGGGGCTGCTCGCGGCGGCAGGACCCGCTGCCCCGGGCCGCACCGCGCGCGAGTATCTTCCGATGGGAGTTAGCGCTCCCCGGAGGGGAGAGGGAGATTCAGGGCTTGGCGGACGCGCGGGAGCACTTCGCGCGCCATCCGCGCCGTGTAGCCGCGCTCGGGATCGCCGGGCGAGGGCGGGTTCGGGATCGGGTGCAGGACGACGTAGTCGAACTCGGCCGGCGCGGCGCGGAGCACGTTGATCAGCCGGTCGGCGACATCACGAGGGCTCCCGCGGAGGCTGAACGCGTCGGCCGCACCCTCCGGCAGGAAATCCACCACGCGCCCGCTCGCCTCGAGGTCGACCGCGTGGTGGAAGTCGGGCCAGACCTTGTGCTCGCGCTTGAGGGCCTCCGGGTCCGCCCCCGTCCACGCGAGGCGCGGCGGGTCGAACAGCGCCGGCGAGTACTCGTAGTACCCCGCCGCCATGGACTTCGCCATCCTCAGCGCACGATCCGGATCGTCCACGAGCACGGTGTGGAAGACGGCGCCCAGGCCGACGGCGGCCGGGTCGCGCCCGGCGGCGGCCGCGCCCGCGCGGATGGCCTCGACGGCCGTCGCGATGTTCGCCTCATGCGTGCCCACGCGGATGAAGACCCCGTCGGCGACTCCGCCCGCCATCCGGAGCGTGCGCGGACCGCCGGCGGCGATCCAGATCGGCACCGGCCGGTGGTGCGGCAGTCGCGCGGGCCGCTCGGCGCCGACGTCGACCGGACCGCCATCCAGCAGCGCGCGCATCAGGCGCGTGGCCGCCTCGAGCTCCTTGACGCGTGCCGGCTTGAGCCCCGCCAGCCGCACGGCCGTATCGCCGACGCCCCAGCCGAGGAGCGTGCGCCCGGGCGCCAGCTCGTCTATCGTCGCGATCGACGACGCGGTGACCGTGGGGTGCCGGTTCACGGGATTGGCGAGCAGCGGCCCGAGCGTGATGCGCTCGGTCGCGCGGGCGGCCGCCGCGAGCAGGACGTAGGTGTCGCGCCGCCGGAGCTGTGAGTCCGGCTGGAGCGCCGCATCCCAGCCGAGCATCTCCGCGCGCCGGACGTCTGCGGCGAACGCCTCCACGGAGCGCGAGTCGAACCGGTTCAGCCCGAAGCGGGGGATCTTCATGCCAGAAGCCTACATGATCTGGGCGGACTACTTGATCAGGCCGTAGAACTTCCCGGCGTTCTCGCAGGTGATCTTGTGCGTGATCTCCGCCGGCAAATGTCCGAACTGCTCCTGGATGTACGCCGACGACTCCGGCCAGACTCCGTCGCCGTGCGGGTAGTCCGAGCCCCACATGAGCGTCTCGACGCCCATTTCGTCGATCAGCTTGGTGCCGATGCGGTCGAACTGGAACGTGGCCTTGCATTGCCGGCGCCAGTAGTCGGAGGGCTTCATCGTGAGCCCGAGGTCGTGGAAGCGGTCCTCCCACTCGAAATCCATCCGGTCGAGCGCGTAGGGCACCCACCCGATGCCGCTCTCGCCGAACGCGATCCTCACCCGCGGGTAGCGCTCCAGCACGCCGGCGCCGATGACGGCGGCCAGGATGTTGACGAGGTTCATCTGGAAGCCGGAGACGACGGTGAAGAAGGCCGCGCGGCGTGTCCGGCCCGTCTGCTTCTCGAGGACATCCGGCGGGAGCGCCGGGAAGGTGTGGAAGTGCAGCGGCAGCCCGACGTCGTTCACCGCCTGCCACAGGGGCTCCCAGTCCGGGTGCCACATGGGCTCCATGTCCCAGGAGCAGGAGAGCTCCATGCCACGCACACCCGAGCCGGCGACGCGGCGGATCTCCCTGACGGCCGCGCCGATATCGCCGTACGGGAGACACGCGAGCCCGATGTACCGGTCGGGGTCGTGACGGACGAAGTCGGCGAGCCAGTCGTTGTAGATGCGGAACAACTCCGTCGCGGCCTCGTGGTCGCCGAGCCGCGTCGCCGCCCCGAGGATGCCGTAGAGCACTTCCGCCTGGACGCCGTCGAGATCCATGTCCTTGGCGCGCAGGCCGGGATCCGCGGGGCGGCGGATCCCCTTCTTGCCGTCGGCGTAGAGGCCGGTCGCCGCCATAACGTCCACGCGATGGTGCTGGCCCGGCACGTACTTGGACCCGGCGGGGCCGACGCCGCCCGCGAGCCCGAAGGAGGCGCCGTTCCTGGACGTCCAGAACGGACCGTCCGGTCCGTCCGCGACGTACGGCATCCGGTCCTTCATGGCCTCCGACGCGCCCGACGTGAAAAGGTCCGGCGGCACCCAGGGCAGATCGATGTGGCAATCGGCCGAGATGCGCGTGTAGGTCATCGGCGTCATCCTCTCTGGGATCGGCTCACAGCTTGAGACGCACATCCTCGTACGGTGCCGGGTACGGGTGGAAGGTGGACGAACGTGCTCACATCGAGATCGCGGCGCGGGAGAGACGCGGTGGCCCGGCCAGGCGCTGCAGCCAGTCGGCCTGCTGGAAAGCGTCCGAGATGCGCTCCAGCGGGAACACGTGCGAGACGACCCGCTCGAAGGGAAAGCGCTTGAGGTTGCGGCGCAGGAACGCGAGCGACTGCTCGAGCGCCCAGGGCGAATAGTTCGAGGCCGCCACGAGGCGCACGTTGCCGCGCACGAGCGCCGTGGCGTCATAGGAAAAGACATTGCCGGGCGCGATGCTGCCGACCTCGAGGTAGCAGCCGCCGCCGCGCAGCATGCGCAGCCCCTCGGGGATCACCTCGGGGTAACCCACCAGGTCGGCGACCACGTCGGCGCCGAAGCCGGCCGTCAGCTCCTTCACAGCTTCCACGCGCCGGTCAGCCGTCGCCAGCTCGACGGCGCTCAGCGTGTGGTCGGCGCCGAACGCGCGGGCGAGCTCGAGCCGATCGGGCAGCCGGTCGATCACGATGATCTGGTCCGCGCCCATGTCCCGCGCCACCGCCACCGCGTTGATGCCGAGGCCGCCCGCGCCCTGCACCACCACCGTGTGCCCCGCACGGAGCCCCGCGCGCCTGAGACCGTAGAGCACCTGGGAGAGCGCGCAGTTGCTTGGTGTCGCGACGTCGTCGGAGATCTCAGCCGGGATCTTGAAGACGAAGTGCCCGGGTCGCAGGTAGTAATAGTCGCCGTAGGCGTTGTTGAAGTACGGCGGCGTCCCCGCCACCCGGTTGGCCCGCACCTTGCGCGGGCAGCTGCCCATCTCGTCGTGCAGACACACGGGACAGCGCCCGCACGGGAAGAAGTAGCAGTACGTCACGCGGTCGCCCTCGCGCAGCGGCTGACCCATCGAGTCGGCGGTGACGCCCGCCCCCAGCCGCGCGACCCGCCCGCACATCTCGTGGCCGAAGGTGAGGTCCCGCGGGGTCACACCGTAGGTCTCCTTCATCTCGCCGCGCCAGATGTGCAGATCGGAGCCGCAGACGCCCGCGCGCGTCAGCCGCACGAGGATGGCGCCGGGCTCCGGATCCGGCACGGGATATTCCCGCAGCTCGAACTCTCCCCCGTACGTCCGCAGCACGGCCACCCGCCCCTTCATACGCCCTCCCCTGCCCTCAGCTCTTGCGCGCCCATGCCGAACATGTCTGCTACCTCCCCTCGCTCATCACTGTGGCCGGCACGCAGAGAACACGATGGCGCGCAGGGGAAACCGCACGGGGTGGTCGCCAAGCTCTGCCGCGATCGCGGCGGCCACGGCCTGCCGGACGTCACCGAGCGCCTCGGGGCGGCGCTCCATGATCTCTCCCAGGATCGGATTGCCATCGATCAGCCCCCTCGCCGCCTCGGCGGCCGACGGGCTCGACCCGGTCTTCTCGAGGCGTGTCCACGCGATCTCTCCGAAGCCGGCCTGGCCGAGGAGCGCCCGCACCGGCTCGGGGTCATGGAGGCAGAACGGCACCGTGTAGAACGTCGGCGGGTCGGCGGGAAAGAACGTGGCCGCCGTTTCGTGGGCGATCCGCGCGACCGGATTGTGGACGATCGCATCCCAGACGTTGAACAGGTAGCGGCCACCCGGCTTGAGCACGCGGAACGCCTCGCGAATACCTGCCGCCTTGTCCGGAAAGAACATCAGCCCGAACTGGCAGACCACGGCATCGAAAGACTCGTCAGGGAACGGAAGCTTCGTGGCGTCCGCCGGCTGCCACTCGACAACTCCCGGCGCGACCGGCAGGTTGGCGCGGCCGTGCGCGAGCATCGCCTCGTTGAGATCGGTGGCCACGAGCAGGCCGTATCCGCGGATCCGATCGGCCAGCCGCCGCGTCACGATGCCGGTGCCGCACGCCGTCTCGAGAACCCGCATGCCGGGCGCCACGGGCAGGCGGGCCGCCAGGTCGTCGGCGTAGCCATGAAAGAAGATGGGGCCGAGATACCGATCGTAGTTGGCGGGGATCTCGCCAACGAAGGCCGCGTTTTGGTCAGCCATGGTTCCTCCGGCCACGCGCGCCATTCGCGCGGGCCGTGGTCGGAGTAGCAGCACTGCCCGCACGGACTGTGGGCCACATCGCGCCGGCGGCGGGTGGGCTCGCGCCATCCGCCAGCCTCCCGATGACGACAGTGACCTTCGCCTCCGCCATGGGGACTCCATTCTCTCGATGGGTTGGACCCATCAGTCCTGGTGCAGCGCCCGGGTACTCTAGCACGAAAGAAAGGGCGGGGAGATCGGGGTCAGATGCCTCCGGTGACGTTGATGGTCACGCCCGTGACGAAATCCGCGTCGCTCGAGGCGAGGAAGCAGATCACCCGCGCCTGGTCCGGGGCCTCGGCCATGCGGCGCAGCGGCGTGCGCGCGATCTCCCGCTCCTGCTCCTCCGCCGTCCGCTTCTCCCAGCGCGGCCGGATCCGCTCGGTCAGCGTCATGCTGGGGGCGATGGCGTTGACCGTGATGCCGAAGGGGCCCAGCTCGTTCGCGAGCTTCGTCGTGAAGGCGGTGATGCCGCCCTTGGCGGCCGCGTATGCGCTGCTGCTGCTCGGGCTGATGCCGCGACCGGCGATCGACGAGATGTTCACGATCTTGCCGCTCCTCTGGCGTTTCATGACCGGCACGACGGCGCGGCAGCCGAGAAACGTCCCTTCGAGGTTGAACGCGATGAGGCGCTGCCAGTCGTCGAGCGTGAGCTCGTCCACGGTGGCGGCGGGCCGGGGTATGATGGTGCTCCCGCCGACCGCGTTGACCAGGATGTCGATGCGCTCGAGCTCGCTGACGATCCACTCGACGACGCTCTCCACCTGCTTGGGATCGAGCGCGTCGGCCCGGCGGGCGTACGCGCGCCCCCCCGCGGCCTTGATCGCGGCCACGGCTGTCTCGAGCCTGGTCTCGTCGGTGTCCACCGCGACGACGGTGCCGCCCTCGGCGCCGATGATCCCGGCTGTGGCCCGGCCGATCCCGCTCGCCGCCGCCGTGATGAGCGCCACCCGATCACTGAATCGCATCGTCATGCCCTCTCGAGGATGTGAAGCCCCCGGCCGCGGTCGATGAGGTAGAAGAGCCCGCGGTCGTCCACCTCCACGTCATTGCTGCACACGCGCGAATGCCCGTCCGGCGTCTCGGGGAGGAAGTGCGCGACTTCCCGGGGCGCGTGCGGGTCGGCGATGTCCACGATGCGAAGACCGTGGGCGAACCAGGCCACGGGGATCTCCGTCCCGGTCACGCGCTCGCACGGCTGGTGGCAGCCGGTGAATTCGGGCTGCGCGAGGCCCGCGAGGCCATCCATCTGAAAGCTCGCAAAGGGCATCGGCCGGCGCTCGTCGGTGATGTCCACCAGCCACAGGAAGGACGGTGGACCGGGCTCGAGCTTCGCCACATCCTCGTCGGCCGCGATCATGACACGCCTGCCGCGGAGTGGGAACGGTACGGGCAGGGCCGTGTGAGTCGGGGTGATGAACGGCGGGCTCCAATCGAGGCCCGAGACGAGCTTCGGCTTGGACATGTCGTCGATGTCGAGGATCACGAAGCCCCCGTGCCAGTAGCTGACGTAGAGCCGGTTGCCGAGGCGGATCGAGTGGTGACAGCGGTGCTGGCGTCCCGACCACGACGGCGTCTCGCCGCCCGCGGTCCACTGCCCCGGCATCCACCACCGCCCGACCTCGCGCGGCCGGGCCGGCTCGGCGAGATCGAGGATCATCACGATGTTGCCGACGTAGCCGTCCATCTCCGGGGAAATGTAGGCGTAACGCCCGTCGAAGGTGAAACGGTGAACCCCCGCGCCGCCGCACTGCCAGAAGGTGATCTCCCGCGGCCGGCTCGGGTTCGACACGTCGTAGATGCCGAGGCCGCCGACAGTTCCGGGAGGCGGCTGGTGCGCGGGCTGGCGTTCCCGGTTCACGAGCATGAGGCCGTTGGCCGCGCGAACCTTGTGAGAATGGGTGCCGGCTGGGACCTCGAGGCCGGCGAGCTGCCTGGGCGCGGCGGGATCGCTCACGTCCACCACCGTCGTGCCGTGCGGCGCCTTCATGTGCGCGATGTAGGCGACGTTCCGGTCGACGACCACCTGGCCGCCCCCAGGGCAGTCGAAGTAGCCGACCTGCTTCAGCCCCTCCGCGCTCGCGGGAGGCTTCACGCGCGGCGGCTGACGAACGCGTCGAGCAGCCCGTCGGCGCAGATGCGGCGCGCCGCGATCGCGCGCCGCATGCCGAGGAGACCCCGCGCCTGGTCCGCGTCCGTCACCGCCAGCTTCTCGACGATCCGCACCGCGCGGTCGGCGTGGTCGCCCTCCACCTCCATGTGGACGTAGTAGAAGTCCAGCGTGGCTTTGGAAACACCGTAGTGCTTCTCCATCGCGCGCGCCATCCGCTGCATGTGTATCGGGTTGATGGACTCCGTGGCGATGTTTCCGCCGCAGAGCGCCTCCAGCGTCGAGGAGCGCTGCAGGAGGAACAGCTCGTTCTTCTCGATGATCGTCGTCGGCAGGTACTCCGTGTTGAAGATCTCCTGCCTTGTGAGACCGAGGGCCTCGCACAGCCTGACGAAGAGGAACGCGTGGGCGGTCTGATTGCCCCCGACGGTATCCTCGCCGCCCTCTTCGACGACGAGCGGGATGAGCTGCCGCTGCCGCTCGAGGTCTTCCCACGTGGGCGTGTAGTCGCCCACGGAGATGATCTTCCAGGCCGCGTGCCGGAGTGTGTCGAGGAAGAAGCAGCCCTGCTGGCGGATCACGTTCTGGAGCTGGGTCCGGCTCAAGCCGCCCTCATAAATCAACTGGAACAGCGGGTGGTGCAGCCACGGGTGCGTCTCCTGGGCTTCCTTCAGGAGCGCCCTGGCGAACTCGGCCGGCGGCAGTGCCATGGGGCGCCCTCCTAGCGCAGGTCGTAGAGCTTGATGACGTTCTCAGAGGTGATCTTGCGGCGCACCCGCTCCGACAGCCACATGCTGGGTGCCTGCGAGGACCACAGGTCAGGAGGGCAGTAGGTCAGGTCGATATGGTTGTCGCCGGATATGAGCCGCCCTGGCATCATGCCCTCCTTGCCGTTAGTGGGCAGGAGTCTAGGCGCACTCGGGGGGCCGTGTCAAAAGCTATCCCTGAGGAAGTAGGCATCCTTCCGCGCGCCGTCGGTCCGGGCGCTGAAATCGGACTCGCTCTCGTAGATCAGGATCGTGTATTTCATGGCGTTTCCTCCGTCAGGGGTTCGTAGCGTGGCACACCAGCGTGCCTACCCCTATGACGTGCGACCGGGGCGTGTTTCGACAGGCGCCCTAGTTCGTGAGCCCCGCCTGATCAATCGCTTCGCGGAGGCGACTTTCCTCGACGCGGACCTGGATGCCCGAGCGCTCCTCCTGCAAGCTCATGGCGACGCGCGAGTCGCGCTCGCCCCAGCCCCGGTTCAGCGCCTCCGTCAGGTCGGCCAGGGCCAGGTTCGCCACGCGCATCGGCACGCCCTGCTCCCGAGCGAGCTCCGTCGCCAAGGTGACATCCTTGTGGGCCAGGCGCAGCGCGAAGTTCGGCGGGTCGTACTTGCCGCGGAAGAACTGGTGGGGGAGCCGGTCGAAGGTGCGCTGGCGGCCTCCCGCGCCCTGGCGCACCGCCTGCCAGAGCGCAAGCGGCTCCACCCCGGCCTTCACGCCCAGCGTGAAGACCTCGGCGAGCGCGGTCTGGATCGCGTACCCGGCGCAGTTGTGGACCAGCTTGGTGACGGAGCCCGCGCCGATGGGACCGACGTGCACGGGCTGGTCCCCGACGGCGTCCAGCACCGACCTGTACTTGAGAAACACGGCCTCGTCGCCGCCCACCCACAGCGCGAGCTTGCGGGTGCGCGCCCCGCTCGGCCCTCCGCTCACGGGCGCGTCGAGCAGGTGCACGCCTTTTTCGGCGAAGATCGCGTGCACACGCCGCACGACCGCCGGCGAGTTGGTGGTGAGGTCGAAGTAGACCTTGCCCTTGGCCATCCCGCTGAGCAGGCCGTTCTCTCCAAGCGCGACCGACTCCATCTCGGGAGGTCCGGGTAGCGAGGTGAGCACCACCTCGGTCGCCTCGGCCACCTGGCGTGGCGTGTCCGCCCACACCGCGCCCGCCTTGAGGTGGGGCGCCGCCGCGTCGCGCTTGATGTCGTGGACGACCAGCTCGTGGCCGGCCTTGATCAGGTTCGACGCCATGCTGGCGCCCATGATGCCCAGACCGATGAACCCGACTTTCATCGCGATCTCCTATTTCTTGGCGTCGAAGACGTGGGTTGCGATGCGCGCGGCCGTCATGGCGGTGGGCCAGCCGGCGTAGAAGGCCATGTGCGTGATCACTTCACCGATCTCCTCCTTCGTCACGCCGTTCGCCAGCGCGCGCTCGATGTGTCCCTTCAGCTGGTCGCCGCGGTACATGGCCGTGAGCGCGGCCACGGTGATCAGGCTCCTGTCGCGCTTGGAAAGTCCGGGGCGCTCCCAGACGTCGGCGTAGAGCACCTTCTCGCTCAGCTCGATCAGCTTGGGGACGACTCCGCGGACTTCCTCCCTCGCGGGCGATGCGGCTGCGGGCGTGGCCATGGCTTGCCTCCTCGATTGGCGTTCAGGCGATCTTGATGATGCCGGGCTCGACCTGGTGGAAGCGATCGGCCACCAGCGGATCGTGGCCCGCGACGATCAGCTTCTCCTTGCCGGCCAGCGCGTGGATGGTCTCGAAGGCCTCCAGCATCTCGGGCAAGTTGGTGATGATCTGCACGGGCTGGCGCGTCTTCACGTTGTGGTAAAAGTGCGACGCGTCCGAGGTGAGGACAACCGTGCCGCGCTTGGTCTCGACGCTGACGATCTGCAGCCCCGCGGTGTGGCCGCCGACCCTGTGCACGCGCAGCCCGGGAAACACCTCGCGGTCGCCGTCGAGGAACCGGACGCGGTTGGCGTAGTTCAGCGTCACGAGCCCGGCCAGCGCATTCACGTTGGCCGACCCCCGAAAGGCCGGCGTCCCGCCGTATTTTCCCGTCCAGAACGCGGCCTCTTCCTGCTGGATCCAGAACACAGCGTTGGGGAAGAGGCTGTGGCCCGCCCAGTGGTCGTAGTGCAGGTGCGTGATGAGCGAGATCGGCACGTCGGCGGCCTTCACCCCCGCGCGCTCGACCATCGACGCCGGGGTGACGTAGTTGCGCATCCCGCGCGATTTGGCCTCGTCGTCGAGGAAGCCCGTGTCCACGAGGACGGGCTGCGGGCCGCCCAGGATCAGCCAGACAAAGTAGTGGAGCGTGAGCTTCTCGTGCGACGCCTCGCGGAAGAAGAACTGGCACTTCGTCGTGTCCCGTTCCGAGTACTTGAGCGCGTAGACTTCGTACATGGTGTCCCTCCCAAGACTGGGAGTCTACCCCATCTGGACACCGTCCGAGCCTTCACTTCTTCCGGTAGACGTTCAGCCCGATCTTCTCGTCACGCTCCGGCACCGCGATGTTGCCCTCGGTGGAGGCGATGATGATCGTCTTCCCGGACGAGGACGGCCCGAACTCTTTCGTCAAGTCCACCGTGATCGTCAGAATGTTCCCGGCCACCGTCATCTGGACGTTCTTCATCTCAGAATCTCCTTAGGAGCGCGGAGTAATGACGAAGCGGAAGCGGGCGTCGGGCCGGTTATAGCGGTCGAAGGCGTCCTGGACCTCCTGGGCGGTGAAGCGCTGGTACTGGGCCGGGGCGTCGAGGAGATCGTCGAGGCCGAGCCCACGGTAGTCGAGCGTCGAGAGCCTGCTCAGCCAGAAATTCGGCGTCTTGAGCGTCTCGTCGAGGATGTTCGCCGTCTGCTTCTTGGCCACAGCCAGCTCGTCGGGCGTCGGCCCGTCCTTGGCGAACTCGGCGTACATGTCTTCCGCTGCCGCCGCCAGCTCCGGCGCCTTGCCGGGGTCTGTCGGGGCGATCGCCGCGAAGAGCCCGAACCCCGGATAGACCACGGCCGGCTCGAAGGACGCGCCGATGCTGTAGACGAGCTGCTTGGCCTCGCGGAGGGTCTTTGTCATGCGCGTGGTAAGCACGCGCGCGGCCAGGTTGAGCAGCCGCGTGTCGCGCACGTCGCGAAGATCGGCCCCAAAAAATCCGGCGAGAACGGCGGCCTGGGGCGTGAGCACCTGGACCGACTCGCCGACGCTGATCGGCCCCCGCGGGCGGCTCATGGCGCGGAGATCCGCGAGCGTCTTGTCGCTGATGCGCGGCCGCGCGGGCAGCGCGCCCAGGTACCGCGCCACGAGGCGCGTGGCCGTCTCTCGATCGACGTCGCCGACCACGGCGACTTCGATGGGCGCCTCCGTGATGAGGCGCCGGAGCCATGCCTGCGCGGCCGGGCGGGTGATCGCGCGCACCTGCTCGACGGTCAGCGACTTCGGCCGGACCTCGCCCCGCGGATAGAGGGCCGCCGCGGTCGTATCCACCAGCACCTGCATCGGCTGGGTCTTCCGTTGGGTGATCCGCTGCGTCTCCGCATCCCGCCATTGCTCGAGGGCCGGCTGCTCGATGTGCGGATCGGTGAGCAACAGATAGGCCAGCTGGAGTCCGCGTTCGAGCTCGGCGGCATCGCCGGAAACCGTCAGCGTCACGGTGTCGCCGGTCGCCGCGCCCCGCACGCGCACCTTCGCTCCCGTCATCAGGTCCCGGATCTGGGTGCTCGACAGCCTGCTCGTCGCCGGGCGCTCCCAAGCGCGCAGCGCGGCCTCGGTGATGCCGCGGTTCGCCGACGACTCCTGGATCGGCCCTCCGGCCAGCGTGATCGCGATGTTCGCCTCGTTCTTGCGCTGGTCCATGCTCCGGTGGTGCACGCGCACGCCGTTGTCGAGCCAGAGCGACGTCACGCCGCTCGCCGCGTGCGGCACGCTCTCGACCACGGCGCCGCCGCCGGGCAGCGCCGCCAGGAGCGTCGTCGCCCGCGCCACGTCGACCGGCTTGCCGGGCTTGACGGCGGCGGCGGCCCGGGCGAGCTTCAGGAGCTGGGCCTCGCTCGGCACCGCGTCGCTCGCGGGAAGCTCGGCGGTGAAGAGGGCGCGGCTCGGGTCGAAGGCGGCGGCGAAGGCGTCCGAGACCTCGCGGGCCGTGATGCCGGGCAGCAGGCGCTGGAGGAGCGCGACCGTCTGGGCGGCCGACATCGGCCGGCGCCCTCGGGTCACATCCCCGTTGAGCTGGCGCAGCACCTCCCGCGCCGGGCGCGTCGCCTCCCGCCGCACGCCCTCTTCCGCATCGGCCAGGAGCGCCACGCGCGCGTCCTGCACCTCGCGCTCGGTGAAGCCGTGGCGCCGGGCGCGCTGGAGAGAGATCCCGAGGTCCTTCAGCATGGCCCGCCAGGTCCCCGGCAGGCCCGAAGCTCCGAGGGTGATCAGCCGCAGCGTGCCGGGCCACTCCTGCATCGACGCGTCCGCCCCGAGGAACGAGACGCGGCCTGCGGCGATCTCCGCGCTCATCCGGCGGTCGAACGCCCACATGCCGATACGCTCGACCAGCTCACGGCGCACCCGGCCGACCGTCGTCACCGGGCCCCGCGGCGGCTCGAGCCTCACGATCGAGACTTCAGCCCGGGTCAGCTCGGGGTCGGTGACCACGATGGCGCGCGGCCGCGTCGTCGGCTTGACCCCCGCATCGCGAGGCGCCGGTTTCGGCACCGCGGGGCCGCCGCCGAACTGCTGCGCGATGACCTCGGCGACCATGGCGGGGTCCGTGTCGCCCACCACGATGACCGTCATGTTGCTCGGCACGTACCAGCGCGAGTAGTAGTCCTGGAAATCCGCCCGCGTCACCGACTTGATCGTCTGCTCGATACCGATGGGCAGACGCCGCCCAAGCGTGGACTCGGGGGCCAGCCGCTCGAAGAACTGGTCCTGCACCCGCTGGCGGGCCCCCGAGCGCGCGCGCTTCTCCTCGAGGATGATGCGGCGCTCGCTGTCGATCTCGGCGGGCTCAAGGCTCATGCGCATGGCGATGTCCGCCATGTACAACATCCCCTTCTCGACGAGGTCGCGTCCCCCGCCCGGAAGCGTCAGCGTGTAGGTGGTCTGGTCGAAGCCGGTGAACGCGTTCTGGTCGCGTCCGAAGGCCATGCCCAGCGACTGGAAGAAGGGGACGACCGAGCCCGGCGGAAAGTTGGCGGTGCCGTTGAACGCCATGTGCTCGAGATAGTGGGCGAGGCCCCGCTGCGCCTCTGTTTCATTGAGCGAGCCCGAGGCGACGTGGAGCCAGATGCCCACGCGCCCCTCGGGGTTCTTGTGCTGGCGGATGATGTAGCTGAGCCCGTTGGGCAGGGTGCCCGTGACGAGCGTGGGGTCGGTCGGAAGTTTCTCGTCTGCTGACGAGGCGGAACGGGCCGGGCCCGGGGAGGCCACCAGCAGCACCGCAGTCATCAACGAGATCAGGAATGCCGGCATAGCGCCTCCTGTCAAGGAGGCTACACGGTGAACGTAAGAGGCCTGTGAGAGCGGCATGACGGAGATCTTAAGCAGGCCTATCTCCCCTGATCTCGGCGATCTTGCGGTCGCGATCGCCCGCGAGCCGCTCCTGGTCACGCCGCAGCTCCTCGTTCAGCTTGTCGACCTCTTCGTGGGTCCGGGCGGCGGCCAGCGCGGCCTGATGGAGGATCTCGCGCTCGGCGGCCTTTGCCTGGTGGAACTGGCGGGCCTCGGCGATGGCGGCCTTCTGCTTGGCGGTGAGCGGGTGTTCCTCGACGCTGGCCTCCTTGTCCTTCCGCCGGAGCCGCTCCATCGCCAGCTCGTACGCGCTCTTCGGGGCGTCGCCGCTCATGATTGCTTAGTGTAGCAGGATCCCCGGGAACAAGAAGAGGCCCCGGAGATGTTCTCTCCGGGGCCTCGGCGGTTCGACGTCTGGGCTGCTGTTACTTCAGGATCGCCAGCGCGGCCTTCGCCTTGTCGGAGGCCAGCGTCATGTTGCCGGACTTGCACGCGGCCTCGGCCTCCTTCACCAGCGAGACCGCCTTCGTCATGTCAGCGCGAGGAGCCTTGGCCGTAGTGGTGGACCCGGCAGCTGCGCGAGGAGCCTGCACGTCTTGGTTGCCGCGGGGCGCCTGGACGCTCTGGTTGCCGCG
>Ga0326597_10003585_pt1 | contig 22278 bp, 19 predicted proteins | sample RVTome_12_FD_203789 | JGI IMG/M metagenome (GOLD analysis project Ga0326597, IMG submission 203789) | Soil microbial communities from uranium-contaminated site in the Upper Colorado River Basin, Wyoming, United States - RVT100D185 | ecosystem: Environmental > Terrestrial > Soil > Contaminated >...
TCCTGATGCTGCGCATGATCCCGCCGATCGTCGTCGTCGCGCCGCTGTCGCTCTACTATTCGGCGCTCGGCATGCTGGATTCGATCGGCGCCCTGGTCCTCATCTACTTCGTCACCACCCTGCCCTATGCGGTGTGGATGACGCGAAGCTTCATCGACGAGGTGCCGCGCGAGGTCGAACAGGCGGCCGAAATCATGGGCGCGAGCCGCTTCACCGTGATCTGGGAGATCGTTCTGCCACTGGTGCGCTCGGGCCTCGTGGCGACCTTCCTGTTCATCCTGATCCTGACCTGGAGCGAGTATCTGCTGGCGCTCATCATCTCCAAGGCCGAGGTGGTGACCCTGCCGGTGGAGCTGTCGAAGTATCAGGGTTCGTCGGAGGGCCGGGTCTATGGCCGGCAGGCCGCGCTGTCGGTCGGCATCACCCTGCCGCTGATCGTCGTCGGCCTGATCATCCGCCGGCACCTCGCCCGCGGCTTCAGCTTCGGAATGGTGAGGCGATAGGCTGACATGGCGAAAATCGAAATCGAGGGCCTGCGCAAGGTCTACGGCCCGGTCGAGGCGGTGAAGCAGCTCGACCTCGTCATCGAGGACGGCGAGTTCATTGTCCTCGTCGGCCCGTCGGGCTGTGGCAAGACCACGACCTTGCGCATGCTGGCGGGATTTGAAGACCCGAGCGCCGGCACCATCCGCTTCAACGGCCGGATCGTCAACGAGCTGGAGCCGGGCGCGCGCAATCTCGGCATGGTGTTCCAGAGCCACGCCCTGTTTCCGCACAAGACCGTCTATCAGAACATCGAATTTGGCCTCAGGATGAAGAAGGTGACCCGCGACCGGCGCCGCGACGCGATCCGCGCGGTCGCCGAAATGGTGCGAATCAGCCACCTTCTGGGCAAGATGCCGGGACAGTGCTCGGGCGGCGAGTCCCAGCGCGTCGCGCTCGCGCGCACGCTCGTCACCGAGCCGGACACATTCCTGCTCGACGAGCCGCTGTCGTCGCTCGACGCCAAGCTGCGGCGCGAACTCAGGGCCGAGTGCGACCGCATCCACGCCGAACTGCAGAAGACCTTCGTCTACGTCACCCACGATCAGGAAGAGGCCATGACCCTCGCCGACCGCATCGTTGTGATGCGCGACGGCGAGATTCAGCAGATCGGATCGCCGACCGACATCTACCTGCGGCCCAACTCGCTGTTCGTCGCCGACTTCTTCGGCTCGCCGTCGATGAATCTCGTCCGGGCGAAGCCGAAGACGTCCCGCGCGCGCGCCGTCCTGTCGAGCAGCCTGTTCGATGTCGCGGTCAGCGCCGAGCTTGCCGCCACGCTCACCGATGAGGTCGTGGTCGGGGTGCGGCCGGAAAAGGTCCAGCTCGCCGCCTCGCGCGGCAAGGGAGCCCGGATCCAGCTCGTCGAGCCGCTCGGCCGCGATACCCTGGTCTATCTCGAGAGCGGCGACGAACGGCCGTTCATCGCAATTCTTCCCGGGATGCAGATCGACCGCTTCAGGCAGGGCCAGAACGTGTCGATCAGGGTCGATCCGGCCGACAGCTTCGTGTTCGACACCTCGGGACCGCGGATCAACTGACGGATTTCCGCGGCCAGCGCACAAGCCCGCCGGCGACAGGCGCCCGGGCGGGCCGATGCTTCACGCGGTCGGGCGATCTTGCGCCCGTCATCGCGACCGGGCTGGCCGCCGCCGGCGCTCAGATGACGACGACCTTCACGCCGCGCCTGACCTGCTCGTACAGGTGCTCGACATCGGCGTTCAGCATGCGAATGCAGCCGCTTGAAACCGCCTGGCCGATGGTCTCGGGCTGGTTGGTGCCGTGGATCCGGTAGAGCGTGTCGGCGCCGCCGCGATAGAGATACATCGCCCGTGCTCCCAGCGGATTTTCCGGCCCGCCCGGCATGTGCGCCGGAAGCCACGGCTCGCGCGCCCGCATCGCCGCCGGCGGCGTCCAGCCGGGCCATTCGCGCTTATCGCCGATATAGGCCTGGCCTTTCCACGCAAATCCCTGCCGACCGACGCCGACGCCATATCGAGTGGCCGTGCCGTCGCCATGGACGTGGTAGAGGAACTTGTTGCTCGTATCGATCACGATGGTTCCGGCCGCGTGCTCGCCATCATAGCGGACCGTCTGGCGCCGATACTCCGTCGGAACTCCCGGCGACAGGCCGAATAGGTTATCGAACAGCGACCCTGGCGGAGCCGGCCGCTCCACGCGGGTCCGCTGCAATGTGGCGACCCAGGCACCGTCGCGGCTCTCCGCGCGGGCAACCTGCGTCGTGGCTTCCGCAGGACCATCCTCGGTTGTCTGAGCCAGCGCCCAGGACGGCGGTGTCAGCGTCGCGAATGCCGCCACGATCATGAGCGCAATCGATCTCATAGCCCCAGCCTCCAGTTCCGCACGTCCCTGCCCGCGACGCCGCCAGCCCGCCACAAGGCACGAGCCCGGTGACCTGACCCGCGGTCAGGAAGCGATCCCGCGAAGGCTCTGCAATCGGCAGCTCGACCGACACGATGCCGGCCCCCCGCGGTCGGTACACAGTGTTTCTAGCAAAAACATGCACGTGTCCGTCAACCGCCAACGGGCCATCCCACGGCAATTTGATGGCGAGTGTCGCCACAATCACGCACCCCCGGCGCCGGGGCGCGTCGATTCAGGCCGGTCGGCGCTTCAAGAGGAACGCTTGCACCGCCTCCTGAACGATGTCACCCCGCTGGTTGATGACATGAAGGTCGCGCTTCATCACCCCGCGATCGGGCCGGGAGGTCTCGCGCTTTTCCGTCACCCTGATTCGGGCGTGGATGGTGTCCCCCGCCATGACCGGCTTGGTGAATTTCAGGCTGTCGAAGCCGAGAAAGGCGATCAGCGTGTCGTCATAGAGATGAAGCTGGAACACGAGACCGGCCGCGATCGCGTAGACCAGCGGCCCGTGCGCAATGCGGGTGCCAAACTGGGTCGATTTGCAGAATTCCTCGTTGACATGGAGCGGGTTGTAGTCGCCCGAAAGCCCGGCGAACATGACGATGTCGGCTTCGGTGACGGTTCGCGCCGGACTTTCGAATTCGGCGCCGATCTCCCAGTCTTCCCAGTAAAGTCCCCTCATCTCGCCTCCCCGCTCCTATTTCACCACGCCGACCGCGCGCAGCCGCGCGATCTCGGCCCGCGACAGCCCCAGAAGCTCGCCCAGCACCCGGTCCGTGTGCTCGCCGAGCAGCGGCGCCGGCTTCGAGATCGTGCCCTCCATGCCCGACATCTTGATCGGATTGCCCGGAAGCCGGACCTTGCCCGCGACCGCATGGGTGTATTCGACGATCATGTCGCGCTCGGCCACCGGCGGCGCGGCGAAGGCACCGTCGAGATTGTTGACCGGTGCTGCCGGAATGTCGAACCGGCGGAACCGCTCCATCCAGTCGCCGACGGTGCGCCTTGCCAGCATGTCCTCGAGGATCGGCACCAGGGCGTCGCGATTGGCGACCCGGTCGGGGTTCGTGGCGAAGCGCGGGTCCTCGGCCAGCTCCGGCGCTTCGATCGCTTGGCAGAACCGGCTCCAGAACACCTCCTGCCGGGTCGCGACGACGACATAGCCGTCGGCGCATTCGAACGCCTGCCACGGCACCGAATACATGTGCCCCGATCCGGGCGGCTCGGCGAGCTCGCCCTTCGACAGCCACATGGTGGCGATATAGATGAGCAGGCTCAGCATGCCGTCGAACATCGACAGCTCGATCCGCCGTCCCTCGCCCGAGCGCTCGCGGTCAAACAGGGCGGCGAGGATCGCTTTCGATGAAAAGATGCCGCCGCACAGATCGGCGATCGGAATTCCGGTGCGCACCGGCGGGCGGCCGGGTTCGCCGGTGATCGCCAGGTAGCCCGCCATCGCCTGGATGATGATGTCGAGCGCGGGATAGTCCTTGTACTCGCCGCTCTCGCCATAGCCGGTGATCGAGCACTGGATGATGTCCGGCTTGAGCGCCTTCAGCGTCTGGTAGTCGATCTTCAGCCGCTCGAGCACGCCGGGGCGGAAATTGTCGACGACCACGTCCGACTTGCGCACAAGGCCGTAGAAGATTTCCCGCCCCTCGTCGGTCTTGAGATTGATGACGATGCTCTGCTTGTTGCGGTTGAGGGTGAGAAACAGCGCGCTCTCGCCATTCAGCGGCGCGACCGAGGGAATGCGGCCGAGATCGCCCTCGGGCGTTTCGACCTTGATCACCTCGGCGCCGAGATCGGAGAGGATCTGCCCGCCATAAGTGCCGGCGATGATCTGGCCAAGCTCCAGAATGCGCACGCCGTCGAGCGGAAATCCCATGCCAACCACCCGGTCAGAGGCCCAGCGAGCGGGCGATGATGTTGCGCTGGATCTCCGACGAGCCGGCGCCGATGACCGCGAGGCGCGCATCGCGGAAGAAGCGCTGGATCGGATATTCCATGCAGTAGCCGTAGCCGCCGAAAATCTGCAATGCCATGTCGGAGACCGACTTGTAGGCCTCGCTGGTATAGAGCTTCAGGATCGCCGCGTCATGGCGGGTCGCCTGGCCCTGATCGACCGCCCAGGCGAAGCGGTAGAACAGGAGCCGCGAGACCTCGAGCATCACCTTCATGTCGGCGAGCTTGTGGCTGATCGCCTGGAACTTGCCGATCGGGCGGCCGAACTGCTCGCGGGTCTTGGCATAGTCGAGGGCAAGCTCGAAGGCCGCGCCGGCCGCGCCGGTGCGCGCCGCCGACAGGCACAGCCGCTCGTACCACAGGCAGTCGTCGACGGTCTTCCAGCCCTGGTCGACCTCGCCGATCACCATGTCGGCCGGAACCTCGACATCGTTGTAGAACACCTGGGTGGTGCCGATCGCGCGATGGCCGAGGGTATCGATCTTTCGAATCTCGATGCCGGGAAGCCCGGTGTCGACCAGGAACATGGTGATGCCGTCCTGCTTCCGCTCGCGCCTGGCCGTGCGCGCGACGAGGAGGCAGTAGTCGGAAATGTCCATGCCCGAGGTGAACACCTTCTGGCCGTTGATCACATAGCTGTCGTTGCCGCTGGCCTGCGCCCGGGTCGTCAGCGCCGCCGCGTCCGACCCCGAGGCGGGCTCGGTCAGTCCGAAACAGAAGGAAAGCTCGCCCTTGGCGATGCGTGGCAGAAAGCGCTGCCTCTGCGCCTCGGTGCCGTGGGCCATCACCGCATGGCCGCCATAGGTCATGGTGCGGAACACCCACATGGCGAGTTCCTCGAAGCTGCGGCCGATCTCTTCCAGCAGGATCGCGACGTCGACCGCCGATCCGCCCGAGCCGCCATATTGTTCGGGCACGATGAGGCCGATCCAGCCCTGCTTGCCCAGCGTCTCGAACGCTTCGCGCGGCGGCCGGCCCTCGCGGTCGCAGGCCTCGGCATAGTCCGCGGGACACGCCGTGGCCAGGAGATCGCGTGCGTGCGCCCGCAATTCCTCCTGATCCTGGGTGAACGAAAAATCCATGTCGGGTCCGTCGTCGGCAGTCAGGCAGGCGGATCAGTCCTGAACCGAGTCCGTCTCCTTTGCCGCTTTCGTCGCTTCCTTGTCCTGCCACTCGGAATAGGTCAAGCGCTTGAGCTCGAACAGCTCGCCCAGCCGTGCATAGAGATTTCCGAACAGCCGGGCAACCGGACGGTAGGCGGAGATGTCGACATGGAAGCGCTCGGGATCGACGATGCCGGGAGCGGTCCGGATGCGCACCACCTCGCCGAGGACGATATTGCGCACCGGGCTCAGCGGCGTGATCGACATCAGCCGGCATTCGAGCGCGACCGGCGCCTCGGCGATCGTCGGCGGGCTGACGACGAGCGACGGCTTGAGCGTGAACCGGGCGATATCGATCTCGCTCATGTCGGACGGGAACTCGGTCGCGCACACATTGGCCTTCTCGGCGATCGACTGGGTGACGACGTGGATCACATATTCCCCGGTCTCGCGGATGTTGCGCGTCGTGTCCTTGATCGAGCCATCGGGCTTGGAATTGAGCCCCAGGGCGACCACCGCCGGCCGCTCGGAGAAGATGTTGAAGAATGAGAACGGCGCCGCATTGACGACGCCGTTGACCGACATCGTTGTGGTGAGCGCGATCGGGCGCGGAACCACGAGACCGCACACGAGCTTGTAGAGGTCGCGCTGGCCGAGGTCGTCCGGGTCGATATCGAGGCCGATTTCGATTGGCGTATGTGGCGGCTTAGGCATATTGCGTCCGGGGCAGAAGGTCACTCGTGGCCAATCTAGTGATCAGGCCCCGATGAGCCAAGCATTCGGGACTGGTCAGGCCCCTCCCGTATCCTTTGCGATCCGAAGGTGCGTCGCCCCCGGCGTGGCAATGCGCTCAGTGAGCGCATAGCCGAGTGCGGAGAGATCGATCTCGGCATAGAGATTCTCGCCTCGACCGAGAAATACCGGCGCGACCGCGAGATGCATCTCGTCGACGAGGCGTGCGCGCAGGTACTCCTGGATCGTCGCAACGCCGCCGCCGAGGCGAACGTCCTTGCCCTTTGCGGCCGCGAACGCCTGCCGAAGCGCTGCTTCGGCCCCGTCAGTCACGAAGTGGAACACCGTGCCGCCATCCATCGCGAGTGGTGCGCGGGCGTGGTGCGTCAGTACGAACACCGGGACATGATAAGGCGGGTTGTCGCCCCACCAACCCTTCCAGCTCTCGTCGGGCCACGGCCCACGCACCGGCCCGAACATGTTGCGTCCAAGTATCCAGGCACCGATGTTTTCGAACCCCATGGCAGCGAATTCGTCGTCAGTGCCGCTCTCGCCTCCTTCCTGGCCGAACATTTTCCGGAATGTGCGCGTCGCGAACGCCCACTCGTGCAATTTGGTCCCTTTCTCGCCGAGCGGGTTATCCAGGCTCTGGTGCGGCCCTGCGCCATAGCCATCGAGCGAGATCGTGAAGCTGCGCACGAGGAGTTTGGGCACGGAGCTACTCCGCCGCGTTTCTCACAGCTTGACCGGCACGCCCTCGCGCGCCGAGCGGTCGGCGGCCATGGTGAGCGCCAGCACCTGGCGGCCATGGGCGCCCGAAGCCAGCCCCACCCCGCCGGTGCCGAGCACATGGCGCACGAACGCGTCGGTCTCCTCCTTCATCGGCCCGAAGAACTCGCCGAGCACGAAGTCGCCCGGCATCGCCGAGCCCAGAAACGCGACGCCGACCTCGTATTGCGGCGTGTAGGGACACGGGATCGGCTCGCCCGGCACCAGCACCACGTCGCGATGGGCATCGTCGATATTGAGCGAGCCCACGGTGCCCTGGAGGTCGATCTCCATGGTCGCGGTATAGGCCGGCCAGTGGCGCGGCTGCAGCCAGCTCGTGCCCAGTGTTGCCACCGAGCCGTCATCGAAGGTCACGATCATCCATTGGCTGTCGTCGCGGTTGTAGGGCTCGAAAACCTTGCGTGTCGCCTTGGCATAGACCTCGACCGGCGTCTTGCCTTCCATGTACCAGAGGATGAGATCGACCATGTAGGTCAGCGTGTTGACCGACGGCGTGGTGTTGGGCGAGCGCGAGGCCACCGCCTCGCCAACCGCGCGGGTCACGTAGATCTTTCCCATCGCCATCACGATGTCGCCGAGATGACCGCGCGCCGCCGACTCTTTCGCCAGGAGGTACTGCTTGCGAAAGCGCTGGGTGTAGCCGATGAACACCTCCGCGCCGGATTTTTCCGCCTTGGCGAGGATGTCGTCGGCCTCGGCAAGGTCGAGCACGAACGGCTTTTCGATCAGGACCGGCTTTCCGAGCTCGGCCGCCATCGCCGCGGCCTCATGGTGGTTTTCCTCGTCGGTGGCGACGATGACGGCTCCCACGCGCTCATCGTCGATCGCCTGACGGAAATCGGCGGTCGCCACATCGGCCGCGGTCGCGCCGGCGAGGTTGTCGAGCCGCTCGCGATTGATGTCGCACACCGCGAGATGGTTGACGCCGAGGACCTGGCGGCAGCAATGGGCCCTGAGCGTGCCGATTCCGCCGGCGCCGATGACGGCGATGCCGGTTTCCTTGAGGTTCCGGCGTTCGACGGGACCGATCGCCATTCAGGCGACCAGCGGCGAGGTCTCGCCGAACTTGCCGGTGAACACCATGTCGCTCAGCGGCTGGCGCACGCGCTCTTCGACCTCGCGGTCGGGCAGCTCCTCGGGAAGCGCCTCCGCTTCGCCCTGGTAGCCGAGCGCGAAACCGCAGATCACGTCGCTGTCCTCGGGCACCGAATAGGTTTCCCTCACCTTGTCCCTGAGGATGCCGGCCATCTGGTGGACCCTCAGGCCATGCTCGGTCGCCTGGATCAGCAGCATGGCCATGGCCATTCCCGAATCGTACAGCGGTGTCGGGCTCGGGTTGCCGTTGGCCATGAGCTTGTGGGCGCAAACGAAGCCGGCCACCGGCGCGGTCCGCGACCATCGCTGGTTGCGCTCGTTGATGCAGCCCTGGACGCGCTCCCACTCGGCCATGTTGCCGCGGGCCGCGACGATGAAGCGCCATGGCTGTGAGTTGTTGCACGACGGCGCCCAGCGCGCGGCCTCGAACAGGCTCACCAGCATCTTCTTGTCGACCGGCCGATCGAGGAATGAACGTGGGCTCCAGCGCTCCGCAATCAGTGCGTTGATCGGCTCGCTGGTAATGGCGGGTTTGCTGAGTGGCATCGCTCTCCCCGTTGATTTGCCGCCCGCTCGCGGCGCCTTCGGAAGCGGGAATATCACCTGGACATTGCAGGTGGCAATGGTGCCCCCACCGGGATTGCGGGTGAGCCGGACGAGCAGCGGCGTCGCTCAGGGTGAATAGAATTGCCGCTCGATGATGTCCGCGATCCGCTCGGGCCCGAGGATCGGCGGAAGGACGCTCGCGAGGCGACCGTCGGCGGCGACGAGATAGATGAACGAGCCGTGGGCGTAGATCGGGTTGCCGACGGGATCGCGCGCAACCTCTTCGGCCTCCACCTGGAAGGCGGCGCGCGCGGCGGCGAGACGGGCCTCCTCGCCGGTGAGCCCGATCAACCTCGGATGGATGTCGTGGAGCGCGCGTCCCATCGCCGCTGGCTTATCGCGTGCCGGATCGACCGTGATCATGATCGGCTGGAGCGTGGCGCCCGCGGCGCCCAGAATGTCGATCGCCGCACCGATCCGCTGGAGCGCCACCGGACACATCGCCGCGCAATTGGCATAGCCGAAGAAGATCGCCATCGGCCGGCCGGCGAAGTCGGCCTCGGTGCGCGGCGTGCCGGTGTGATCGACGAGATCGAAACGCACGTCGATATCGACCGGGAACGGCGGGGCCGTCGGCCCCGGGCCTCCGCCGTCTCCTTCGCCGACTGCGCCGAGGTGCCGTGTCGCCTCCGCCGCGCTCGGGTGCTCCACGCCGTCGTGCGCCGCGGCCGGTGCCGCGGCGGCGATCACCGCCGCGACCGCGCCCGCCGCCAGGCCAAACCTGCCGGGCCGCATGGCTATTCCTCGAACAGATAGTCGATGAATTCCGCGTCGGTCGCGAGCCCGAGCCCGAGATAGCCCTCGGCCTCAATCTCGCCCATGACCCGCGGGTCCTTGCGGTACCAGCGGCCCTCGACCCCGGCGAGATCGGGATGGGCTTCATCCCATGTCCTGGTCCAGCGGTCGGCCTTCAGCCATTCGCCGCCGGGCTCGCGCAGGCGCTGCACCTGATAGACCTTGGCCGGCGTCATCTCCGGCTCGCCGACCAGCAGGCCGTCGACCTCGACCGTCTTGCCGCAATAGGGAAGGAGCTCCTCGACCGCGCCGGTGAAGACTGCCTGCAGGTTCTTGTTGGCAAGCACCAACGCCCCGTCGGCGGCACGCCTGAGACCGAGATACCGCCCTCCGCCGCCGCAATCGGCCGGGCAGTCGCCGGTGAGCTCGCACAGGACATCGACCACCACCGCCTCGAACCGCGCCTTCTCCTCGCCAAGCAGGCCCCAGCTCCGGGCCTCGGAGCCTTGCGCGAACTCTCCCGCGGCGACAGCGGGCGAGGCCAGCACCACCAGGGCCGCGGCCATCAACATCTGCTTCATGACCGGCTCCATCACTGCTTGGGATCGGGCTTGGGAATGGCGAACGGCGGGACCACGTCGAAATCCTCATGGCTGAGATTGGTGATGCCGTCATTCGCCACCACCTGCTCGACGATGAGGTAATTGATGCCCTCACGGACGTGATGGACGCCGTCGGCGGTCACGTGGTCGCTCTGGACCGTCATCAGCGTGTCGGCCCTGGTGACATCATCGGTGCCCTCCCATTTGAGCACCATGTACACGGTGCCGTCCTCGGCGAGCACGCCGACCGGTATGCCACCGGCCGCGCACCACAAGGCGCAGGTGTGATGCGAGGTGCCGACCACCGCGTCCGGCGAGCCCATCACGCCCGACAGGTAGCACCAGGTGTCGATCACCTCGCCGCTGATCCGCACCCGCTCGCCGTCGCCGGAGGCGATGGCGGGCGCGCCTGCAAGGACGCCCGAGATCGCACCCACCAGTGCGATCGCCTTGATTCGAGATCGCATCGCTTCCTCCTCGGCCCCCGCGCGCACCCGCGCGGATATCCACCCACATTAGACCGGGCGCGATCACGGCGTGATCACATCGAAACGCGGATCGGCGAGAAACCCGGGGCCGCGATCGATGGCGCTCGAGGACCTGCTGAACCATGGTCGCGCGGCGGCGTGACCGGCCTCACCGCGCCCGTCTCCCCAAGGCGTCGGCGCCGTCCCCCGTTTCCGCCACCGCCCGATTGCGAAACCGGGGGCAGGTCTATAGGTATGACTTCACGTCTGGCTCTTCTGACGGTGCCGGTTCCAGTGGTCCGATTCCGACATTTGCCTCCCTTCGCCGCACCCGCCGTGGCAAATGTCGGAATCATCAGGACCACTAGCATGTTATTGAATCTAGTGGAGCTTTTGAATTTGACATTTGAGCACGAACTTGGCAGCAACCGGGACTCAAATGTCAAATTCGCTCCACTGGCATCGGATGAGCACTTTTCCTCGCTGTTTCCACCGAGCCCGCCGGGGCGGCCCTCTGAAATCGGATGACTCCATGGCTCCCACGTTCAAGGGTGTGATGCAAAGCACGGTCACGCCGCTGAAGGATGACTTCAGCCTCGATCTCGAAACCTTCGAGAAGGTGCTCGATTTCCACGTCCGCACCGGCGCGACGGCGATCTCGTGGCCCCACCACAAGGCCGAGTCCCTCAGCCTCACGATCGATGAGCGCAAGCTGTTCGCGGAGGTTGCGGTCAAGGTGGTGAACGGCCGGGTGCCGGTGACCATCCATGTGAGCTCGCTTGCGGTCGCGGACACGTTCGAGCTCGCCCGCCATGCCGAGGAGATCGGCGCCGACGGCATTCTTGCGATCACGCCCTATGTGTGGGCGCCGACAGCGGAATCGATCGAGGACTATTTCGTCCGCCTGTGCCGGTCGATCGGGATACCGGTCATATCGTACAACTCGCCGAGCTATCTTGCCGGTGTCGAGATCACCGGCGAGCTGATGGCGCGGCTGATCGCCAAGCTGCCCAACTTCGTCGGCGTCAAGGAAGCGAGCTTCAATTCCGAGAAATTCGTCGAAATTTCCCGCATCGCCCTGCCCCTGCGCCCGGATTTCGCGCTGGTGACCGGCGTCGAGTTCCTGCTGCCATCGGTTCCGCTGGGCGGCGTCGGCTGTTATTCGGCGGCGGGCTCGATCTGCCCCAACCTGTGCACCCGGCTGTGGGAGACCTGCACCGCCGGCGACTGGCCGAAGGCGCGCGAGATCCAGATCAAGATGACGCGGCTCTGGCATCTGTTCAAGGATCAGTACCCGTCCTCGCTGAAGGGCGGCATGGTGATCATGGGCCGGCCCGCGGGCCCCACCCGCGCGCCGCTGCCGACGGCAACCAGGGAGCGCCAGGCCTTCATCCAATCCGAACTCGAGGAGATGGGAATCCTCGACACCGAGCCGCACGGCTGGTGAGAGGGGAGCCAGACATGAGCTTTGAACCCGGACTGGTCCACGCGCCGCTGACGCCGTTCACCGCGGGCGGGCGCATCGACTGGGAGACTTACGCCGGCGTCATCCAGTTCCACCTCGCCAATGGCGCCGACGCCATCGCCGTTCCCATGCATTCGGGCGAAGCGGTAAGTCTTCCCGACCGCGAAAAGCGCGAGATCATCACCTTCGCGGTCAACGAGGCCGGCGGGGTTCCGGTGCTCGCCCATGCGAGCGATTCGGGGACCGGCATCGCCGCCGCGCTTGCCCGCTTCGCCGAGGCGGCCGGCGCGACGGCGATCATCACGACGACGCCCTATTACTGGACGCCGCCGGCGGCGATGCTGGTCGAGCATTTCGCCGAGGTCGCCGGAGCCGTCTCGCTGCCCTTTTATGCCCACAACGCGCCGGACGACATGGCCGGCATCAAGGTGAGCGTTGCGATCGCGCTCGAGCTGATCGACCGCGCGCCCAATTTCATCGGCGTCGTCGACTCCGGCCTCGACTGGCAGTTCATGCTCGAACTCATCACCGAGGCGCCCAGGAAACGGCCCGGATTCCAGCTCATTTCCGGCAATGAATACATGGTCTCGGCGGGCTCGATCGGTGCCACCGGCCTGGTCTCGACCCTCGCGGCGATTGCGCCCCAGCGCGTGCGGGCGCTCTATGACGATTGCCGCGCCGACCGCCTGTTCGAGGCCCGCAAGGCCCAGGAGGACCTCGCCGCGCTGCGCCAGGTGGTCAAGGCCTCGGGCGTCGCCGGCCTCAAGGCCGCGGCCCGGGCGATGGGCCGGGACATGGGTGCCCCGCGCCCGCCGCTGAAGTCTCTGGAGGCAAGCGCGCTCGCCGGGCTCCAGCAGGGGCTCGATGCCCTATCCGCGCTCTCCGGCGAGCCGCGCGGCTGGTGAGCCGGGGAACGGCCGGAAGAAGAACCAGAGAGGATTGACGTGACCAGCAACGGATCAACACGCAAGCCCGCCCACACATGCGAGGTTCTGGTGGTCGGGCGCGGCAATGCGGCCCTCTGCGCGGCTCTCGCCGCGGCCGACCAGGGCGCGAGCGTCGCCATGCTCGAGGCCGCGCCCGAGGACGAGGCCGGCGGCAACAGCCGCTTCGCCGGCGGTGTCATGCGCTTTGCCTATGACGGCGGCGAGGACCTCGCCAGGCTCTGCGACCTTCCCCAACAGGAGATTCGCGAGACCGACTGGGACTCCAACACCGTCAACGAGTTCTATGACGACCTGTACCGGGTCACCAGTTACCGCACCGACCCGAACCTGAGCGAAATCCTGATCACGCGCAGCCTCGATGCCATGATCTGGCTCACCAGCCAGGGCGTAAGCTTCACCCCCAACTATCGTCACCAGTCGGCGGTCGTCGATGGCAGGCGCCGGTTCTTCGGCCGGATGCCATTCTGGGTGGTCGGCGGAGGCGCCGGACTTGTCGGGTCACTGACCAGGTCCGCCGAAAGGAAGGGCGTGAAGATCTTCTACGAAACCCGCGCGGTCTCGCTGCTCACCGATGACGATGGCACCATCCGCGGCGTCGAGGCGCGCGCTCCGGGCGGCCGCCGGACATTCGCCGCCGGCGCGGTGATCCTCGCCTGCGGCGGCTTCGAGGCCAATCCCGAGATGCGCACCCGCTATCTCGGCCCCGGCTGGGAGCTCGCCAAGGTGCGCGGCTCGAGGTTCAATGTCGGCGACGGGCTGAGGATGGCGCTCGACATCGGCGCCGCGCCGTTCGGCAACTGGTCGGGGCGGCATGCGACCTCGTGGGAGCGTTACGCCCCGGAGTTCGGCGATCTCTCCATGCTGGAGAGCTCCTACCGCCACTCCTTCCCGCTGTCCTTGATGATCAATGCCGACGGCAGGCGCTTCGTCGACGAGGGCATCGAGTTCTACAACTACACCTACGCCAAATATGGCGCCGAGGTGCTGGCCCAGCCCGGCCAGTTCGCCTATCAGGTGTTCGACGCCAGGACCAAGCACCTGTTGCGCCCCGAATATGGCGACAAGACTGTCACCAGGGTTGTCGCCGACACGCTCGAAGAGCTCGCCGGGAAGATGGAGGGCGTGAACGCCGAGGAGTTCCTCAAGACCGTGAGCGAGTTCAACGCCGCGGTCCGGACCGAGATCCCGTTCGACCACTCGGTCAAGGACGGGCGCTGCACCAGGGGGCTCGCGCTCAACAAGTCCAACTGGGCGAACCCGCTCGACACTCCGCCCTTCGAGGCCTATGCGGTAACCTGCGGCATCACCTTCACCTTCGGCGGGGTGCGCACGGTGGCCGAAACCGGCCAGGTGCTCGACCTCAATTTCCACCCGATCGAGGGCCTCTACGCCGCCGGCGAGATGGTCGGCGGCATCTTCTACTTCAACTATCCGGCGGGAACCGGGCTCGTTTCGGGAACGGTGTTCGGGCGCATCGCCGGAACCTCGGCGGGAGAGACCGCCGTCGCCGGGAGGAGCTGAGACATGCTGACGCGGAGAATTGCCGAATTCGTGACCGAAACGCCGACCGGCGCGGTGCCGGACGCGGCGATCGCGGCCGCCTGCCACGGGCTCGTCGACACGCTGGGCTGCGCGCTCGCCGGAACCAGCGAGCCGGTCTCCGAGATCGCCGCCGGCTATGTGCGCGAGCATGGCGGACGCGGGCCCGTCACGGTCTGGGGTCACGGCCTCGCCACCAGCCCGGCCGATGCGGGTTTCGTCAATGCCATCTCCGCCCATGCGCTCGATTTCGACGACAGCCACCCCAATGCGCGCGGCCACGCGAGCGCCAGCATCGTGCCGACCGTGATCGCGGCGGGCGAGGCCGTGGGCGCAGGCGGGCGCGACGTTCTTGCCGCCTATGCGATCGGGATCGAGGTCGCGGCCAAGATGGGGCGCGGCTTCGGCTTCGGCCTGCTTGGCGGCGGCTGGCATCCGACGGCGGCCGTCGGCGTCATCGCCTCGACGGCGGCGGCCGCGCGGCTCATGGGCCATGACGCGGACCAGCTCCGGCGGGCGCTCGGCGTCGCCGGCTCCGAGGTGAGCGGGCTCCTCCGTAATTTCGGCACCATGACCAAGCCCTACCATACCGGCCACTCGGCGCGCGCCGGGATTATGGCGGCGTGGCTCGGCGGCGCCGGAATCACGTCCGACCCCAACATTCTCGACGGCGAGGGTGGCGTGTTCGCCGCCTATTCGGCCAATGGCGAGACGGCGAAAGACCTGGCCGCCGATCTCGGCACCGGATGGGAGATCGTCGAGCCCGGCAATTTCGTCAAGAACTGGCCCTGCTGCTATTCGAACCACCGCTCGATCAGCGCCATGCTCGCGCTCATTGAAGAGCACGACTTCAAGGCGGGCGAGGTCGAGGGGGTCAAGATCTCGTTCCTGCCGGGCGGCGACACGGCGCTCGTCAGCCGTGAGCCGAGGACCGGCCTCGAGGGCAAGTTCTCGATCGAATACGTGATCGCCGCCATGCTGCTGCGCGATCCGCTGACGCTGCCGACCTTCACCGACCCCATGGTGTTGCGGCCCGAGGCCCAGGCGCTGATCGGCAAGGTCAGGCGCGAGATCATCCCGGCGGAAGGAAAGTTCGCCGGCCTTGTCGGCTACAACATCGTCGAGGTGAAGACGAAGCGCGGCACCTTCACGCTGAGGGAAGACCGGACGCCCGGCAACCCGGCCGTGTGGCCGATGAGCGAGGACGACCGCCGCACCAAGTTCCTCGACTGCGCGCGCCTCGCGCTCGGCGATGAGGGAGCCGAAGCCCTGTTTGATCTCGCCGGCCGGACCGCTGAGCTCGGAAACATCTCCGAGCTTGCCCGCGCGGCTGTTCCGGCGGCCGGGGCGCTGAAGAAGGTCGCGGGTTAGAGCCTCACGCCCCACTGTCATCCCGGCTCCAAGGCTTGCACGCCGGAAATGCCAAGCATTTCCGGGCTCGCCCAAGGCCGGGATGGCAATATGGCTCAGCCTTCGATCGCCCCGAACCTCGGCGGCGGGATGCGGCGCCGCGAGGCCGCCTCGTAGGTCGAGGCGATGCGCACCAGCACGTCCTCCTTGCCCGGCTCGGCGCGGAACACCAGCGAGAACGGCAGGCCCGGTCCCGCGACCCGCGTCGGCTCGTCCGACTGCACCTCGAGATACTTTGTGCCATCCGGTGACAGGACGAATTTCGGGTCGTAGACGGTGGTGACATAGCCCCCCGGAACCAGCATCTCGGTGAGCCCGGCATTGGGGCCGTTCTGGGTCTCGGGCCTCAGATTGTTGGGGGTCGAATGCTGGCGCGCGCCGCCGATGATGCCCGGCGGCCATGGCGTATGGAGGCGCACGAGGGCGTCGAGTCGGTTCTCGTAGATCACCATCATGTCGACCCGGCGCAGAAGCTCGCGCAGCATGATGCGCTCATCGACTCCCTGCCGGCCGCCGAGCGGATTGCGCGGGTCGGTGACCTCCTCCCAGTTCCGGAAGGCGGCGCGCTGGTCGTCGCCCCAGAACTTCGAGCGCGCGTTCAACGCCGGCCAGTCGGCGAGCGTCTCGGTGTGGCCGCGCTCGGCCCAATCGGCGGCGCGGCGCGCGAGATACTGCCGGACATGATAGCGGAAGCTCATGGCGAGCTCCTGCTGCTGCACCGTGCCGAGATCGAGATTTGAGGGCGGCGGGGTCCGCCCGTCCGCCATCTCGACCATGTAGTCGATCGGCGCCATCTGCCCTGAGCCGAACACCTTGCCGGGCGCGAACTCGGCCGGCGTGATCGCGGCGGCGAAATCGGGAAATACCGGCTCGCCTGATGGCGTCAGGCGGAACAGGATGTCGGGCATGAACACCGGAACGAGGGCGGCGAGGGCGCGGCGGAAATCGGCCGTCATCTGTTCGAGGTCGGGATCGGGCGCCCACCACGGGTCGGAAGATTCGACGAGCGTGGTGCCGAGCCGCGCGCCGAGCACCGACTTGATCTCACCGGCAGCGGCGGTGCAGATCGGCTCCTCGGCCTTCGAGCCCGGCGGATAGACCATCGATTCGCGGATGACGCCGATGCGCAGGCCCGAGAGCGCCCCCTGCGCCCCGTCCCGCGCCACATGCGACCCATAGGGCGCCGCGAGCACCGATGGGCGCGGCACCGTGGTGAAGGGATCGCGCGGGTCGTAGTAGCCGCGCTCGGGGTCCTTCAGCGCATCGAGGATCTTCGCGCAGTCGGCGATCGTGCGGGCGAGGATGCCGGCGCGGTCGCAATAGATGTCGGCGCCGATCGCGCCGCCATTGAAGCCCAGCATCGCCTTGTGCGGCAGGATCAGCGAGACCGCATTGTGGTTGGCCGGCCCCCGGCACGAAGCGCGGGTCTCCTCGCCGAGGCTGGCCATGACGAGGTTGGCGCTGACCGAGACGCCCGAGCCCGAGCTCGACCCGAGCGAGGCCGCGCGCGTCGTATCGTAGGGGTTCGCCGGATTGCCGGCCCAGCTCGAGCGCTGGTAGCCGAGCACCGACGGCAGCACCTTCCCGCGCTCGTGCCGCCCGCCCGGATCGCCGGCCCGGCCGTTGTATTCGGTGCACACGGCCTTGGCGAAGATGATCGCGCCCTTGTTGCGGAGCTGCTCGACGAGCTGATGGTCGCGGGCCGGGAAATCGATGTCGTAGGCCGCATCGCCCGCGCCCGTCGAGCGCATGTCCCTGGTGTCGAACGGGTCCTTGAACGAGAACACGACGCCGTACATCGGCATCCTGTCGAGATCGGGATCGCGCCCGAATTCGGCGTCGAGCTCGGCCGCGCGTTCGAGCGCGTCGGGCTGGCGGCGGAAAATCTCGCACACCGCCGGCGCGTCAGGTGGCAGCGGCCCGTCGTCCGGATGCCGGTCGAAGTCGCCGCGGCAGGTGACCGACCGCTCGCCGCGGATATTGAGCGTCGCCAGCGCGTTGAGCTGCGTGCCCTCGGCAATCCCGGTGATCATCCCGTATTGCTGCATGACTTGCGGGTCGGACGCCGTCGGCTCCATGCGGCCGAATTCGAGCGGCTTGCCCTTGTAGCGATCGAAATCAGGCAGGATGTCGCGCGCCGGAACCGTCTCCTTGGGGAAGTCGAGCGCGGAGCCGGCCCGCACGGCGCCCCTCGCGCCGGCGACCGGCCTGCCGTCCTCGGTCACGATCAGGCTGGCGACCCCGTTGAACGCTTTCGCCCGGTCGATGTAGTGCTGGACGATCTGGGCGCAGGTGATCTGCCCCGCCCTGATCGCGGCGTGCATCTCCTCGATCGTCGCCTCTTCGAGGCGGAAGCAGGCCTTGTTCATTGTTGCGGTCGTCATGGCGCCTCAGATGGCAGCGGAAGGCTCGATTGCCGGCGGGCGATAGGCCTCGACCTCCGGCGCGTCGCCCTCGAACCGCTCGATGTCGACGAGGGCCGAATGCGCGCTCGAGCCCTGGGCGAGCGACGACGTTCCCTGGTCCCGGGTCAGGACATTGGGATTGCCGCTGCGGTCGAGCCCGCCGGGCCCGGCCGGATCGTACCAGGCACCGGTCGCAAGCTCGACGCAGCCCGGCCGCACGTTCTCGCTGATGACGGCGCCCGCGAGGCACGCGCCGCGGGCGTTGAACACACGAACGAGATCGCCGTCGGAAATTCCCCGCGCGGCGGCGTCGGCCGGGTTGATCCGTATCGGCTCGCGCCCGACGACCTTCGCAGCCTGGCTGATGCCGCCGCAGTCAAGCTGGCTGTGAAGCCGTGTCTTGGGCTGGTTCGACACGAGGTGCAGCCGATAGAGGGCGGCCTCCTTCGCGCCGAGCCATTCGACCGGCTCGAACCACGCCGCGTGACCCTTGCAGTCATCGAGGCCGAAGCCGGCGATGGTCTCGGAGAAGATCTCGATCCGCCCCGACGGCGTCTTCAGCCGATGGGTCTCGGGATCGTCGCGGAACTCCCAGAGGAGCACGCTCTCATGGCCGCGGGTCGGCAGCTCGAACGACCCGCGTTCCCAGAACGCCTCGAACGAGACAAGCTCGATCCCGGCGCGCGAGACCTGCTGGCGGAAGTGGTCGTACATGTGGACGAGCCACTCCATCTCGTCCCGCCCCTCGGTGAAGCGCTCGGCAAACCCGAGGCGTTCGGAGAGTGCCGACAGAATATCATAGTCGTTGCGCGCCTCGCCCACCGGGGCCACCGCCTGCTTCATGGCGATGATGGTGGACTCGGCCGCGCCGTGGCCGATGTCGTTGCGCTCGAGCGCCGTGGTCGCGGGCAGCACGATATCGGCGTGGCGCGCGGTGCCGGTCCAGAACTGCTCATGGACGACGATCGTGTCCGGCTTCTGGAACGCGCGCGCGAGACGGCCCAGATCCTGGTGATGGTGGAACGGATTGCCGCCGGCGCAATAGACGAGCCGGATATCGGGATAGGTATGGGTGCCGCCATCGTAGCGGAAGCTCTCGCCCGGCCCCAGGAGAAGATCGGCGATCCGGGCGACGGGGATGAAGGTCTTGACCGGGTTGTGGCCGGTCGGAAGGGTCGGGCTGGCGACGCGGCGAACCGGGTTGCCGTTGGCGCCGATGGCGCCATAGCCATAGCCGAAGCCGCCGCCGGGAAGGCCAATCTGGCCGAGCATCGCGGCGAGCGTCGCGACCATCCAGTAGGTCTGCTCGCCATGGTCGGCGCGCTGCAGCGACCAGCTCGCCGTGATCATGGTGCGCGAGGCCGCCATCTCGCGGGCGAGGCGCCTGATCCGTTCGCCGTCGATGTCGCAGATGGCGCCGGCCCAGCCTGCGCTCTTGGCCTCGCCGTCACTGCGGCCCGTCACATAATCGGCGAACCGCTCAAAGCCCACCGTGTAGCGCTCGAGGAAGGCCGCATCATGGAGCCCCTCCTCGATCAGCGTGTGGGCAAGGCCGAGCATGAGGGCGGTGTCGGTGTTGGGCCGGGGCGCGATCCACTCCGCATCGATCGACGGCGCGGCATCGTCGCGCACCGGGCTGATGTTGACGAAACGAACGCCGGCACTGCGGCATGTCTCGAGCCACCCGGCGGTGTCGTGCGAGGCGATGCCGCCATTCGTCACCTGCGCATTCTTGAGCGGTATGCCGCCGAACATGACGAGGAGCCGGGTGTGGCGCGCGATCACCGGCCACGAGGTGAGCCCGGCGCAAAGCTGGAAGAACTCCTCGCCCAGGACGTGCGGCACGATCACCTGCGCGGCACCGGTCGAGTAGGTCGTGACCCCGTCGGTGAAGCCGCCGAATTCGCTCATGAACCGCCGCACCTGGCTCTTGGCGTGGTGGAACCTGCCGGCGCTCGACCAGCCGTAGTTGCCGCCATAGATCGCTTCATGGCCATGGGTTCGGGCAACGCGGGCAAGCTCTCGCGAGACGAGGTCGAGCGCGACATCCCAGCCAACCGGGACGAACGGGTCGGTGCCGCGGCGCCCGCCGGCCGGCCCCGGGCCCTCCTCGAGCCAGCCCTTGCGCACCACCGGCTCGCGCACCCGCGAGGCATGGTCGATGGCGCCGAGCATCCCGCGGCCGATCGGCGAGGGATCGGGGTCGCCCGCCAGCGGATCGATGCCGACAAGCCCGCCGCCCTCGCTGGTGATCTCATAGGCGCCCCAGTGGAACGAGCTCAGTGTTCTCATGGCCCTCGTCTTTCTCGCCCTCAGGCCATGCAAGCATGGCGTGGCGGGCCGGCGAGCGCAATGTCGGCCCCTTCAGCCTCGATCGGGTCGCGCCGGCAGGTGCGTGGATCGCTTTGGACCATCGGACCGGCAGCGGGCCCCGAAAGCGGATTCATCGAGAAGGGAGCCGCTGGCGCACCGCGCCCGCTTGCAGCACCCGTGCACAAAGAGTTGCGATCCGATTTCACGGCACTTATCTCCATGAAAGAATTTGGCTTTGGCCTATTCCGATCCGATTGAGCGCTCTGGTCCGGGGAACACTTCATAATTTCGTCAGTTATAGGACATATGGTGTGACAGCCACTGACACTCGAAGGTGAAACGGAGGAATGCAACCATGTCGCGTATCCGAACGTTAGCCGTTGTTGCCGCCCTGGCGGCGGCCTTGACAATGTTCCAGTCGCGGCCGGCCGAGGCCGGAGGCGGTGGAGTCATCGCCGGCATCGCCATTGGCATCACCGCTGCCGCGCTTTGGCATCATCACCATGGCTATGGAGGCTGGTATCCGGGCCGTTACATGGCGGCGGCCATTCACCAGCATCATCGGCGCGGCTACCACTGCCGGTCCGGTCGGTGCGGCAATTACCGGTGACGAACGGCGAAAGGCACGCATCGCGGCGAAAATCCTGACTGCCCGGGCCTAGCCCGGACTTCTGACACCGTCATGGGCGTCACGGAGGCGGATTTGCGGGCAGGCCAGGAAAAGCGTGCGGGGCGTAGTGGGGCTACGGTCAAACGCTTTGACGCAGCCTGGCCGCGAATGCGCCCCGCCCTCCGGGTCGCCCCGGGCCGGCCGTCCGGTTCGTCGAAGTCCTCAACCGTAGGAACGGCTACGCTTTTCGGACTTCTCCTGCCGGACCGGCGCCGCCCGGGCGCGATGACGCCTCGTGACGGTGTCAGAACTCCGGGCTAACCCAAGGCGTCGTCGAGGATCATCGCCGCGCCCTTCTCGCCGATCATCATCGCCGGCGCGTTGGTGTTGCCGGAAACGAGGGTCGGCATGATCGAGGCATCGACCACCCTCAGCCCCTCGACGGCCCTGACCCTCAGCCGCTCGTCGACCACGGCCCCGGCGTCGGCGCCCATGCGGCAGGTGCCGACCGGGTGGAAGCTGATGCCGCCGCGCTCGCGCAGGAAGTTGGCCATTTCGGCCTCGGACTCGATCTTGCGCCCCGGATCGTGCTCCCCGATCAGTTGATTGCTCACCGGCGGCGTCTCCATGATCTTCCTTGCCGCGAACATGCCGGCGACCAGATCATCGAGGTCCTTTGCCGCGCTGAGATAGTTGGGCCTGATCAGGGGCGCGGCCATCGGATCGGGGCTGTCGATCACCACCTCGCCGCGGCTTTGCGGGCGGAGCTGGCGCACCAGGATCGAGATGCCCGAAAATTCGTGCAGCGGATCGCCGGCCCGGTCGGTCGAGAACAGGACGATGCCGAGCTGGATGTCCGGGCTCGCGACATCGGGGCTCGAGCGCAGAAAACCAGCGGCGAGCGACGATCCCATGTTGAGGAAACCCTTGCGCAGCAGGACGTAGCGCAGGCCCTCGCGCAGCTTGCGCCACGGGCTCTTCATGACGTCGTTGAGCGTTTCTGCCCGGCGCACGCGATAGATCAGCCGGCCGTTGTAGTGGTCCTGCAGATTGGCCCCGACTTCGGGC
>Ga0326597_10003586_pt1 | contig 22273 bp, 13 predicted proteins | sample RVTome_12_FD_203789 | JGI IMG/M metagenome (GOLD analysis project Ga0326597, IMG submission 203789) | Soil microbial communities from uranium-contaminated site in the Upper Colorado River Basin, Wyoming, United States - RVT100D185 | ecosystem: Environmental > Terrestrial > Soil > Contaminated >...
CCGGGTCGACGTTCTGGATGGTCGGCGACCAGTCCGCGCTCGCGCACATGCCGCTGGGGATCCGCGCGCCCGGCGGCGACGGCCAGGCCGTGAACCTGCCCCCGCTCAAGACCGTGATCGTCACCGGCGACCTCGATCCCGCGGTCTCCTTCGAGGCCACCGGCGAAGCCGCGGACGCCGCGGCGGCGCAGAACCTTGCCGACGTGGTCCGCGGGTTCGTGGCCCTGGCCACCCTGCAGTCCAGCCAGAAGCCCGAGCTGAAGCAGCTCGCCTCCGGGGTGAGCGTCACCACCGACGCCAACAAGGTCCGGGTCGCCGCCCGCTTCCCGTACGAGCTCCTGGACTCGCTGCGGCCGAAGAAGGCCGCCTCGGTCGAGCCCGCGAACTAAGCCTCAAACAGGTCTGGTGTGTCCGGCCAGGGCGGCGACCCTGGCCACCAGCTCCGCCGGTGACGCCGGCTTGACCAGGTAATCGGTGAAGCCGGCGATCGCGGCCCTCCGACGGTCCTCTTCCGCCGCGAACGCGGTGAGTGCGAGCGCGGGCGTCTCCCCGCCCTTCTCCCGCGGACGCTTCCGGATCTCGCGCATGAACGCGTAACCGTCCTGGCCGCGCAGCCCGATGTCGCTCACCACCACCCCCGGCAGCGCCTCGTCGAATGCCGCCAGCGCGTCCGCGGCCGAGGCCGAGGCCGTGACCTCGGCTCCCCAGTGCTGGAGCGTCGTCGTGATCAAGTCGCGGTCGTCCGGGTGGTCCTCCACCACGAGCACCCGCAGGCCGGCGAGGAGCGTGGGTTCGGGCCTCGCGGCTACCAGCTCCTCCCCCTCCTTCGGCGATGGCTCCATGCGCAGGGCGGTGATGGGGAGACGGACCGTGAACGTGGCTCCTCGCCCTTCACCGGCGCTTTCGGCAGTGACCGCGCCGCCGTGCATCTCGACGAGCTGCCGCACGATGGCCAGCCCCAGCCCCAGGCCCGGCTGGTTGCGCGAAGGCCCGGCGTCGGCCTGCCGGAACCGCTCGAAGACGTAGGGCAGGAAATCGGGGGCGATGCCGTGGCCGTTGTCGCTGACCCTCAAGTCGACATCGGTGCCCGCGCGTCCCAGCCATACCGTGACCGCACCGCCCTTGGCCGTGAATTTGATCGCGTTCGAGAGCAGGTTCCAGACGATCTGCTGCAAGCGGGTGGCTTCGCCCAGCACGGTCAGGGTCGATTCGCCGTCCAGGCTCAGGGCGATCCCCTTCGCCTGGGCGGTCGGTCGGGCGCTTTCCAGGGCCGCCTCCACGACCGGGCGCATATCCACGTGGCTCATCGACAGGCGCAGCTTGCCGGTCATGATGCGCGTCACGTCCAGGAGATCTTCGATCAGCCGCGCCTGGGCCTTGATGCTCCGGTCCAGGGCGGCCAGGCCCCGGGCGGTCGTCTCCGCGTCGAGCGTGCCCCCGGCCATCAGCTGCACCCAGCCCACCATGGCCGTGAGCGGGCCCCGCAGCTCGTGGGAGGCGGTGGCGACGAACTCGTCCTTGAGCCGGTTGGCGGCTTCCGCCGCCCGCGCCGCCTCCTGCGCCAGCCGCAGGTACTCCGCGCGCTCGGCTTCCGTCCGCACCTCTTCCGTCCGGTCCTCGATGGCGAGGAGGATCATCTCCGCCTTGCCTGCCGCCTGCTGCAGCCTCCGGGCATTGAGCACCATCGTGCGCTTTCCGATCGCGGGGAAGTCCTGCTCGACCTCGTAGTCTTCGAAGCGCTTGTCCCGGGGCAGGACCTCGTCGAGCAGCGTGCGCAAGTCGGGGCTGTCCCACTGCCCGTTGCCCAGCTCGTAGAAGGAGACGCCCTCCGTCGGCCGCTCGGAGGTGCGGAAGAGCTGATAGTAGGCCCAGTTGGCCCGCCGCACCCGCAGGTTCGCGTCGAGGATCAGGAGCGGCTCCCGGGCCGTGGCCACGATCGCGTCCGCGAGGTCGCGCGCCTCCTCCACCACCTGCTGGTTGCGCTTCAAGGCGTCGATGTCCACGAAAACCAGCACCGCGCCCTCGATCCGGTTCTCCCGCGTCCGGTAGGGCCGGACGTGCAGGCGCCACCAGCGTCCCTCGCGGTCCTCCAGCTCGCGCTCGACGGAGTCCGCCGACTCCAACACGCCCCGGACGAGAGGCTCCAGATCCGACAGCTCCAGGCTCATCCTCAGGTGCCCCAGCGGACGGCCCACGTCGCTGGGGTCCAGCACCAGGAGGGTGGCCGCGGCGGGCGTGAAGCGCCGCACCACGAGGTCCGGGCCCAGCATCACCAGGGGAAGGGTGACGCTCGCGATCAGGTTGTCGAGATCGTCGTTGAGGCGCTGCAGCTCCCGGTTGCGGTTCTGGAGCTCCTCGTTGAGCGTCGTCAGCTCCTCGTTGTTCGACTGCAACTCCTCCTTGGCCGTCTCCATCTCCTCGTTGAGGCTCTGCAGCTCTTCGTTGCTGGAAAGGACCTCTTCGTTGGCGGACTGCAGCTCCTCGTTGGCGGCCTCCTGCTCCTCCTGTACCGACTGTTGGTGGTGCCGCAGGGCCTCGAGCTCCTGCTCCAGGCGGGCGATGTGACGGGTTTGCGCCTTCGCGCCCCGTGGCGCCGGCGCCGCCGGCCCCCGCGCCCGCCGCCTCGCCCCCTCGTCGAACAGGACCAGGAAGCAGCGGTCGCCCGAGCCCGGGCCCTCGATCGGGATCACCTCCAACGAGACCGGGCCCGTGTGGCCCCGGTGGCGCAGAAGGATCCCTCCCTTCCTCTGCGCGGCATTCGTGGCCCGCGCCTCCTGCAGGAGCCGGCGCAGATCGGGGAGCAATCCCTTGCGCACCATCTTCGCGAGCTGGAGGCTGGCCGCGCCCTGGGCATGCTCGAGATAGGCCTCGGTGTCTCCGCGGAAGCGGAAGACCTGTTCCTTCTCGTCGACGAGCACGCTGGCCGGCGCGTACCGGTCGAGCAGCAGCCGCTCCGCTTCCCGCACCACGTCCGAGCGCGTCGCCGGCGCGGCGGCCGGCGCCGTCGGCGCGGCGGCCCCCTTTGCGGATGCGGCCGGCGCGAGGCTCAGCAGGGGCGGGATGGCCTGGGCGCGTTTGCCGTAGACCCGGTGCTCCTTGTCCACGAGCGTGAACAGCTCGGACGAAGCCCCCACGGTCTCCGATTGGCCCAGTACCAGCACGCCGGAGGCCGAAAGCGCGTAGTGGAAGGTGGCCATGACCCTCTTCTGGAGGGCGGGCTCCAGGTAGATGAGCACGTTCCGGCAGGAGACCAGGTCCATCCTCGAGAAAGGCGGGTCGCGTGCCAGGTCCTGGCGGGCGAAGACCAGGAGGTCCCGCACCGCCTTGCTCACCTGGTAGTGCCCGTCCACATTGACGAAGAAGCGCGCGAGCCGCTCCGGGGAGACGTCGGCCTCGATGTTCTGCGGATAGACGCCGGTCCGCGCCTTCACGATCGCCGTCTCGCTGAGGTCGGTGGCGAAGAGCTGGATGGGCGTGTTGCCCCCCAGCTCGCTCTGCGTCTCCAGGAGGCACATGGCGATGGAATACGCTTCCTCCCCCGTCGCGCACCCTGGCACCCATACCCTGACCGGGGACTTCGCGGAGCGCTCGCGCAGGATGCGCGGGAGGATCTGCGTGCGCAGGGCCCGGAAGGTCTCGGGGTCGCGGAAAAATGACGTGACGTTGATGAGGAGGTCGTGGTGGAGGTCCTGCACTTCTCCGGGCCGGTCCTGCAGGAACTTCACGTACTCCCCGAGCCGCTCGATCCGGTGCAGCGCCATGCGGCGCTGGATGCGCCGGCGCAGGGTCGTCTTCTTGTAGCAGGTGAAGTCGGCTCCCGTCGCCTTCTTGAGCATCGCGAAGATGCGGGCCAGGTCGTTCCCCTCTGCGCCGGAAGGTTCCGCTTCCGCCTCTTCGTGACGGGGCGCACGGATGTATTCCCCACGGGCCAGCCGCACGATCTCCTGGCCGATGCGCTCCGGCGCCAGCACCGCATCCACGCTGCCGGCCGAAATGGCGCTGCGTGGCATTCCATCGTATCGGGCCGACGCCGGCTCCTGCGCGAAGGCGATCCCGCCGTTTGCCTTCACCGCGCGGCACCCCAGCGTGCCGTCCGTTCCCGTCCCCGAGAGGATGACCGCGATGGCCCGGGGTCCCCGCGCGTCGGCCAGCGTCCGCAGGAAGAGGTCGATCGGCAGGTGCGGCTCCCGCCGCGGCCGCCGCGGCACGTGTTTGATGTGGCTGTCGACGAGCGCGATGTCCATGGCGGGCGGGATCACGTAGACATGGTCAGGCTCGATCCGTGTGCCGTCTCTCGTCTCGCGGACCGGCATCCGGGTGGCGCGCTGGAGGAGCGAGGCCAGGACGCTCTCGTGGCTCGGGTCGAGGTGCTGCACCAGCACGAAGGCGGCGCCGGAGTCTCCGGTCAGGCCGGACAGGAGCTGGGTGATGGCCTCCAGGCCACCAGCCGAGGCGCCGATGCCCACGATGGGGAACGCCTCACCGGCTGGGGCCTCCGCCGCCCCGCCCTTGTGCTTACGCGCCGCCGTCCTGGCCGGGGGTTTCTTCTCGGGCATGATCCGGGAATTTGAGCATACACCCGCCGGGCGCGCTAAGATTCGCGCCCATGCAGCCCAAGCCCACGCAACGCCCGCTCTTCGTGCCGACGGAGACCGTGGGCGTGGCCGTCCGTACGCCCGACCAGCTCCTGGTGGGCTTCCTGCACGCGCGGCCGCAGAAGCGGCTCAAGGACGAGCTGAACGGCAACTCGGAACACTTCCTCGCCCTGACCGCCGCCCGCGTCTACGACGGCGCGGGCACCCGCCTGCTCTACGAATCGTCCGTGGTCCTGCTCGACAGCGGCTCGATCGTGTCGGTCACGCCGCTCAACTCCATCGGCCCCAGCGCCGCCGCCTGGTCGAAGCCGCTGGCGGTGACTCCCGAACCGGCGGCCAAGGCCTAATACCGGATCCTCAGCTCCAGGCGGTAACGGTCCAGCCAGAGGTCGCGTTCGCGGACGATCGGGGCGTCCTTGAAGCGCTGGCGCTGGACCACCCCGTGCAGCGCGTAGTGCTCGCGGAGGCGGAAGCCGAGGTCGCCGCGATGACCCTCCCATCCGGTCTCCCAGAGAAAGTCGTCCGCGGCGAACGCGGCCAGCGTGGCGTCGGGGTCCACCCGCGCGAACGTGTACTCCAGGCTCGCGCGCGCCGTCCGCGTGGAGCCCAGCACCGCCGCGAGCCACACGCCCTTGTTCGCGGAATCGACCGCGGTGTTCCAGCAGTAGTCGGCCACGAGCTGGAGCTCCACGCGCCCCTCGCGGTTGTACCGCGCCACCAGGTCCACCACGTCGTAGTCGCGGGCCAGGGGGCCTCCCGCCGCGGCCCGGGTGTTCTGGCGGCGGAGGCGCGGATCGACGTGCTCGAGGCCGCTGAAGGTCAGGTACGACGCGAGCAGCTCGACGGTCGCGCGCTCCCCGGCGCCGGCGAGGGCGGAGGCGGACGCGATCCACAGCGTCTCGCGGTCCGAGAAGTCGAAGGCGCCGCCGGCGGGGAACACGTGGCTGCCGCGGGCGCCCAGGCCGGTGATCGCGAGGCGTTTGAACGGGCCGCGGTCCGCCGCCTCCAGCGTCAAGGCCGCGCCCTGCGGCCGGAGCTCGCGGTCCCAGATCATCTCGGTGAGCCGCACCGGCATCGCGAACCGGCCGGCGTGCAGGCGCAGCCACCCGCTGGGCTGCGCGCGCACGAACGCGAGGTCGAGGCGGGCGTCGCGGGAGTCGTAGTTGTCGCGGAGGAGCGGCAGCGTGGGGAGGAAGGCGGTGTTCTCCTCGCTGCCGTAGACGAAGTCGCCGCCCACGCCCAGGAGGAACCGGTCGACGCCGATCTCCACGCGCGGCCGCAGGCGGCCGAGCGCGCGGTCGTTCTCGATCAAGGTGATGGCGTCGGTCCACTCCTGGCGGAGGAGCCCGTCCAGCTTCACCTCGACGCTGTATTGCGTGCCTTGCTGATAGACCGGCGCGGGGTCCTGGGCGGCGGCGAGGGCGGGAGAGGCGGCGGCGACTCCGGCGAGAAGGAGGGAGCGTGTCATGGGCGGTGATTCTAATACGCGCTAGCATCCCGTCTGGTTGCGCATTGGGGTGGTGATCCCGGCCCTGGACGAGGAGCAGGCGATCGGCCTGGTGGTGAGCGAGGTCCGCCCGCTCGTCGCCGAGGTCGTGGTCGTCGACAACGGGTCCCGCGACCGCACGGCCGGCGTCGCCCGCGCGTCCGGGGCACGCGTCGTCGTCGAGCCGCGGCGGGGATACGGGCAGGCGTGCCTCACCGGGATCGCCGCCCTCGGCGACACCGCCGACGTGATCGTCTTCCTCGACGGCGACCACAGCGACCATCCGGCGCAGTTGCCGGACCTCGTCGCGCCCATCCTCTCCGGCCAGGCCGACCTGGTGATCGGCTCGCGCACCCTCGGCCGCGCTGGGCAAGGGAGCCATCCGTGGCACGCCGTGGCGGGCACGCGCTTCTGCGTGGCGCTCATGAACCTGCTCATCGGGACCCGCGCCAGCGACCTCGGGCCCTTCCGCGCCATCACGCGCACCGCCCTTGCCGCCCTCGACATGCGGGACCGCAACTACGGCTGGACGGTCGAGATGCAGATCAAGGGGCACCGCGCAGGGCTGCGCGTGGCCGAGGTCCCGGTCGACTACCGCCCGCGCATCGGGCGCAGCAAGGTGAGCGGCACCGTCACCGGCACGGTGCGCGCGGCGGCCAAGATCCTCGGCACCATCGTGCGTTACGCCGTTGCCCCGCTGCGCCGCACGCTCGTCCTCGGGCTATGCGCGGCGGTGCTCTCCGGGTGCGTCGCAACCTGGGCCCGCGCCGGCGACCAGACGGTGAACGTCCAACGGTTCCTGGCCACGTACACGCTGGCATTCGTCGCTTACCTCGCCGCCTTGCACTGGTCCGGCGGCCTCGGGTCCCGCGCGCTCCGGATGGCCCTCGGCGTTGCACTCCTCTGGCGGGTCGTCCTCGTCGTCACGCCGCCGCTGCTGTCGGACGACGTCTACCGGTACGTGTGGGAGGGCCGCATCCAGCTCCACGGCGGCAACCCGTACGTCTGGGAGGACCGGCCCGAGGGCGCGCGGTGGGCGCCGCTGCGCGACGACGTGTGGCGCGGCGTCTCCCACAAGTACTACTCCGCGCTGTACCCGCCCGCGTGGCAGATGGCCGCCCGTGCCGTCGTCTGGCTGCACGACTCCGTCACCGCGATGAAGGCCTTCCTCGTCGCCTGCGAGATGGGCGCGCTGGCCATGCTGGGCCGGATCCTGCGCCGCCGTGGGCTGCCGCCGGAACGCATCCTCGTCATGGCCTGGAGCCCGCTGGCCCTGGTCGAGGTCGCGGGCAGCGGTCACAACGACGCGTTCGCGATCCTGCCGACGGTGGCGGCATTGGCCGCGCTGGAGACCGGCCGGCCGGCCGTAGCCGCGGTCGCGGGCGCGATCGCGCTCGATGCCAAGATCCTCCCCGGGTTCATCGTCGCCGCCTGGGCGCGGCGTTTCCGATGGTGGCACGTCGCTCTCGCGGGAGCCGTCGCCGCGGCGCTGTTCGTGCCTTACGCCGCCGCCGGCTCCGGCCTCTGGCACAGCGCGATCCGCTACGCGCGCTACTGGCGATTCAACGAGACGCTGTTCGCGGTGTTGCGGGCCGTCTTCGAAGTCGATGCGGCGGTGACCGCGTCCACGGCGCTGCTGATCGCGACGGTGGCCGCGATCGCATGGAGGCGCACCGAGACGGCTTCGGCGGGCCTGATCGTCGCCATGGCGTCGCTGCTCCTGGCCGCCAACGTCCTGCCCTGGTACGCGCTCTGGTTCCTGCCCTTCCTCGTGCTGCGCGACAGCCCGCCGGCGCTGCTTTTCACGGGGACGGTGACGCTGGCCTATCTCGCGTATCCGGCGTGGCGCTCGGGCGAGCCGTGGCAGGTGTCGTGGTGGGTGCGCGCCCTGGAGTACGGGCCCTGCGCGGTGGTGGCCTGGCTCGCACGCCCGCGGGGTGCGCGGTGAGCGACCGGCTGCTCGTGTTCGTAAAGGCGCCGCGGCCGGGCGCGGTCAAGACGCGGCTCGCGGCCGTGCTGGGGGACCAGGCGGCCGCCGGCCTGTACCGCGCCATCGCCGCCGAGGAGATCCGCCGCACCGCGGCCCGGGCGGGAGAGTACGCGCGGACCTTCTTCTTCGCCCCCGAGGACGCCCGGCCGGAGATCCAGGCCTGGCTGCCCGATGAGGCGCTGGAGCCGCAGCAGGGACGTGACCTCGGCGAGCGGATGGCGCGCGCGTTCGACTCCGCGTTCGCCGCCGGCGCCCGGCGGGTGGCCATCGTCGGCACCGATGTGCCGTCGTGCGGCCGCGAGCACGTGCTGGAGGCCTTCCGGTCGCTCGACGATCACGACCTCGTGCTGGGACCGACCCACGACGGCGGGTACTACCTGATCGCGCTGGACCGCCCGCGCCCGGCGTTGTTCCAGGCCATCCCGTGGAGCACGCCGTCGGTCCTGCCCGCGACCGCAGAGAGGGCGGGTGTCCTGGGCCTCGGCGTGCGCATGCTCGACCCGCTGCGGGACGTGGACACCATCGCGGACGTCGAGGCGGAATGGCCGCGGGTCCGCGTCCTGATCGTGGGGACGCCGCTCGAGCCGATCCTCGCCCGGGCGATGAGGGCAGGACCCGGCAACCGAGGTTAGCTCCGGGGCGCCGCCGGCGTCACCACGAACCGCTTGCTGGCGACGCCCTCGCCGCCCGAAGCGCGGTCGCGTGCCTGCAGCCGCAGCTCGTACTCGCCGGGACGATTGAGCATGAGCTTGAAGACGTCGGCGTAGACGCCCGTGGCATCGGCGGCGAGCGGCCCGGGCGTCGAGCGGGCGGCCACGGTGCCGTCGGCGCGGCGCACTTCGTAGACGACGTCCAGGGAGGACGATCCGCCCGCGGGCCCGGCGCCCCACACCTCGACGCGGCAGAGGAGGCGGCTCCCGGCGTCGAATGCGCGGCGCGCCACCGGGACCGGTTGGACGGGAGCGTCGGCGCCGGCGCCGGGGGCCGTCATGTCGGTCAACACCGGCGTGGTCAGGCGGAGACCGCTCGGGCTCGGGACGTCGAACGTGTGGCGCACGCTGCCCGTCCGGCCGCTGCCACGATCCATCACCACCATTCGCGCCTGATAGCGGCCCGGGGCCAGCTCGTAAAGGTGGGTGACGGGCAGCCAGGTCGTGGCCATGCGGGACATGGCCTCCGGCCGGAGCGCCAGGTCGTGGACGCGGTCCTTGCGGCCGACCTCGCCGCTGTCGCGCGCGGCCACGATGGAGTACGACGTCACGCCGCCGCTCAGCCGGTCGTCAACCGGCGTCAGCGCCAGCGCGGCGGGATCGGCCTCCGCGGCCAGCAGGACGTTGATGCGGCCCTCGGCCGCGTTGCCGAGGACGTAGGCGGTCATGCGGACGGGGATCGCCCGCGCGTCGTCCACGGCGTCGAGGGCCGCGCGTGCCGCCGGAGGGGGCGCGTCGGCCGGGCTCTCGTCCGCGGCCGCGAGTCCCGGGTAATATCCGGTGCGCCCGCACCTTCACCCCCGGCCTTCGCACCGACACCTTGATCTTGCGAAAGCGTCCTTCTCTTCCCTGCCGCGACGGCGCATAACCCAGCAGGTAGAACACGCGCGACTCCGTGCTGATCCGCGCGGGGCCGCGGTCGAGGTCCGTCCCCCGAACGGTGAAGCCGCCCGTGTCGGCGGCCAGGGTTTCCGCGCCGGCGCTTTCCTCCTCCGCGTATTCGTGGGCGATGGACACGTAGCGGAACTTGTTCTCGGGATCGGGATGGCCCGGCATGTCCGCCCCGCCGGTCTCGGGGTCGCGGTCCTGGGCGTCGACGAAATAGAGCGCTCCGTTCGAGCGCCGGGCCGCTTCGCGCACGCGCTGGAATCCGGGAAGGCGCTGGTCGCGTATGAAACCGTCCGAGGCCGGGATGACGACGCGGCGCCCGCGGCCTCCGGCGAGGGCCCGTAGCCCGCGCTCCACGCTCCGCAACATGCGCTCGTTGCGCGACCTGGCTTGCCAGTACACGTCGCCCGCGATCATCTGCACCATGGGGGAAGCGGCGGCGATGTCCTCGGCCTGGCGTTGGGGGTCGTTTCGCGTGGCCGATGAGCCGCCGCCGCCGATCACCAATCCGTAGGCAATGTACCGCAGGGCCACGTGCAGCATGGCCTCGCGATCGTTGTCCATGTGGATCCGCATGGCCTCGTGATCGGACATGCGCTCCTTGGTCAGGTTGGGCAGCCGCCGTCCGCGCATGGCGTTGAGCGCGGCGTCCAGGTCGCCGCGTTCGCTGCCCAGGCAGCCGCTCCACCACGCGCCCCCGGCCGTCGGCGCCACGGTCACGCAGTCCGTGTCGCGGAGCTGCCGCTCGAGGAATTTCCGCAAAGCAGCGGCCACCCTCTCACCGCTGGCCGGCGAGAGGTTGAGGTCGTCGAACACGATCAGGAAGGCGCGCGGCGATGCGACGGCCGGATCGTTGGTGGCGATCTCGGAAGGCTCAGGAGGCTCCGTCGCCATGGCGGCCGGCGGGCTGGCCACGTTCACCGCCTCGAACTCGGTGATGGTCTCGGGCGTGCCTTCGTCCTCGACCACGAAGTCCTCGCGCGTCAGCCCCGCGACGGGCTGGCCCTCGGCGTCCGTCACCACGACGTCCACGATCACCCGCTCCGTGCCGGCCGGGAAGACGAAGGTCTGTGCCTTGCTCGCGACGGCGAGGAGCAGGTGGAGGGTGGCGAAGGCTGCGACGATGGAGCGCATGGCGAGTCTTGGCGCGCACATAGCAAGCTTTATGCCGCGCTCAGGTGTGCGCGAAATCGGTGTCGCGCGAATGCCCTGTCCTGGGTCGTGGACGGAGTTGCGCCCACGGCAGGGGTCACCGCCGGGGGTCAGACCAGATCGTTCGTGCCGCTCACCTCGGCGTGAAGCGCACCTCGTACCGGACGGTCTCCGCGCCAGGGCCGCTGTTGCTGATCAGGAGCGTATAGGGCCCGGCGGACAGGTTCGTGGCCGAGTTGCGGACGGGCTTCACGTCCCGTACCGATGGCAACGGGACATACTCGAGACCTCCGCAGAACGAGGTGCCGGAACAACTGCCCCGGTAGAGGACGAAGCCGACCGTGTTGAACACCAAGGCCCAATCGACGGAGATGTCGATCCGACTGGCGTCTTGAGGAAGCTCGAAAGGAACGTACCTGCTGCGGTCCGAGGACGGGTCCAGGAAGATGTCGCCCTCGGCGGCGACGGCGCCGGAGGGGGCGGCGGCGGCGGCGACGATGAAGGCCCTGACCGCCTGTTGCCCGGAACCGTCGCTGAACTGGAGGCTCACTTCGACCGTACCCGGCCCGGGGCTCAAACCTCGGAGCCAGCTCCCTCGGTACGCCGGCTCTTCCGGGGTGACGGATGCGACCGAGGGGTCCGCGATGGACCAACCGACCGAGGCGATGGTCGCCACGCAGTGCGGCTCGACGAACGGCATCAGGAAAACGCTGCGGCTGTCGCCGACCGTGAGCCGAAGCGCGTTCTCCGACGAGGTGGGGGATGGACCGATGATCCAGCGCGACCTGGCAAGATCCGCGCAGTTCTGCGGCGGCGGCGGTGGGCATGGGCCGTCGCAAGGGTCCGTCGGCCACTTGAAATCAAGGCCGCAAGACGGCAGGCACAGAGCAAGCCCGGCAACGATAAGGTGCCGAAGACCGGCAGCACGCGAGCGGAGCCGCACCGGCGTCATTGCGGGATCACTCGAACTCGGTCGATCGGTGTCTCTCTGCAAGTGGGCGGAGCAGCCGGACAGGTGGGGAGGCCGCAGCAGTAGTAGACCAGCGGCGCGCGGAAAAGCGTCCTGCTCGTCCCGGCGGGTGGCTGCGACGGATAGAGGACGTCGGCGGAGATGATCGCGTCACCCGGACTGAGACCAGTCAGGGTGGCAAAGTCGCTGCCCGGTGACAAGGGTTCGACGCCCGCCACCGCGCTGTTTGTCGAGGTCCAGGACTGAACCGGACCTAGCGCGGAATTGCAACCACCCGCCGTGCCGGCTCGGGGGCGAATGAACAAACCGACCGATTCGCCGACGCGAACGTGTGCGACCAGTAAAGCGGCACTCGGGTCTTCGAAAGTCCTGAGCATGTCGCTGCTGATGACGAAACGGATCGTTGCCGGGGAGCAGTCCGGTATACCGCTGGGTAGGAGCCCCACAAAACCCCCGCCCGGATGGAGTGCGAAAAGCGCGAATGCTCCGGCTGGTGCTCGTGGCGTCATCGCTCACCGCCTCTTGACTGGACACCTCTCGTGTCCGCCATCGCGTCAAGTATTCGAGGTCGGCGCGCGGGAGCGATCCGATCTATGACGGTTTTGGGAGCGTCATGCCTGGTCGAGACGTGAGCCTTTGCGATGTTCGGGCGTCAGGGCCGCGCGCGCTCGAATCTCTATCCGAGCCCGTTGTGCGGCTTGCGGATCAGGGAGAGGAACTCCTCCCTCGTCTGCTGCTGGTCGCGGAACGCCCCCAGCATGCACGAGGTCACGGCGACGGAGTGCTGCTTCTCGACCCCGCGCATGATCATGCAGAGGTGCATGGCCTCGATGACCACCGCCACCCCGCGCGGCTGCACCCACTTCTCGATCGCCTCCGCGATCTGCACCGTCAGCCGCTCCTGCACCTGGAGCCGGCGCGCGTAGGCGTCCACCAGCCGGGGGATCTTCGACAGCCCCACCACCTTGCCCTTGGGCAGGTAGGCGACGTGCGCCTTGCCAAAAAATGGAAGGAGATGATGTTCGCAGTTATGCGTGAGGTGTCCGGCGATCAGGAAGGTGGGATACGGCTCGCACTTGAAGCTGTAGATCGTGGTCGGCTTCTTGGCCGTCGAGAGTCGTCGCACCGAGCGGACGGTCGTGTACGTGCTGTCCGCGGGCACGTAGAAGTCCGATTGCTGGCGGAATCCGTGCTTGCCATACCAACCGGGACGAGCCCAGCGCTCTGAAATGTAGAGGCCTCGGACCCCATCACGTTTCTGTTGAACGGGCGTCTGCAAGTACGACCCCAGCTCGGTCATGAACCCTCGGTTCGAGCTGATGATCATCCGTCCGCACTTGACTTTGTGGCCGTCGCCATCGCAGTACCCGTCTAGGAATCCCTGCATCATCTGCGGCGAGGAAGTGACGACCTTCGGGAACCGGAAGGACTTCGTCTTGCTCCGTGACCCGCGTTCGGGAACATCGAGCCATCGGCACAGCTTCTCGCCGATATCCCGCGAGACAACGCGGACCCGATGCATCGTCACCGTGCGCTTCAGGAAGCTCGAGGGGACTTGAACCCGTTCCACGGTTGGTGCGACCGACGGGAACGCTTCCCTCATCCGGCTCGCATAGCGAGTCGCGAACTCTTCGCTCCTGACGGTGAGGTTGACGCGCCTTCCTTCCTGGATGCTACCGTCCGCCGCGGTGGCACCCACTACGTACCCCAGTGCATAGCCCGGGGTTGCCGCCCGGGTGACGCGGCATAACGTTCGCGGGTTGAGCCATTCAACTTGTATGCCCGCCTCCAGGTCGCCCGCTTCCCGCCAGCCGGCAGAGGTCATGACGGGATGATCAGGAGTGACCCGGAACGTTCCGCCGTCCGTTTCGACCTCGACGATGTCCCGCGTCTTGCGACTCGAGATCCGGGTCACCTTTGTCCGTTTGCGATGCCCGCCCTCGAGGGTCCACAGCTCGTCCCCGACCCGGACATCACAGGCGCGCTTTGCCCCGTCGACCGCATTCACGATCTGACGGCTGGGGACACACAACGAAAAACACTCGATGTCCTTGATCGCGACCATCTCGTCGTAGGTGACGGTGAACAGCGCGTCGTTGAGGAGCGCCTTGCAGTCGATCGCGTAGCCCGAGGCCAGGAATTGCAGCGACTTCTCGACCCGCTCCGGCGTCTTCTCCAGTCCCTCGCGGCTCGGGTCCTCGCCCAGGCCGGCAAGGATCGCGCGGACATGGTCGCGGATGGGCTGGTCGTCCCGCACGCTACTTCCGGACCGGCACCTGGACGCGCTGGGGCACGGCGATGCGGGTCGGCATCTTGGTGACCGCGCACGATTTGCAGATCGCCTCCCCCGCGAAGGGATCGTCCCAGGTGCGGTCGCGGTGCGCCTTGCGCAAGCGGTCGAAGTTCTGGCTGGCCCAGGCTTCCTTCAGGCTCTTCATGATCGGGTAGTTGATGTTGCCGACCACCGGCCCGCCGTCGATCTCGAGCGTGAAGCCCTGGCAGCACGGCATCGTGTGGCGGCCGTCCCAGGTGACGACCATGCGGCGGAAGGGGTCCGAGCACTGGAACTGCTCGGCCGTGAGCTGGTGCCACGTCGCCGCCTTCCAGTGGTGCTGGGTCCCGGCGGGGAAGTAGCACTCGCTGATGGACATCCAGTCCACGCCCATCTTGTCCTTCCAGAACTCTTCCATGCGGCCGCTGTCCACCGCTTCCGAGTTGACGTGGGTGCGCACCACGGAGGCGCGGATGCGGCAGTCGGGGGCGCCCTTGCCTTCGGCGCGGGCCGTCACCGCCGAGCGCACGGAGTTGAGCAGGATCTCCCATTTCCCGCCCACGCGCTGCCGGTGGTAGCTGTCGGGATCGCAGGCGTCCACCGAGAACATGAGGTCGGTGATGCCGGCTTCCACGAGGTGCGCGAACAACTGGGGGTTCTTGCGCGCTCCGCCGTTCCCGTTGGTGTTCATCATGATGTCGGGGAAGCCGAGAGCGGCCGCCTCACGCACGAAGGAGACGATCCGCGGGTGCATCGACGGCTCGCCGCGGTAGTTGAGCTTGATCGACGACACGCCCATGTCCGCGCACTGCTGGATGAGCCGGCCGTACAGCACCGGGTCCATGTAGCCGCGCTGGTAGGTGTGTTCGTCGAACCCCTGGGTGCGGATGTGCTCGTGGGTCCAGATCTGGCAGAACCCCTGGGGGTCTTCCTCGGAGCTGCCGCAGCGCAGATCGCACACCGCGACGGTCTCGAGGTCGACGTGGACGGGATGATCGGCGGCGTCGAGGGCGGCTTCGCGCCGGTCCCACTCGCTCCGGTAGGCTTCGTATCGCTCGCTGCGCGACGGAAGGTCGCCGAGCACTCGGAACGTCGGGTCTTTGCTCATGACAAGCCACGTATTTTACTCGATGGTGCCGTCCGGCCGTGAACGCGGAGGCCCGCCGCGGCGGTGGGGCGCGAAAGGCGCATGTTATGATCCCCGCTTCCGCAAGCACAATGTTGCCAACGGCTTGAGGGAGCCTGGATGGAGCTGGGGCGGATCGGGAAGTACGAGATCGTGTCCAGGATCGGCCAGGGCGCCATGGGCGAGGTCTACAAGGCCCACGACCCCGTCCTGAACCGGTTCGTCGCGGTCAAGACGATGACCGGGGTGCTGACCGCCGACGACGAACTGGTCGAGCGCTTCCGGCGCGAAGCGCAGTCGGCGGCGCGGCTCAACCACGTGAACATCGTGACCGTCTATGACTTCGGCGAGGAGCAGGGCCGGTTCTACATGGCCATGGAGCTCCTCGAGGGCGTCGACCTCAAGGAAGTGATCGGCACCCGCGGCCTGAACGACCTCTGGGACAAGCTCGACGTGATGGAGCAGGTGGCGGACGGCCTCGCCTTCGCCCACGGACAGGGAGTCGTCCACCGCGATCTGAAGCCGGCCAACATCCGCGTCCTGCCCACGGGCCGCGTGAAGATCATGGACTTCGGCCTGGCGCGGATGAACACGTCGGAGATGACCCGCAGCGGCATGGTGATGGGGACGCCCAACTACATGTCCCCGGAGCAGGTCCGCGGCGAGCGGGCCGACGCGCGCTCGGACGTCTTCGCGCTGGGCGCGGTGTTCTACGAGCTGCTGGCGGGGCGCAAGGCCTTCCAGGCCGACTCGATGCACACCATCCTCTTCAAGGTCCTGGAGGAGCAGCCGGAGCCGGTGGAGCGCCTCGTGCCCGACCTGCCGCCGCGCTTCGTGCGCTTGATCGACCGCGCGTTGAAAAAGGATCCCGTCCAGCGGTTCCAGCACGCGGGCGAGATGCGCGACTCCCTCCGCATGGTGCGGGAGGCGCTGGCGGCCGGAGACCTCGGCGCCCCCGCGGTCGATCACGACGACGCCGCCCAGACCGTGATCGAAAGCAACGCGCCAACGATGATCGACCTCGGTGCGGCGCCGGGCCCGGTGGTGAACGGAGCCACCGCCCTCGACATCACCCACGTCCCTGTGCGGTCACGCACCGTGCCGCGCCCGGCGCCGACGCTCTCCGGCCGCAGCCCGACGCACCCGCCGCGGGCCGGCGCGCCGTCCCGGGCCTCCGTCCTGGGGGTCGCGGCGGTGGTGGCGGCGCTGGCTCTGGGCGCGACGTTCTGGTGGTGGGCCCGGAGGCCGGGCGCGGGGGGCGCATCGACGCCGGCAGACATCACCAGCGCCCAGGTCGGCGCCCTCACCGCCCAGCTCGTCGGCAACCAGATCGAGCTCGCCCGCGCCGACCTCCAGAACAAAGACTATCGCGGCGCCATCGCCCAGGCGGAGCGCGCGCTGCGGCTCGACGCCGACAGCAGCGAGGCGCGCCAGGTCATCAGCGAGGCCGAGGCACAGCTGGCCGCGCTGGAGCAGTACGCCGCCGCCGCCCGGGCGGCCTACCAGCGGCGGGACACCGAGGCGGCGACGCGCGCGCTGGGCCAGGTGCTCGCCATCGACCCCCGTCATCCGGCGGCCACCGAGTTGACCGCCGCCCTCAACCAGCACTTCCGGCGGCAGGCGGAGGACGCGCAGCGGGCGGTCGCGCAGGCGCGGACCGCGGCTGCCGGCGCCGACGCGTCCACCCAGGAGGCGTTCGGCTACGCGGAGCGCATGCGCGCCGAGGCCGAGGCCCTGCTCGGCAAGGAGGAGTTCGCGGTGGCGACGCAGCGCCTCTTGCAGGCGCGCGACGGTTTCGAGCGCGCGCGGCGGACCGCGGAGGCGGCGGCGCGGGCCCAGGAGGCGGCCCGGGCGGCCGCGCCCACGGCGGCGCCGGCCACCCTCGTGGCCCGCGGCGTGCCCGTCGTCACCCTGCCGCCCGTCACGATCGGGCCGGTCGTCACCACGCCCCCGATCGCCGCGGACCAGGGCGCGGCCGCGACCGCGCACGACCCGGAGATCCGGCGGGTCATCGCCGAGTATGCCCGCGCCATCGAGGGCAAGGACCTCGCGCTGTTCCGGGCCGTCAAGCCGAACCTCTCCGGCGACGAGGAGAAGCGGCTGCAGGACGCGTTCAAGGGTATCAAGTCGCAGCAGGTCGGGATCACCATCGACTCCATCCAGGTCGAGGGCGCCCAGGCCACCGTCCGCGTGTCGCGGCAGGACATCATCAACGGCAGGCCGATGCGAGCCGTCCATCAGACGTTCCGCCTGGTCCAGGGCGGGCCGGGCTGGACCATCCAGACCATCGGCCAGTAGCCCGCGCCTTCCAGGGCTAGAAGCTGTAGTCGATTCCGAAGACCGGGGTGACCTTGTCCTGCAGGCCGCTGTCGCCGATGGCGAACAGCAGGTTCACCATGAGCAGCAGGCGGCTGACCGGGTTCACCTTCACGCCCGCCGAGCCCAGCAGCACGTTCAGGTTGCCGGTCGTGGTCTCGGGCGAGATGCGTGTCGTCCGGCGGACGGTGGGATCGGTCCGCAGCACGTTGTCGAAGACGCGCTCCCGGAGGACGAGGCGATCGGCGTCCAGCAGCGTGCGGCCGAGGAAGTCGGCGGTGAAGGTGGCGCGTGAGTGCAGGGCGGCGTCGAACCCGGCCGAGTAGTTGATCTCGTCGGGCAGGTCGCCCACGAAGTCCGCCCCGCCGCTGGAGTACGTGTACCCGGCGGCGATGCGCGGCGAGAAGCGCTTGGAGGCGACGCGGGCGGCGATGGCGTAGAGCTTCGCCTGCGTCGCGCCCGAGCCGAGCAGGTCGTCGCTGTCTCCCGTCGGGAGACGGAGGTCCAGCGCCGCGGCGACGTTGGTGGACGTTCCACGGAAGAAGTTGTACTTCCCCCGCAGCACGACGTCGCCGATCCCTTCCGCGCTGCCCGTCTCCAGGAACGACTCGGTGAGCTTCTGGTCGTCCCCGCCCGGGAACACGTGGATGATGAACGGGTCCGCACCGGTGGCCAGGCGCTCGATGCGGGCGTCGATCCGCGCCGCGAGGTCGAGCCGCTGGTAGGGGACCGCCACCCCGATGTCGAACCGGTCGCTCACCCCGTAGTTGGCGTAGAGGACGGTGGTGTCGTTTTTCAGGTCGATGGAGAGCGCGGCCTCGATGATGTCCCCCTCGAACCACAGCGCGGTCTGGAGGTGGCTGCCGTCCTGGTTGACGTCCTGGTGCTCCAGGTAGAGCTTGATGTCTCCGGCGCGCAGGTCCTGTCCTTCGAAGCGGTCGTAGGTGGCGTGCAGCTGCGTGACGCCGAAGCTGAACTTGCCCTTGCCGGCGGTCAACGGCCGCTCGGAGAAGACGGGGCCGAAGGTCTCCGTGCTGCGGTTGAACACCCCGAGCTCGGGGTCGAAGGTGTACGTGAAGCCCGCGGAGGAGGAGCCGAGCGGGAAGGTCGACAACTGCGACGCGATGCCGCGGTTCAGCTGCCGCAGCGTCTCCTGGGCGTTCGGCTGCGACACGAAGTGGGCCGCGTGGCTGAAGGGGTCCGGCGCCGCACGCAGGACGACCGGGTTGGTGGGAGAGAAGAACCGCAGCAGCAGACCGGCCAGTCCGTCCGGCGCCTCCTGCGCGTGGGAGACGTTGGGCACGGCGAGAAGCGCGGCCAGGGAAGCGGCGAGTGCGTGTCGGCGGTGCATCGGTCCTCCTGCGTTCGTGGGCGAGGATAGGGGCGGGCGGGCCGATGTGTCAACAAACGGCCCGCGTCAGCGGGCGGTGCGGGAGGCGCGCTCGAAGCGATCGCGGGCCTGCAGGAGCTTGCGGGCCGCGGTGGCGAAGCTCCCCGCCTTGTAGGCGGTCTCGCCGTCCCGCCCGAAGACCGTGGCCTCGCGGAACGGGTCCAGGCTCGCGGCGTTGGCTTTCTCCGCCGCCGCCCGCGCCTCGCCCATGAGCCGGCGGGCCTCGTCGGCCCGCGCCTTGAAGGCCGCTTCGTGGGCGGGCGCCAGCTCGTCGACCGCGGCGTGCCCCGGATCGGCGAGGAGGAGCCGCCAGAGCTCCGGCGCCGCGCCGGCCGTGTTCCCGGTTGCGGCGGCGGCGCGGGCGGCGGTCGCTGCATTGTCGGCCTCGTCCACGATCTTGCGTGCGCGGGCGACGATGTCGTTCGCCTCCGCGTTGGCGGGATCGAGCTTGACCGCGCGCTCCGCCTCCCGGGCCGCGCCACGATAGTCGCCGGCGTTGAGCCGCCGGCGAGCCAGCTCGATCTGGCTACCGACCAGCTCCTGCGCCAGCCGGTCCACCTGCCCGCGGGGCGCCGTGGGCGGCGGAGCGTCCGAGCCGGCGCCGGACATCCGGCTGAGGACGAGCAGGCCTCCGCCGATGGCGACAGCGAGCGCCGCGATGCCGAACGCGTACAGCGGCCATCGCACCGGCGGCGGGGGCGCGACCATGGCCGGCCGTGGCGTGGCCGAGCGGGCCCGGGAGCGCGTCGCGGTCGAGGTGCGATCCCCGCGGGCGGTGGGGCGGCGTGTCTCCGGCCCCGCACCTGCCCGCCCGGCGGGGGCGTCGGCCTTCGGAGCCTCCCCGGCCGGCAGCTCGGGCAGCGGGTCGTCGCCGCGACCCTCGGCGATGGCCTCGCGGGCCATGTGCAGGGCCGCGCGCAACTGGCCGGCGTCCTGCAGCCGCTGGTTGGGGTCCTTGGCCAGCGTCCGATCGAGGAGGTCCTGCAGCACGTGGGGGATGTCGGGGGCGAACTGGGCGACCGGGGCCGGCTCCTCCTGCATCACCTTGAAGAGCACCGCGTGCATCGAATCGGCGTCGAACGGCTTGCGCCAGGTGAGCAGCTCGTAGAACACGCACCCGAGCGAGAAGATGTCCGAGCGGCTGTCCGCGCGCTCGCCGCGCACCTGCTCGGGCGACATGTAGTGCGGGGTCCCCATCACCATGCCCGTGCGCGTCATCTCGGAGCCGCCCAGGCGCGCCAGGCCGAAGTCCATGATCTTGACCTGGCCGTTGGCCAGCAGGTGGATGTTGGCCGGCTTCAGGTCGCGGTGGACGATGTCCCCGGCGTGGGCGAAGGCCAGCCCGTCGCAGATCTGGTCCATGATCTCGAGCTTCTGGTCCAGCGACAGCGGCGCCCGCTGCACGATCGTCTGCTTGAGGTCGATGCCCTCCAGCAACTCCATCGCCATGTAGATCTTGTTGTGCTCCTCGCCGTAGTCGTAGACGGTGATGATGTTGGGATGGTTGAGGCGCGCCGCGGACTGCGCCTCGCGCTGGAACCTCTTGCGCAGCGTCTCGTCGGCGCCGAGGTCGGCGGTGATCGTCTTGATGGCGACCATCCGGTTCAGGACCGCGTCGTGGGCCTTGTAGACCTCGCCCATCGCGCCCTGACCGATCTTGCCGACGATCTTGTATTTCCCGATCTGGTCGAGCTGCATGGCCCTCGGATCGAGCGGATCGTACCACGCGCCTCCGGCGCCCTCCGGCGGCTTTGGACCTCGCGTGGCCGCCGCGCGGGCGACCATCACGCACCGCCGGTGGTGTCGCGGGGAGGAGCCGTGGGGCAGCAACTGGCGTTGAGCCGCGAGGTCTCCGAGTCGTCGCTGCTCTCCGTCCTCAAGGCGCTCGAGATCCAGAAGACGCTGGGCACGGAGCCGGTCCTGACCGCGCTTCGGCGCTTCCCCGCGCAGCCGGCGGAGTACGCCGACTTTCCGGCCGATCTCGACCCGCGGCTCCTGGCCGTGCTGCAGGCCAGGGGTCTCCAGCGCCTGTACACGCATCAGCGCGCGGCCTTCGACGCCGCGGCGGCGGGGCGCGACACCGTCGTGGTGACGCCCACGGCGTCGGGCAAGACCCTCTGCTACAACCTGCCCGTCCTCGACCGCATCCTGAAGGACGGCGAGACCCGCGCCCTGTACCTGTTCCCGACCAAGGCCCTCGCGCAGGACCAGCTCGCCGAGCTGTACGGGGTCATCGAGGGCATCGGGGCCGACATCGGTACCTTCACCTACGACGGCGACACCCCGCAGGACGCGCGGAAGGCCATCCGCGCCCGCGCCCACATCGTGGTGACCAACCCCGACATGCTGCACAAGGGGATCCTCCCGCACCACACGAAGTGGGTGAAGCTGTTCGAGAACCTGAAGTACGTGATCGTGGACGAGCTGCACAGCCACCGCGGGGTCTACGGTTCGCACGTCGCCAACATCTTCCGGCGCCTGGCGCGGCTGTGCGAGTTCTACGGGTCGCGCCCGCAGTTCCTGTGTTCGTCGGCCACCATCGGCAACCCGCGCGCGCTGGCCGAGACCCTGACCGGCCGTCCCATGACCCTGATCGACGAAAGCGGCGCCCCCCGCGGCGAGCGCTTCTTCGCGATCTACAACCCGCCGGTGGTGAACCGGCAGCTCGGCATCCGACGCTCGGCCCTCGGATGCGCCCGCGACGTCGCGCTCTCCTTCCTGAACAAGGGGCTGCAGACCATCGTGTTCGCGCCGTCGCGGCTGTCCACCGAGATCCTGGTCACCTACCTGAAGGAATCGCTGGAGACGCGCGCCGGGTCCGAGGGCGTGATCCGCGGCTACCGCGGCGGCTACCTGCCGCTCCAGCGGCGCGAGATCGAGCGCGGCCTGCGCGACGGCTCCGTGCTGGGCGTCGTCTCCACCAACGCCCTCGAGCTGGGGATCGACATCGGCAGCCTCGACGTGGCGGTGATGCTCGGCTATCCCGGCAGCGTCGCCTCCACCTGGCAGCAGGCGGGCCGCGCGGGACGGCGGTCCGGCACCTCGGTCGCGGTGCTGGTGGCGAACTCGACGCCCTTGAACCAGTTCATGGCCAAGAACCCGGATTACTTCTTCGACGCCCCCATCGAACAGGGACGCATCAACCCCGACAACCTCCACATCCTCGTGAACCACGTGAAGTGCGCGGCCTTCGAGCTGCCCTTCACCGCCGGCGAGGGCTTCGGCGGCGAGAACCTGGAGGAGGTCCTGCAATTCCTCGAGGAGGAGCGCCTCGTGCATCGAGCCCAGGACCGCTGGCACTGGACCAGCGAAAGCTACCCCGCCGACGCAGTGAGCCTCCGCAGCGTGTCCTCGGACAACTTCCTCGTCCAGGAGATC
>Ga0326597_10003587_pt1 | contig 22272 bp, 21 predicted proteins | sample RVTome_12_FD_203789 | JGI IMG/M metagenome (GOLD analysis project Ga0326597, IMG submission 203789) | Soil microbial communities from uranium-contaminated site in the Upper Colorado River Basin, Wyoming, United States - RVT100D185 | ecosystem: Environmental > Terrestrial > Soil > Contaminated >...
CGTGAGGTACACGGTGCCCCCGCTTGGCGTCGCGAACTTTGGATCGCCCGCGCGCTTGCGGTCGATTAGTTTTGCACGTTCCTTGAGGTAAGCCTTGTCGAGCAGCGCCGCGCTGCTTACACGCATGGTCGCCGGGTCGCCCACGTGCTCACCGATATCGGCAAGCGCGAGTTTCATGGCTTCGACTTGCAGGTGCAGGCTTTCCGGCGAATCGGGCGCAAGGCTGGCGATGTCGAAATTCTCCAGGATACCGAGCGCCATCAGGCAAGCGATACCCTGACCGTTGGGAGGGATCTCGTGCACGCTGTAACTGCGGTAATCGATCGCGATCGGTTCGACCCAATCGAGCGTGTGCGAGGCCAGGTCGTCCATGCTCATTGCGCCGCCGTTCGCGCGAGAATGCGCGACCATTTTTTCCGCAAGCTCGCCGCGGTAGAACGATTCCCCGCGGGTCTCTGCGATCAATTTCAGCGTGCGTGCCTGGTCGGGGTGGCGGAAGAGTTCGCCGGCCGCGGGTGCGCGTCCGCTTGGCATGAAGGCTTCGCGAAATCCGGGCTGCCCGTCGAGGTCGAGGGCTTGCCTGGCCCACAGTCGCGCGATGGTGGGGCTCACGAGATAGCCATCCGCAGCGTACTTGATTGCCGGTTCGAACAACTCATCGAAGCGCAATTTGCCGAATTTTTCCGAAAGCTCCCGCCATGCCGAAACGCACCCCGGTACCGTCACCGCCTCCCAGCCGCGATTGGGAATTGCGCTCAAGCCGGCGAAGCGCGTTGGTGTCCACGCGGCGGGAGAGCGGCCCGAGGCATTTAGACCATGCAGCTTTTTCCCGTCCCAGATGAGCGCAAAGGCGTCGCTACCGATGCCGTTACTGGTCGGCTCAACGACGGTAAGCGTGATTGCTGAGGCGAGCGCTGCGTCCACGGCGTTACCGCCTTTGAGCAGCATGCGCAGTCCCGCCTGTGCCGCAAGTGGTTGCGACGTGGCGACGATGTTGGAAGCCAGCACCGGCATGCGCTGGGAGGTATAGGGAAATTGCCAATTGAACATGTGCATCACCACAGTCATCGTTGCAGAGTTTATCGATGATACACCGCCCGCGGCAGGCGTATCGTTCGTCTTCGGAAATGCTAGACTGAGAACGACGGCAGACCAAGTTTTTTCGGTAGCGGAGAATCGAACAAATATCACGCGGACGGAGGTCATGGCGCAATCGTTTCGAAAATTCGGTCTATCTTTTGTCGTGTTCGCGAGCGCACTCTGGTTTGGCGTGTTGCCGGAATTTGCGGCCGCCGCCAATTTGCGCATCGGCATGGCGGCGGATGTCACCTCGGTCGATCCGCATTTCTCTAACATCGCACCGAATAATGCGGTGGCCTGGCATATCTACGACGCGCTTGCCAACGTCGACGCCGACACGCGTTTGGTTCCAGGTCTTGCGAGCGCGTGGCGGGCCGTGGATGACACCACCTGGGAGTTCACGCTTCGGAAAGGGGTGCGCTTTCACGATGGTTCGGCCTTCGATGCGCGCGATGTTGAGTACTCGGTCAAGCGCGCGGCGAGCATGGCCGAGAAGGGCGGGCAATTCGGCGGTTTCGTGCGCGCGATTGTCGGCACCGAGATCGTCGATGCGCACACGATACGCTTCAAGACCGCGACGGCGCACGCTGTCTTGCCGCAGGATTTGAATTCCATATTCATCGTCTCGCGCAATGCTGGCGCGGCGACGACGGCAGAGTTCAACGCTGGACGTGCGGCGATCGGCACCGGAGCGTTCAAGCTCGAATCGTTTCTGCGTGGCGATCGGATCGAGCTGGTACGCAACGGTGCTTACTGGGGTACCAAGCCGACGTGGGAGAGAGTGACTCTGCGTCTGCTTCCACAGGACGCCGCGCGCTTGGCTGCATTGCTCGCTGGAGACGTCGATGCCATCGAAAACATTCCGACCAGTGACGCAGGCAGAATCGCACGCGACGCGCGGCTGCATATTGAGCGTAAGGTTTCGTGGCGCACTTTGTTCCTGCATCTCGATCAGTATCGTGATGCGCCGCCTGGAGTGACCGACAAGAGGGGAAAACCGCTGGGCAGGAATCCGTTTCGCGATGCGCGCGTGCGCGCTGCGATGGCGCTCGCGATCAATCGCAAGGCCATGGTGGAGCGGGTCATGGAGGGTATGGCGCGGCCAGCGGGCAATCTGGTCGCGCCGCCGGTCTTTGCACACGATGCATCGCTTGCCGCGCCGCGTTACGATCCGCAGGCTGCACGCAAGCTGCTGGCTGAAGCCGGCTATCCAGATGGATTTCGCATCACGCTGGCAGCGCCGAACAATCGCTACGTCAACGACGAGCAGATCGTGCAGGCGCTCGCGCAGATGTTCGCCCGGGTCGGTATCGACGCCGCGCGCGTGGAGACTTATCCCGCAGCGACCTATTTTACGAAAGCGCGCAACGGGACATTCGGTGTCGCGCTGCTCGGCTGGGGATCGTTTGCGGGTGACCTCGCTTTGCGCGCATTAGTCGCGACGCCAACGCCTGCGAAAGGCCTGGGATCGTGGAATTGGGGGCGCTACTCGAATCCACGTGTGGATCAGCTAGTGATGCAGAGCTTGGCGACGGTCGATCAGGGAAAACGTGAAACGACGGCACGCGAAGCGATGGGGATCGCCATGCGCGATCATGCGGTGATCCTCTTGCATCATCAGATGGCGTCCTGGGCGATGCGCTCGGAGCTGCGCTATGTCGGTCGCACCGATGAGTACTCCCTGGCGCAATTCTTCACTGCGCGCTGAAAACGTGGTTTGTCTCCAATGATATCCTTAGCGTGATCCATTTTTTGGATACCCAGTCTGTCCGCCACTGCTAAACATACGGTGTTTCATGACTGGCACGTGACGTATAGCGCGCGCATGGTGCCGTTCGGCGGTTGGCATATGCCTGTCCAATACGCGACTGGGATCACGCGCGAGCATATCGCGACGAGAACGAACGCCGGATTGTTCGACGTCAGCCACATGGGACGAATTCGCTGTAAGGGCGCGGGAGCCGCGGAATATCTTGCGTCCGTACTGACGAATGATCCGCGCACGCTGGTACCTGGACAGGCGCATTACACGCTGCTCGCCAACGAACAAGGCGGCGCAATCGACGACGCGTACTTGTATCGGCTCGGCGTGGAGGACTTTCTGCTGGTTGTGAACGCTTCCAATCGGGAGAAGGACTGGGAAAGTCTGCGTGCCGATGGCGTGCCCGCAGGCGTAGTGCTCGACGACGAAAGCGAGCGGCTTGCGATGGTGGCGCTGCAGGGGCCACGTGCTGGTGAAATCCTTGCAAGCTTGATTGGCTCTGGAGCGCTGCCCGAGGCGCGGCGTAATCGCGTGCGCAGCGCGATGTTCGGTTCAAGCGAGATCATCGTCGCGCGCACGGGGTATACCGGAGAGAGCGTGTGCTTCGAGCTCTTCGTTCCGCGTCCGGCAGCGATCGCATTGTGGCAACGCTTGCTCGATGCCGGGGCGCAGCCCGTAGGGCTCGGCGCGCGCGATTCGTTAAGGCTCGAGGCGGGACTTCCGCTCTATGGTCACGAACTCGGTCTGGATGCGGACGGCAACGACATTCCGATCTTTGCGAACGCACTGGCGCGTTTCGGTGTCCGGCCCGTGGGGCAGGGCGCCTATATCGGCTCGGCAGCGCTTGAAAAGCAGCGGGCCGAGTATGCGTCGATTGTAAATGGATCGTGTATTACACCGCCCCATCAGCGATTGCTCCGGCGCCTGGTAAAGCCGATCGCGGCTTTCGTGAGCCGCAGACCGCTGCGCGCTGGGTACCAGCTGTTTCTAGGCGGTGAACCGGTTGGCTATGTAACCTCAGGCACTAGCGTTCCAGTTGCTCGCGAGGGCGCGCGCCTAGATGATCACGCGGATATGCGCCCCATCGGGCTCGCGCTTGTACGCTCCGATATCCTCTACTCCCCCAGCGCGCGAGTCAGCTTCGCGGTGCACGATGCCCATGGCGAGGTCATGGCGGCTGCATTGGTCGAACGTAATCTGCCGCCAGCGCGGAAATAAGGACAGCGTTCCGATTCCCTCAGAGTTCGAACGCTTGTCCGTTGATGCTGATCGTGCTCGTGAGCGGCGTGGGCCGCACCACCATCTGCTCGGCGAAACAACCTTTCTTCGAGAGCCGTACGACATTACGAATTTTCTCGGGATCGTCGTCGGATTCCACTTCGAGATGAGTCTGCACTTCCTTGCAGCCGCTATCGACGGTGCCCTTGATGACCGAGCCCTCCAGATACCAGTGAATTACCACCCGCACGCGTGCCTTAGCGACGCGGGTTTTGGTCATGGTCGCGTACCGCGACACCTGGGTGAGTAGTCAAGCGCCGATGCCGGTCGCCACGTAAATCAGTGGCTGCGGGTGATTGTCGTCGCCTTTCAAGTGCGCTGGTTCGTCGACGTGGATCTCGAACTTCCGATGGCGTCCAACCTTGTGCATCTTCTCCAGCGACTCGACCTCGGTCTCCATGATGAACTCGTAGGCCTTGGTCGGTAGTTCGGGCTGGTCGACACTCGGCCGCTCGCCAATGACGCGGACGCCGGGTCCGGATTCTGGAATCGTACTCATGGATTGTCCTTTAGATTGACATCACGCTTAGTGCAGGTTTTTCTTCGGCGTTTCCGGCACGCGCGAGCGGTAGACGACATCGCGCACGCCTGGAACCTCCACGGCAATTTCCAATAGCACGAGGACTTCCTTGTCGGTGCAGCCCGCGATCGTCACGATGCCATGATCTGCGCTGATCTCGGCTTTGATCGGGCGCGCCTCGGGCGATTGGCGCAGCGCTGCGCGGACACGGGCCGTTAGCGCAAGATCGTCGAGCCTCTGGTGCGACGCTGCAGTCTCGGCGAATTTCGGGGAGCGTATCAGACGCAGAATTTCGTCCACGCATTGATCTACTGCGACGCGCTCGGTGTTTAGAACTACGTCGTAGTGCTCGGGATCTTTCCAGCTCAAGTCGCAGTTGCGGCGCATGATCGCGGTATGGGCTTCGTCGTTGCGATGGATTTCCTCGGCAATCTTTTCGGCGTCGTCGCTGCCGACCCGCTGCATCATGCGCGAGTGGCGAACGTTGAACGGCGCGCAGACTCGCACGCATACCACGTGCGGCACGTCGCGCAACAGGTGCGTTGCACCCCAACCACGAATGATCGCGCCATTGTCCTTTTGCGCCAAGGCGATGACTTCGTCCGCGGTATTCAAGAACAAGCCCACCTTGTCCGCGGTGAGGCGCTCGAGCAAGCCGGCATGACCGTCGAGCAGGCGTATGACGTGGCTCCGACGCACACGCATGCGGTCAGCGAGGTGATCGATGACCTCATGATAGACAACTGGCAGCGCGAGTGCATCGCCCAGGCCTTGGGCGACTTCGTTGCCGAGCGACCCCATTTCACGGGTAATTGCGACGACTGGCATGGCCTGTCTCCCTCAGTTGGGGAACAACCGACGAGTGTACGCCTGGAAAGGGGTCAGGGGTCAGGGGTCAGGGAGCAGGGAGCAGGGAGCAGGGAGCAGGGATCAGGGATCAGGGGTCAGGGAACCAGGGGGGGGTGCGCAGCGCGCACGCCATGCGAACCGCCTGCTCGACGGCGTCGGGCACCAGTACCGGATCGTTGAAGAAAATCTTGACGCCATCGCCGGAAAACCGCTCCAGCGTGCTCTGATAGTCGCGCAACAACTCGCCGACCATAGTGTGGTACTCGCCGAGCACGCTCATCACTTCTTCCGGGTCGGCTTCTCCCGTGAAAGCTGTAAATCCGCGCAAATCGAGAAACATGACCGTTACTTGACGGCGATGCGGTTTGAGGATTTCGTCGGCGCCGGCCAAGATGGTCTGCGCGAGCTGGGGGGAGAAGAACCGTTTCAGCCGGCTCAACTGCTCGATCTGCGCCACCGGATCCTGCATGCGTCTTCCAGCGAACGGTTCAATTCGGCGAGCTCCGCCGCCAATGATTCGACCTGCGAGTGATAGTCCTTTATGCGCAGCAGCGAGCGCACGCGCGCCAACAATTCGAACTGATTGACCGGTTTGGTGAGAAAATCGTCGGCGCCGACTTCGAGGCCCTTCACGCGCTCATGGGGATGAGTTGATGTCGCGCAGGAACTGCTCTTGCTTCTCGTTCAGGTCGCCGAACATTTGCGCGAGCAGCATTTCGGAAAAGCCGTTGATACAGTTCAATGGCGTGCGCAACTCGTGCGACATGTTGGCGAGGAATTGCGACTTGTGGCGGTTCGCTATTTCAAGCTGCTGGCTTTTCTCCTGGATTTCGTTGAACAGCCGCGCGTTCCAGATCCCGATCGCTGCCTGGTCGGCAAAAGTCTTAAGCAACGCTACCTGGTTTTCCGGTGTCTCTCCCGGGTCCGGCCACCCCACGACAAATGCACCGAGCGCAGTTTCCCCACGCAGCAATGGAACGCCAAGCATCCGACGCCAGTGTCCCATCGCCGCGAACGTCGTGTCATAGTTAGGGTCGACTAGCGCATCGGGTGTACGCGCTACGGATTCTTGTTAAACAACGCGCTTTGCACGCTCCCTGCTCTGCGCATGGCGCGGGCGTCGGGAACGGAGCAGAGAGACGGAGACCCGTGGACTCGCGTGCTAACATTGTTCGTATGCGTCCCTCGCACGTGCGCGCCATACTCGAGCGCGAATTCCTTGCTGCGGCCAACGGCGTGCACACCCCCGTCATGCTGTGGGGTCCGCCGGGGGTCGGTAAGTCGCAAATCACCGCTGAAGTCGCGCACGAACAGCGCGTGCCGCTCATCGACATTCGACTCTCGCAAATGGAGCCGACCGACCTGCGCGGCATCCCGTTTCGCGTCGATGGCCGGGTCGAATGGTCGGTCCCGTCGTTATTGCCTGACGAGCGCCGTCATGGCCGCAACGGCATATTGTTCCTTGACGAGATCACCTCCGCGCCGCCCACTGTGACCGCAGCGGCTTACCAGCTCATTCTCGATCGCCGGCTGGGCGAGTACACGTTGCCGCACGGCTGGGCGATTTTTTCTGCGGGCAATCGGTATGGCGATCACGGGGTCACCTATGCCATGCCCGCACCGCTCGCCAATCGCTTTACCCACTTCGAAATCGATCCCAATTTGGATGACTGGGTGGCGTGGGCGCATGCCTCCCGGATCGATCAACGCGTCATTGCGTTTTTGCGATTTCGTCCCGAGCTGCTGTTCGACTTCGAGCCGGCACGTAATCCCGTCGCGTTTCCGAGTCCGCGATCGTGGGAGTACGCCCATCGTGCGTTGGTGAAATTCGAGTCCGCGCCGAATCTGCTTTTGGATGCGCTGCAAGCGTGTGTCGGTGCGGCGGCGGGAGTTGAATTCAAGGCGTTTATCGATCATATGCACGCGCTGCCGGATATCGGTGCGATCGCGCGCGGTGAATCCACGCAGATGCCGGACGGGCTCGATTTGCAATATGGCGTCGCGCAGGCGCTGGTGCGGTGTGCGGCGCAGGCCCGCGATCCGGACGATGCCGAGAAAGTATTCGCCAACATCCTGCGCTATGCGCGCGAGTTTCCACAACGCGAGCTTGGCGTGATGCTGGTCACCGATCTGCACCGCTCGATCGGCCGACCGCTTTATGACGTGCCTGAATTCAAGGAATGGGCACAGAGCGTCACCGACCTTCTGCTGTTCGATCGGGGCTAAGAGCTAGGGGTCAGGGGTCGGGGATCAGGGATCAGGGGTCAGGGATTTTGTTGATTGGAAATGAGGATGGCCGGCGCGAACCATACGCGGATCGAGACCAAGCTGCGCGCGGCGCGCACTCGGCTGATCCTGGACAAGCCTTTCATCGGTGCCTTGGTGCTGCACCTGCCGTTCGAGCCGGTATCGTGGTGCGCTTCGATTGCGACCGACGCGCGCAAGATCTATTTCAACCCACGATACATCGAGAGGCTCAGTTTCGGGGAAACGCAGTTCGTGCTTGCGCATGCGGCGATGCACTGTGCGCTTGGTCATTTCGCACGCCGCAGCCATCGGGTACGCAGCCGCTGGGATGTCGCATGCGATCACGCTGTCAATATGCTGTTGGTCGATGAGGGACTCAGCGCCCCGACTGGCGCTCTGCTCGAGCTGCGCTTTCGTGGACTGTCTGCCGAGGAGATCTATCCGCTGATCGCTTTCGAAACGCAGGAGCGGACGATGGACCAGCACGTTTTCGACGGGGGTGGCGGCAGCGATCGCGAGACAGCCAAACAGGCGCTGCAGCGAACCGGCGACGCGGGATCCTCGAGTGGTGGAGCAGATTCACCGTATCACAGTGATGACGAAATGTGGAGCGACGCCGGATCGCACGCGCGCCGCAACGCCGGTAACGAGCAAGTCGCCGAGGTATCGGCGCCGTCGATGGAAGCTTTGGACCAGACCTGGCAGATGCGCCTTGCCGCGGCCGCACAGCAAGCACAGCAGGCGGGCCGCTTGGGAACGTCGTGGCAAAGGGCGCTGGGAGGCTTGCTCGAACCCAAGATGCCGTGGCGGATGTTGCTCGCGCGCTATCTCGCGACCTTGGCACGCGACGACTACAGTTTCCAGCGTCCGGCTCGGCGTGAGGGTCAGGCTTTATTGCCGTGCTTACACTCGGGCCAGCTCGAAGTCTACGTCGTGCTCGATACCAGCGGATCGATCGGCGAAACCGAGCTACGCGAATTCATCGCCGAGATCGACGCACTCAAGGGCCAAGTGCGTGCACGCGTGACGGTACACGCATGCGATGACGCGCTGGCGGCCGAAGGTCCGTGGGTCGCCCAGCCCTGGGAGCTGATCGCTCTGCCCAAGAAGTTGAGCGGGGGTGGGGGTACGAATTTCTCCCCGGTATTCGATTGGCTTACGCGCGAACGTTTGCGACCCGATGTATTGATCTATTTCACCGACGCCGAGGGGGATTTCCCGTCCTCGCCACCGCCGTTTCCCGTGCTCTGGCTCGTCAAAGGGCGCGGTGCTGTACCGTGGGGCGAGCGGATTCAGCTCAACTAACTCGTTGCGGCATAGGGGCTGCGTTCGTTGAGTTCGTCGACGTAGCCTGAGATCCCTTGGGTTTCGCGGCCAAGATATTCGCCAATCGCACGCCGGAACTCGCGGTGCGCGACCCAATGGGCGGACACCTTCTCAACTGGCATCAACCCGCGTGCCATCTTGTGTTGCCCCTGCGCGCCGCCTTCGAAACGGTGAATTCCGTTGGCGATGCAATACTTGATGCTCTGATAGTAACAAGCCTCGAAATGCAGCAGCGGGATATGCACAATAGCGCCCCAGTTGCGTCCGAAGAGCGCGCCGTCCCCAAGGACACTGAAGTTGGCGGCAATCGGCTTGTCGTCGATGCGCGCTTCGATGAGCAGCAGGTGTTCCGGCATGCGCTCGGCGATGTGCAGAAAGAAGTCGCGGTTCATATAGGGCGTCGAGTGATGCTCGCGATACGTCTTACGGTAACACCGCTCGAAAAACGTCCAGTCTGCTTCAGTGGCGTCAGCGCCGGAAATCCAGCGAAACGTGACGCCTTGTTCTTGCACCCGACGCCGCTCCTGACGAATTTTCTTGCGCTTCTCGCGCGTCAGACCGGCGAGGAATTCGTCGAAATTCCGGTAACCCTGATTGGTCCAGTGAAACTGCACGCTCCGGCGCAGCATCATGCCGGTCTTTTCGCATTCCTGCACGACGATCTCTGGTGGAAAGAGGATGTGTAGCGAAGAGGCGCGGCATTCTTCGGCGAGCGCCAGCGCAGCCTTCAGCAACAGCGCACGGTCGGCTTCGGACTCAGCGATCAGCCTTGGACCGCTGATAGGTGTAAACGGAACTGCACAGAGCAACTTCGGGTAGTACTCGAGCCCATGGCGGTGATAGGCTTCGGCCCAAGCCCAATCGAAGACATATTCTCCGTAGGAGTGATCCTTCAGGTACAGCGGCATTGCTCCAACCAGGACCTCGTCGCGCCAGAGCGTGAGATGGCATGGAGCCCAACCAGTCTCCGACGTAGTGCATCCGGTCGCCTGCAGCCCATGCAAGAACGCATGACGCACGAAGGGGTTGGACCCAGCCAGACGGTCCCAGGCATTAGGGTCTATGTCCTCGAGGCTCTCGAGGATGCGAACGGTCGTTTGCAAGTTATTGTCTCGTTGTCCGCGGTGCAGGGTTAACAGCTATACTATGCGCTAGGCGTGTTTGTCCTGGAGAGCCCATGAAAAAGATCGAAGCCATCTTCAAACCCTTTAAGCTCGACGAAGTTCGCGAGGCTCTCTCCGAGGTCGGAGTTTCCGGACTTACAGTGACCGAAGTCAAGGGCTTCGGCCGCCAGAAAGGGCACACCGAGCTGTACCGCGGTGCCGAATACGTGGTCGATTTTCTGCCTAAGGTGAAGGTCGAGGTCGTCGTGCCGGATAAGATGCTCGAGCAGGCGATCGACGGAATCATCAAAGCCGCGCGTACCGGGAAAATCGGCGATGGCAAGATCTTCGTGACCGACGTGCAGCAGGTCATTCGCATTCGCACCGGGGAGACCGACGAGGCAGCGATCTAGGTGCTTGTGGGACTACGCCCAACAAGCACCTCAGGGATCAGGGGTCAGGGGTCAGGGGTCAGGGACTCTCTCTCTCTCTCTCTCTCTCTCTCTCTCTCTCTCTCTCTCTCGCTCGCTAACCCCTCAGTAGAACGACCACCGCTCCAGATCCCCCATCCGCGGGGAGCGCCTCGCAGAACGCGAGCACTTCATCGCGCTGCATCAGCCAGTACCCGACTTTGCGCTTCAGCACCGGCTCGCGATTGCGCGAGCGCAAGCCCTTGCCGTGCACGATACGCACGCAGCGTACACCGCGCTGAACGCAGACGGCCAGGAACGATGCGGTCGCAATCCGCGCCTCGGGTGAGGTCAGTCCATGCAGATCCAGGTCGTCGCGAATGACCCACTGGCCCCGTCGCAGGTTCCTCAGCACGGTTTTCGGAATTCCCGCCCGCACGTAGATCAGTTCCTCGCCAGTCGCCGTCCCGGCATCGGGATCGGGGCGAGTAATCAGGCTCTCTTGCAGTGCGGCCCGCTCGTCGCGCAGGCGTTGTTCGGGAATCGGTGCGGGCCGCGGACGCTGGTGCTCAACGCGTGCCTGGCTCGCAAGAGGAACGACGTCGCGCATCGCCTCGCGAAAGGTCATGTCCGCCGTAGCGGGGACTCGCTCTGGACGTTTCTTCATGACAATTACGCCACGCCATGTTGTTACGAACCACGCTTAACCTTCGAGTGCCTCGAGGAAGCGCTGCGCGTCCAAAGCCGCCATGCAACCGCTACCGGCGCTGGTCACGGCCTGCCGGTACACGTGATCTTGGACGTCGCCGGCGGCAAATACGCCCGGAATGTTTGTTGCCGTTGCGTTGCCCTCATTGCCACCACGCGTCACGATGTAGCCATTCACCATGTCGACCTGTCCGGCGAATATTTCCGTATTCGGCTGGTGACCAATAGCGATAAAAACGCCCTTCAGGTCCAGATTTTGGGTCGCTGCCGATTGCGCATCCTTGAGCCGCACGCCTGTGACCCCGGATTGATCGCCGAGTACCTCATCGAGCACATGATTCCAGTGCAAGGTCACATTGCTGCGGGCAGCTTTTTCCTTCAGACGATCGACCAGGATCGGCTCGGCACGAAATTTGTCGCGCCGATGGACGACATGCACGCGACGCGCGATATTCGACAGGTATAAGGCTTCCTCAACCGCGGTGTTGCCGCCGCCGATTACGGCGACATCTTCGCCCTTGTAGAAGAATCCGTCACAGGTCGCGCAAGCGGACACGCCGCGACCCATGAAACTCTGTTCCGAAGGCATCCCCAAATACTTGGCCGATGCGCCGGTCGCGATGACCAAGGCCCTGCAGGTATAGGTCGCTTCATCGCCCGCTAGTGTCAGAGCATTTTCCTTTAGATTCACCGCATTGATGTGATCGAAAATGATCTCGGCGCCAAAGCGCTCGGCATGCTTCTGAAAACGCTCCATGAGCTCGGGCCCCTGCACGCCGTCGGCGTCCGCGGGCCAGTTATCGACGTCGGTTGTGGTCATCAGCTGGCCGCCCTGTGCCATGCCGGTGATCAGGACGGGCTGCAGATTGGCGCGCGCCGCGTAGACCGCGGCAGCGTAGCCCGCCGGCCCCGAGCCTAAGATGAGTAAACGGCACGACTTCGCGGATTTTTCCATGGGCTCTTGAATGGTGGCGCAAAGGTTTGCAAAAAAACAACAATTTAACAGTTCGCGCGCGCCTTTGTCGAGTTCCACCGATGCTCGAATATGTGAATTCAACTCGCTGTCATAGAATGCAAAGGGTGAGGGTTCAGCCAATTGTCGCTGTTAGATTCTTATGTCTCGTTCGCTAATCAGGGCAGTTGTCGTTTTTGTCGCAATGGCGTGGGCTGGCTTTGGCCACGCCGCGGACGGAGGGGCACGCTCCGTTGGCCCTGGTGCAGCAAGCGGAGCCGGCGCCCCGACGCAAGCGGATGTACCTCCGCCCCCGCGGTTCGATATCGCGCGTTTCGACGTGCAGGGCAACACACTGCTCTCCGCCCAAGATATCGAAACAGCGGTGGACCGGTATACCGGCAAGAGCAAGGATTTCGGAGACGTACAACGGGCGTTGGAGTCCTTGCAGATCCGGTATCGGCGGGCCGGGTACGGGACGGTGCAGGTGCTGCTCCCCGAACAGGAACTCGAGCGCGGCGTAATCGTACTGCGCGTTATCGAGCCGAAGCTCGGTAAGGTCACGGTCGAGGGCAACAAGTTCTTCAGCGAAGGAAATATCCGGCGCAGCGTTCCGACGTTGAAGGAAGGCAGCGTACCGAATTCGAATCAGATCGGCCGGGATGCGCGCCTTGCGAACCAGAATCCCGCAAAAAGCACCACCGTGCTGCTGCGCGCCGGGGACAAGGAAGATGAAGTCAACGCGACGCTGCGCGTGCGTGATGAAAGGCCTTGGCGTGCAGCTGTCAGCCTCGACAATACAGGCACTCCGGCGAGCGGGAAATATCGGCTAGGGCTCGCGTACCAGCATTCGAATCTGTTCGATCGCGATCACACGCTGACCCTGCAATATCTGCTCGATCCGGAGGAGTTCGATCAACTGAAGATCATGGGCGCCGGTTATCGTATACCGCTTTACGGACGAGGGGCGTCGCTGGATCTTCTCGCGGGTTATTCATCTCTCGGTTCAGCGAGCTCGCAGGTCATCTCGGGTCAGGCATTCAGCATCGCCGGCAGCGGGACGATATTTGGCGTGCGCTACAACCAAATGCTACCTCGGGTGGATTTCATCGACGATTACGAGCATAGTCTGACTCTTGGTTTCGATTACAAGGCGTACTCGAATCAGGTCGCTCCGGTCACCGGTGGTGTGTTGGGGGCCAATCTGACGCCGGATGTGACCGTTCATCCCCTGAGCCTTACCTATTCTGGCACCAAAAAGATGAAGAACGCGGAACTCGGCTTTTATGCCTCCGTCGCGCATAACATCTACCCGCATGGCTCGGATGCGTACGCCGAGAAGTTCAACGGTCCGGCAGGTATCGGTGTGCGCCCCGGCGTCGGACGGCCAACGTACACCGTCTGGCGCTACGGCTTCAACTACATTCGGGCATTCGCGAACGATATGCAGGTACGTCTCAATGTGACCGGGCAGTGGACGCGCGATGCGCTGGTGCCGGGCGAGCAATTCGGCTTGGGCGGCTGGGACAATCTGCGCGGCATGCAGGAGCGCGAGGCGGCCAACGATCGAGGGGCCCGCGGTACTATCGAGGTTTACTCGCCGGACGTTGCATCGAAGCTGCGCTGGGATGGCGTCAAGCTTCGCTTCTTGGGATTCATCGATACTGGCACGCTGCGGCAGAACTTTACCCCGGAACCGCCAACGGCTTGTCTTGGCACCGCGTGCGGGTTGCACGCGACCAGTGCTGGTGTTGGCGTGCGCTTGTACATGCGCAACAACGTGAGCCTGCGCCTCGATTACGGCCAGATGCTCGATTCGGGCGCCGAGGGCGATAGCGGCGACGATCGCGTGCACTTCGGCCTGGCCGTCACCTTCTAGCGGGCCGCATGTAGTAATTTCGTTTGCCCCGGGCACCCCGAAGGGTGGGCGGCTGCCAGGGCCGAACCGCGAACAAGTGTGATTCACGTCACGCGGCGACATTTCTTTTGTTTGGCGCCAATGCGCGCGTGGATGTCGCGGGGGAGAGGGGGAGTACCCACGGGGGTATCCGATCCGCTGATCATTGCGGCGACCAACGAGGTGATTCAGGCGATCACGCGGATCATGGATCCGATTGAGTTGGTCGGTCAGAATGGTGGCGGCCTCAGTTCCTCGTTCAAAAGAAAACCCGATTGGCACGGCGCCTGTCGACCCCACCGATCCGTTGCGCCAGGGCGAGCAGGGTCCGCAGGAGCGCAGGTAGAGCGCAGGGGCTGGGGACTGGAGGCAGGGGACGGGAGTCTGGGGCGAGAGCGGCCAAGAGGCGACAACTTCATGCAATTTGGTGTAGCATCGCGCTGAAATTACAGGGAAGTAGCCGCAGGAGACAACACCTCATGGTGACCACGGATGTCCTTAAATCGGTACCGCTGTTCTCCGCGATGGCACACGACCAGCTTAGCGCTCTGGCTAACTGCGCGACGCTGCGCCGTTACCCGCGAAGTACCCTGATCCTGCGCGCTGGCGAGGAGACCGACGGACTCTACGTGATGCTCTCGGGGCGCGCTAAGGTGCTGATCCCCGATGACGAAGGTCACGAAGTCATTCTCGCCGTGTTAGCGCATCGAGATTTCTTCGGCGAAATGGGCCTGCTCGACGATCAGCCACGCTCGGCGAGCGTTGAGACGTTAGAGCCGTGCGAGCTGCTGCGTTTGGGCAAGACTGAGTTTCTCCGCTCGTTGCACGACAATTTCGAACTGGCGATGCGCATCATCCGGGCCTTGGTCAAGCGGCTGCGGGAGGCGGATCGGCAGATCGAAAGTCTCGCGTTGATGGACGTCTACGGGCGCGTGGCCCGGGTATTGCTCGATCTATCCGAGAATGTTGACGGCAAGCGGATCGTTGGGAAAGCGCCGCCGAAACAGGAAATCGCCCGGATGATTGGCGCCTCGCGCGAGATGGTGAGCCGGGTGATGAAGGATCTGCAAACCTCGGGCCATATCCGGGTGGACAAGCGGCGTATCATGCTCCTGTCCGACATGGAGGTTTCGAGCAAGAAGATCCGCGAACAAGCGCGCAAGGCGTGGAATTTTAAGGGCTGATTTGGTTGGGTTGGGGCGCGGAGGGCGCGCGGCGCCCCTGATGGAGGCGAAAATGATGTCGCGGATTGCCGTTTTGGGTGGCATTGCATTTGTTTGGGGCTTGTCGGCGATGCCGACAGCGATTGCTGCGAGCGCAGGGCAGGTCATGCATTTGAGCGGAACACTGTCTGTGACCCGAGCGGATGGGTCCTCTCGCATCTTATCGCGGCGGTCGTACGTCAATTCGGGTGATGTCTTGGCGACGCAGCGCGACAGCTATGCGCAAATCAATTTCACCGATGGCAGTACGCTCACCTTGCGCCCGCGTACGCGCATGAAGGTCGAGAATTATGAGTTCACTAAGGAGCGGCCACAGGCCGACAATTCGTTTTTTCGGCTGCTCAGAGGTGGGTTACGCATGATCACCGGTCTCATCGGTAAGCGCGGCAACAAGGACGCCTACCGAATTGGGACCAGCACAATGACCATCGGGATCCGCGGCACTTCAGGCGACACGCTGGATTGCACGGAGGACTGCGAAGGGGTGATGCTCGATTCCGAGAAATTGCCAAAGGCGGTGTATCAGGCGACTTACACAGGGAGCTTCATTCTGACCAATGAATCCGGCAGCGTGGAGACGTCAGAGAATCAATTTCATGCCGTCGCGGAAGTGAATGGACCGATAGAAGTGCTGCCGAACGATCCCGGATTTAGAAATGACCCCTTGCCGTTTGCCGTTCCCGGGGGTGGACCCCAGCGCGCCGGCGGCCAGGAGTGTGTCGTACGCTAGGATCAAGCGAGCATTTCACCTTTGCAAAAGGCCGCGCGGAATCCGTTACCGCCAAAGATCGCCGCGCTCCTGCGGGAGTCTTGGTGGCTTGCCTTCGTCGCTCTGGCACTCTACCTCGGGCTAATTCTCTCCACCTATACCCCTTCCGATCCGGCTTGGTCGCATAGTGTCGAATCAGATACAGTCCGTAATCTCGGTGGCCGAGTCGGCGCCTGGATTGCCGACGTGTTGCTCTACGTTTTCGGGCTCTCGGCGCATTGGCTGACCGTATTCTGCCTTTTCATCGTCTTCTGGGGCTATCGGCAGCTCGAGCGCATCGAGCCGGGAGATCGACGGTCTTTGGCGGTGTCGGGCGCAGGCTTCCTACAGCTCATCGTCGCGAGCTGCGGCCTCGAAGCCCTGCGTTTCTATAATTTGAAAGTGCTTCTCCCGCTCGCCCCGGGCGGAGTAATCGGTTCATTGGTTGGGGGTGGGCTGCAGGCGACGATAGGGTTTACCGGCGCGACCTTGCTGTTGCTGGTGCTGATGGCAATCGGCTTGAGCTTGTTTACGCAGGTATCGTGGATCGCGGCGATCGAACGTCTGGGCGGGTGGATCGAAGATGCGGCGCTGTTTATCACGCATAGGGCAGGCGCCTGGCGGGATCGGAAGGTCGGCGCAGTCGCTGCGGTTGAGCGCGAAGTTAGCGTTCAGGAGGTGCGCAAGCGCCTGGATGTGCATGAGCCCATTCGGATCGAACCGGCGGTGACCGCGATCCAGCAATCGGAGCGAGTCGTGCGCGAGAAACAGCGCCCGCTGTTCGAGGACATCCCGGATTCGCCGCTGCCGCCGCTGCATCTGCTCGACGGGCCGGAAGACGACATCGAGACACTTTCCCCGGACGCGCTTGAATTCACTTCGCGTATGATCGAGAAAAAACTGCTCGACTTTGGCGTCGAGGTCCGAGTGGTGGCGGCCTATCCCGGACCCGTAATCACACGCTACGAGGTCGAGCCTGCGGTCGGCGTCAAGGGCAGCCAGATCATCAACCTCGTCAAGGACCTTGCGCGTGCGCTGTCGGTCGTCAGCATCCGCGTCGTGGAGACGATTCCAGGCAAGAGCTGCATGGGCTTGGAAATTCCGAATCCGCAACGCCAAATTGTCCGGCTCGCTGAAATTCTCAGTTCCAAGGTTTATGCGGATATGCATTCGCCGCTGACCCTTGCGCTGGGCAAGGACATCGCCGGCAAACCGATCGTCGCCGATCTCGCCCGCATGCCGCACATGCTGGTTGCTGGAACCACGGGGTCCGGAAAGTCGGTCGCGATCAATGCGATGATTCTGTCGTTGGTGTACAAGGCGACACCGACCCAGATCCGGCTCATCCTGATCGACCCGAAGATGCTGGAACTCTCCGTTTACGAGGGCATTCCGCATCTGCTGGCTCCAGTCGTGACCGACATGAAACAAGCAGCGAGCGCGCTAAACTGGTGCGTGGGCGAGATGGAGCGCCGCTACAAGGCGATGTCCGCGCTCGGCGTGCGCAACCTTTCCGGGTTCAATCAGAAGGTGCGCGAGGCGGAAAAAGCGAAACAGCCGCTGCCCGATCCGCTCACGGTGACTCCAGAAAATCCCACGGGCACGGCGACGCTACAGGAGCTTCCATTCATCGTTGTCGTGATCGATGAACTGGCCGATCTCATGATGGTGGTCGGCAAGAAAGTCGAGGAGCTCATCGCGCGTCTCGCGCAAAAGGCGCGCGCTGCCGGCATTCATCTGATACTCGCAACTCAACGGCCTTCGGTCGATGTGATTACCGGGCTCATCAAGGCAAATATCCCGGCGCGCGTGGCATTTCAGGTTTCCGCCAAGGTCGATTCGCGTACCATTCTCGATCAAATGGGAGCGGAGTCTCTACTCGGGCAGGGCGATATGCTCTACCTCCCGCCCGCGACAGGGTACACGGTGCGTGTGCACGGCGCATTCGTTGCCGATCAAGAAGTGCACAAAGTCGTTGCGCAACTAAAGGCGCATGCCGCGCCGAACTATGTCGACGCCGTTCTCGAGGGCCCCGATTCCGAGGCCGAGGAAGGTGGTTTCGGGGCGCAGAACGGGGATGCCGAGAACGATCCGCTCTATGATCAAGCGGTCGAGATCGTGCTGCGAACCCGGCGTGCATCGATATCCCTCGTGCAGCGCCACCTGCGTATCGGCTACAACCGGGCGGCGCGCCTGATCGAACAAATGGAACGCGCCGGAATGGTCTCGCCGATGCAGTCGAACGGCAATCGGGATATTCTGGTGCCATCCTCGGTGCAAGACGGGCATTGACGCGCAACCGCGCGTCGCTCAGCATTCCCGACGTAAACCGCGTCGTTCATCCCAGGAGCCGCGGGCGCATTATTCGAAATCGAAAGGATCGGAAAATTTTGACTCGACTTGCAGTCCTCGCATGGTTCGTATTCCTGCTGGCCGCTCCCGTCGGCGCGGCCAACGTCGAGACGCTCACGGCTTATTTGCGGGCGACGACTTCGGCAAGCGCCCGGTTTACGCAGGTGGTGTTCGATCGCAGCGGACGCAAACTGCAAGAGACCAGCGGCAGCATGCAGTTCGCACGTCCCGGGCGCATCCGCTGGACTTACGAGAAACCGTACGAACAGCTTATCGTTGGTGACGGTTCCAAGCTGTGGGTTTACGACAAGGATCTCAATCAAGTGACCGTGAGGTCGATTGCTCAGGGGATCGGCGGCAGTCCGGCGGCGTTGCTCGCGGGCAGCAATGACATTGAAAAGGATTTCCGACTGAGTGCGACCGGGACGCAAGACGGGCTCGACTGGCTCGAAGCGGCGCCGCGCGGGACGGAATCGACCTTTCAAAAGGTGCGTATGGGCTTTGGTAAGTCCGGCCTCGAAGCGATGGAACTCGCCGACGGCTTCGGTCAGATAACCATCGTCAGGTTCACTGCTATCGAACGCAATCCCAAGCTCGCGGCAGCTCTGTTTCAATTTACACCCCCGCAAGGCGTGGACATCATCAGTGACTGATCTGTTTGCGCCGGCAGAGCCCGTCGCCCCGCTTGCGGAGGCGCTGCGCCCTGCTTCGATCGACGAGGTGATCGGCCAAAACGACTTGCTCGGGCCGGGCAAGCCCCTGCGCGTCGCCTTCGAGTCGGGCAAACCCCACTCCATGATCCTCTGGGGGCCACCTGGCGTTGGCAAGACCACGCTCGCCCGATTGATGGCGCGCGCGTTCGATGCTGAATTCATCGCGATCTCCGCCGTGCTCTCGGGTGTGAAGGACATACGCGGCGCGGTCGAGCGCGCCGAGCTCAATTTGCAGACCCACGGTCGGCGCACGATTCTGTTCGTCGACGAAGTCCACCGATTCAATAAGGCGCAGCAGGATGCCTTCCTGCCGCACGTCGAACGCGGACTGATAACGTTCATTGGCGCGACCACGGAGAACCCGTCGTTCGAGGTCAACGGCGCGCTGCTTTCACGCGCGGCGGTGTACGTCCTGCAGCCGCTATCCGCGGAGGAACTCGATGCGCTGATGACCCGGGCGATCGAGCGGCGCCTCAACGGGATTGCGTTCAGCCTGGAGGCACGCCAACTTCTGGTCGCTTTTGCCGATGGCGATGCCCGGCGCTTGCTCAATTATCTCGAGCAAATTGAGATTGCGGCCGGACCGCGGCGTGACCAAGAGATCGACGTCGCGTTTATCCGTTCGACGCTCGCCCAAGCACGTCGGCTGTTCGATAAGGGCGGCGAACAGTTCTACGATCAGATCTCGGCGCTGCACAAGTCGGTGCGTGGATCGAGTCCCGATGGCGCACTCTATTGGCTCACTCGCATGCTCGATGGCGGCGCTGATCCGCTCTATCTCGGTCGACGCTTGGTGCGTATGGCAGCCGAAGACATCGGTTTGGCGGATCCGCGTGCCTTGCGCATTGCTTTGGATGCGTGTGAGACCTATGAGCGCCTCGGATCGCCGGAAGGCGAGCTGGCGCTGGCGGAAGCTACGCTCTATCTTGCGGTCGCGTCCAAGAGCAACGCGGCCTATGTTGCCTTTAGCGCTGCGCGTGAGGCGGTTCGATCTGGCGGCACGCTGCCGGTGCCTTTGCATCTGCGCAACGCACCGACGCGGCTCATGAAAGATCTCGGCTATGGGCGCGAGTATCGTTATGCGCACGATGAGGCCGATGCCTACGCTGCCGGCGAGAGCTATCTTCCTCAAGGGCTCGAGCATACGCAATTCTACGAGCCGACCGAGCGCGGACTCGAAGCGCGTATTCGTGAGCGACTCGAGCAGTTGCGGGCTCTCGACAAGAAGGCCAAAGGCGAGGACAGGGAATAGGGCTCAGGGATCAGGGATCAGGGATTAGTTAGTCCCCCCTAGCCCCTGCCCCCGTGTAACTGGGTCGGGTCTACGGGGCACGCAGCAGCTATTGGTCGGGAATCGTCGATGGCCGATAATAGCTGCCCGCGGCGAATGGACTTTCCACCGCCTCGAACTCTGGAGTGAACATGCTCGACCTACAGCTACTGCGCGGGGATATTGATGCCGTCGCGCGCCGAATTGCGGATCGCGGCGCCGTCATCGATACGGCGCGATTTCAAGCGCTAGAGGGCGAACGCAAAACCTTGCAGACGCGAACACAGGAGTTGCAGGCGCGCCGCAATCAGGTCTCGAAGCTAGTCGGTCAGGCGAAGCAGAAGGGCGAAGACGCTTCCGCGCTGATGGCGGAAGTCTCCGCGATGCCCGATGAGTTGAAGGCGAACGAGACTCGACTCAATACATTACAAATCGAGCTCAATGAGTTTCTTCTTGGAGTACCGAACATCCCGCATGCGTCCGTGCCTACGGGCGCAAACGCAGATCACAATGTCGTAGTGCGCAGCATTGGAAAACCGCGACCGAGCGCATTTGAGACTAAGGATCATGTCGATCTCGGCGAAGGTCTGGGTATGCTTGATTTCGCGGCTGCAACCAAGATTGCCGGTTCGCGCTTCGTCGTGATGAAAGGGCCGCTCGCGCGCCTGCATCGTGCGATCGCGCAGTTCATGCTCGATCTGCATACGGGCGAGCATGGCTATAGCGAGGTTTACGTGCCGTACCTGGTCAATGCCGACAGCATGCGCGGCACAGGACAATTGCCCAAGTTCGAGGAGGATCTGTTTGCGATTGCCCGGAGCGATGCCGATCGGCTTTACCTGATTCCGACCGCGGAAGTGCCGGTCACGAATATCGTGCGCAATGAGATCGTTCCGCTTGCCCAGTTGCCGCTCAAGTTCGTTTGCCACTCGCCGTGCTTTCGTTCGGAAGCCGGTTCCTACGGCAAAGACACCCGCGGCATGATCCGCCAGCATCAGTTCGACAAGGTTGAATTGGTGCAGATCGCGCATCCGGACAAATCTTACGATGCCCTGGAGGAGTTGACCGAGCACGCCGAGACGGTGTTAAAGCGCTTAGATCTGCCTTTTCGTACCGTGGTGCTGTGTACCGGCGACATGGGGTTCTCGTCGGCGAAGACTTACGACATCGAGGTGTGGCTGCCGGGGCAGAACGCATATCGGGAGATTTCGTCTTGCAGCAACTTCGAGGCATTTCAGGCGCGACGCATGCAGGCTCGGTTCCGCAACGACAAAGGCAGGCCCGAGGTAGCCCACACGTTGAATGGTTCGGCTCTCGCGGTAGGTCGCACGCTGGTCGCGGTAATGGAGAATTACCAGAATGCAGACGGCACGGTGTCGATACCTGAGGCATTGCGATCGTACATAGGTGGACTGACGCGCCTTGAACTCGGTCGCTAGACGGTTGCCGATTCACCATCTGCTAGAATTGCCGGCACGGAGAGGTACCGAAGTGGTCATAACGGCGCCGACTCGAAATCGGATGGTCAGAGTAATCTGGCACGTGGGTTCGAATCCCACCCTCTCCGCCAATCGTTGATTCTACAAGAATTTTCTCCCTCGCTTGGTCTGCGCCAGGTGTGCTGAATCGGACGGTTGTGCCAAATTTGTGCCGATCACTTATTCAAACACGCCGTTGCGGGATTTGGCAGTCATTGATTTCTCGAAGTTTTGATCTGCGCGATCCGGGCGTGCGCATACGAAAAATCGGATGGTTGGTATGCGCCATGACTACAGCATACCCACGTGTTTCGGAGACCGCCGAACGAGCCGCTGTACAACGACTAACGTCTTGG
>Ga0326597_10003588_pt1 | contig 22264 bp, 24 predicted proteins | sample RVTome_12_FD_203789 | JGI IMG/M metagenome (GOLD analysis project Ga0326597, IMG submission 203789) | Soil microbial communities from uranium-contaminated site in the Upper Colorado River Basin, Wyoming, United States - RVT100D185 | ecosystem: Environmental > Terrestrial > Soil > Contaminated >...
CCAGCCTCGCCATCGTCATCCCGGCGGACTTCGAGCGCCGCGCTCAGCGGGGCGGGGCGCGGTTCCAGGCGATCTCGGACGGCAGCCAGTCCATGTCGGCGACGATCGCCGGCGCCCACATCGCCGGCATCGCCGCCCGCTACGGCGCGGAGCTGCTGGAGGCGCGGCTGGGCTCCGGGCCCCGGGCGCGCGCGCCGCAGGTGGATGCCCGCGTCCGCCTGGAGTACAACCCGAATCTCGTCGAGACCTGGTTCTCGGGTCTGCTGGAGGTCTTGAACCAGGTGACCATGATCGCGATGCTGCTGGCCGCCGCCGCCATGGTGCGGGAGCGGGAGCACGGGACCATCGAGCATCTGCTGGTGAGCCCCCTGCGGCCCTGGGAGCTGTTCACGGCCAAGGTCGTCCCGGTGGTCGCCCTGGTGCCGGTGGCCGCCCTCGGCTCGGTGTTCGGCATCGTCCACGGCGTGTTCGGAACTCCCATCCGGGGAAGCGTCGCGCTCTTCTACGCCGTGTCCGTCGTCTACGTTTTCGCCATGGCGAGTCTGGGCCTGGCCATCGCGGTCGTGGCCCGGAACCTCGGTCAGGCGATGCTGCTCTTGCTCTTGATCCTGTATCCGATGATGCTGCTCTCGGGTGCCTTCACCCCGCCCGAGAGCATGGGGCCGTTCATGCGATACGCCAGCCTGGTATCGCCGGTCAGCTACTACGTGGACTTCGGCTACCAGGTTCTCTTCAAGGGAAACGGCCTCGCGTATGTCTGGCCGGATGTGGCCGGCATCCTCGTGCTGGGAGTGGTGCTCTTCGCCATCTCGATCCGGCGCTTCGGGCGGCTTGCGCACTGAGAGGTCCGGGTGGGACGGCGATGCCCCAGTGCCCGCTCGAAGGGCGGGCCCGACCAAGGACCTTGACATCCGTGGCGAGGGGCGGAATTCTGGCTCCCGACTGGGGAGAGGAGCGAAGAAAGGGATGATGACACCTGCGTTCGGCTTCCGGGAAGGCCATGGACCGTTGAGCGGCGTCACGGTGCTCGATCTGAGCGGCTACGTCGCCGGCCCCTATGGCTGCACCTTGCTGGGCGACCTCGGCGCCTTGGTCATCAAGATCGAGCCGCCCGAGGGCGACAACCTGCGCAACTTTCCGTCGACGCTCGCGCAGGAGAACCGCGCGTTCCTCGGCGTCAACCGCAACAAGCATGGCATCGGCCTCGATCTCAAGAACCCGGCCGGGCTGGGAGTGTTGCGGCGAATGGTCGAGGTCGCGGACGTGCTCGTTCACAACCTCAGACCCTCGGTCCCGGCGCGGCTCGGCATCGACTACGACAGGATGAAGGCCCTCAACCCGCGCCTGATCTACTGCGCTCTCAGCGGCTACGGCGAGACCGGACCGCTCAAGAACCGGGCCGGGTACGACCAGGTGCTGCAGACCATGACGGGGATCGCCGTCGAGCAGGGCAAGCCGGGAGATCCGGAGATCGTGTACGGGTCCGCCGTCGATTTCTACGCGGCTTCGATCTTGGCGTTCGCCGTCTCGGCTGCGCTGTTCGAGCGCAGCCGAACCGGGGAGGGGCAGTACCTGGGGGCGTCGCTGCTGCGGAGCGCGCTGACGATGCAGGCCGCGCGTCTGGTCTGGGCGGACACGGAGGGTCGCGATGTCGCCCGCGACCTGCGCTCGGGCGGGGTCACGGGACTTCATCCGACGAAGCAAGGGAGCCTGTACATCTCCGCGAATACGCAGCATTTCTGGGCGGCCTTGTGCGAGCTGACCGGTCTCCCCGAGCTGGCGGGCGATCCTCGCTTTGACTCGGTGAGGAAGCGTGCGGAGCATGCCGGCGAGATCGTCCCCAGGATCCGTGCGGCCCTCCAGGCGCACACCGCCCTCGAATGGGAGGCGCTGTTCGGCGAGCGCGTCCCCTGTGCGGCGGCGCGCGCGGTAGAGGACATGTTCGACCATCCGCAGGTGGCCTCGGAGGGCATCCTCGCGAGCTTCGAGCACGCCCGCATCGGACGCTATCGCGGCATGGCGCATCCGATCCGCTTCGGCGCAGGATCGGCCCCGGCCCCCTTTTCCGCGCCGGAGCTGGGGCAGCACTCGCGCGAGATCCTGACATGGCTCGGCCATTCCGATGAAGAAATCGAACGGCTGTACAGCGCGGGAGCGGTCGTCGGACCCGCGAAGGGTGCACGGGCCTGACCACCGTGGATCTCCTCATGCGGAGCAAGCTCTTCGTACCCGCCTCGCGGCCCGAGCTTTTCGCGAAGGCGCTGGCGGGCGACGCCGACGCCATCTCGTTCGACCTCGAGGATGCGGTCCAGGAATCCAGAAAGGTCGAGGCGCGACGGACGGTGCAGGCGTTCCTGCAGGAGAGGCCCCCTCGGCCCCGTGCCAAGGTCATCATCGTGCGGGTGAACGGACTGCTGACCCCGCACTTCGAGGCCGACGTGGCTGCCGTAGCCTGGCCGGGAGTGGACATGATCAACCTGCCGAAGCTCGAGTCAGGTGAGGATGTTCGTGCCGTGGGCGCCGTCCTCGCCAGGTACGAGACCGAGCGAGGGATCGAGTGCCCCATCGGGATCCTTCCGAACATCGAATCGCCCCGAGGACTGAGACTCGCCGCCGAGATCGCGACTGCTCATCCGCGGGTGGTCGGGCTCCAGCTCGGCCTGGGCGATCTGTTCGAACCGTTCGGCATCGATCGGATGGACGCCCTTGCGGTCCATGGCATGCAGCTCGCCGTGCGCGTGGCCGCGGCCGAGGCCGGCGTGTGGGCCTGCGACACGGCCTACGCGGCGGTGAAGGATCCCGGCGGATTCACGAAAGAGGCGGAAGCCGCGCGCCGGCTCGGCTATATCGGCAAGTCATGCATTCATCCCAGCCAGATCGCGCTGGCCAACGCGGTGTTCCGTCCGGGCGACGCGGAGATCGCGGCGGCCCTGCGCGTGGTCGAGGCCGCGCGCGGCGCCGAGACCCACGGCGTCGGCGCCTTCCTGGTGGATGGCCGGATGATCGACAGCCCCTTCATCAGGCGCGCCGAGGCGATCCTCGGTGCGGCGCGCCGGCTCGGCCTGCTCCCCGCCTCCTGAGGCGCGCAAGCGCCATCTGACACGGCACCGGAATCTCGACCCTTGGGGCAATGTCAAGACCCTCGGCGAGGCCCGCGATCTCCCCGAGTGACCGGACGTGGATGGCGATTGACCCAGGCTCCAAGCTCATCCCATCATGGAGGTGACGCCAGTCATGGAAGCGGGAGCGGCCGATCAGGTGTGGTCGCTGGACGAAATCGTCCGGCTCGTGGCCTGATGGACCGCCCGCGACTCTTGCAGCGCGGCGTATGGCTGGCCGTGGCGACCGTGGCCTGGAACGTCATAGAAGGCGTGATCGCTGTCGCTGCCGGCATGCTGGCGTCATCCGTGGCGCTCATCGGCTTCGGCATCGATTCGTTCGTCGAGACCGCCAGCGGGGCGGTCGTCGGATGGCGGCTCCGGGCTGAGTTGAGAGGCCACGCAGATGAAGACCGCGCCGAGGTTCTGGAACGCCGCGCTGGCCGGATCGCCGGGGCGCTCCTGCTCAGCCTCGCCGTCTACATTGTCATTGACGCCGGCCGGCGGCTTCTCGGCTTCGGCGCGGAAGCGCAGGAAAGCCGGGTCGGGATCGTGCTGACCACGATCTCCGCCGTTGTCATGCCCGCTCTGGGGTGGGCGAAGCTAAGCACCGCTAAGGCTCTCCGCAGCGGGGCGCTGCGAGCGGACGCCTACGAGACGATCACCTGCTCCTGGCTTTCAGTCACGACCCTCGCCGGACTGATCCTGAATGCGGCCCTCGGCTGGTGGTGGGCTGATCCCCTGGCGGCCCTTGCGATCATCCCCTTGGCGGTGCGGGAGGGCTTGGAGGGCTGGCGCGGTGAGTGCCACGGTTCAAACTGAGGCACGACCCGGCGGCGCCATTTCTTGACACGACCGGTGCCGGCCGGTAAACTCCGCCGTCATGCAACTCTCTAGGCGCTCTCGATTCGTGCCCAAGTACTTGCCTCTCTTTGCGGCGATTCTCATTGTCGTCGGGAACGTGTGCGAGTTTTCCGGAGAAGCGCACGGTGCCACGCTGGCGCCGGAGCACCAGTCAGGCGAACCTCACCACCACGGTGTGGCGCATCTCACCGTATGCGAGAACGACGCCGCTTCTACGAATAGCCCCCACTACGTCGCACCTGCCGCCGCAACGTTCACGCCGACGCTTGAAGGATTTGTCGAGCCTCTGGACGTTCGAGCCGTAGACGTAGGCAGGCTGTCTGTACCCCTCAGCGGTCCACCTCTCTACATCCTCCACGCTGCACTCCTGATCTAGCCGTCCGCTGTAATCCTTCGCTGCCTGAGGGGGGGGAGGAGATGTACACGGCCAAGTGCGCGCTCTGCCACGGCGAGAAGGGCGGCGGCAAAGGGCCGGGCAGCCTCAATCTCCCACTCAAGCCCGCCGATTTTACCGACGCCAAGATGGTCGGCGAGATGGCCGGCAACTACTCGTTCTGGCAGGTAAGCGAAGGTGGTCTCGTGGAGCCATACAAGGCCATGGGTCGGCCATGCCCGGGTGGAAGGGTGAGCCGACAGTTCCGGACCGGTGGGCCGTGATCGCTTATGTCCACACGCTGTCGGGGCATGGCGGGCCCCATACACCGAGCGAACATCCAGGGATGGGGGGCCGCCATGCGGGCCACTGAGAGCGTGCAAGGGAAGAGCACACGAATCGGGGCGCTAGCCCTCGGCGCGGCTTTGCTGCTGGGGGAAGTAGCGCTCGCAGACGCACAGGCGCCGCCAGCGGCCCCGCCGGGGGGCACGCTGAGCCTCGAAGCCCTCGAGCGTATGGCGCTCGAGAAAAACCCCACGCTGTCCCAGGCGCAGGCTTCCATCCGCGCCGCGCAAGGGCGTCAGACGCAGGCGGGCCTCTATCCGAATCCCCTGGTCGGTTACCAGCTCGAGGACCAGACCACCCGCACGGCTAACGAGAACAAGAACTTCTTCTGGTTCCAGGTGCCCATCGTCACAGCCGGGAAGCTGCAGAAGAGCCGGGATCTCGCGGCGACAGACAGCCAGCGCGCCGCCATCACGGCGGACATGCAGCGGCTCCGCGTGTTGACCACGGTGCGGATGCTCTACTACGAAGGCCTCGGCGCCGCACGCCTGGTGACCGAGCGGGACGCGCTGGCGAAGCTGACGCGGGAGGCGGTCGGAGTGTCCGGGGAGCTCTTCAACGTGGGGCAGGCCGATCACCCCGATGTGCTGGACGTCGAGATGCAGGCCCAGCGGGCGGAGATCGAGCTCGTGAAGGCGCAGAGTCACCAGCAGCGCGTCTGGCGAATGCTGGCTGCGGCGGTGGGCGAGCCCTCATTGCCGATGGCCAAGCTCGAAGGCGACCTGATCGCGAATATGCCGCGCTTCGACGGCGAAGCGGTGCTGGCCCGCGTGCTGCGCGAGAGCCCCGAGGTTCGGCAGGCCAAGGTGAATATCGAGCGGGCGAAAGCCGGCCTCGAGCGAGTGCGGGCCGAGCGGATACCCAACCTCTTCGTGCGGACGAAGCTCGGATACAACTCGGAAACGCTCCAGGGTAGGGACGTCGGCTTCGAGACCGGCATCGAGATCGGCATCCCCCTGCCGCTCTTCGACCGCCAGCAGGGGAATGTGACGACAGCCCAGGCCGACCTCGAGCATGCGCAGGCGGAAGTGCGACGCCTGGAGCTGGCCCTCCGCTCGGAGCTTGCGACGGTCATTCGCGGATACGAGGACGCCCGGATGGAGGTCGAGCGCTACGAGCGCGAGATCCTCCCGCGCGCGCAGCTGTCCGTTGAGCTCTACCGCAAGGGATTCCAGCAGATGGCCGCGGCGTACCCCCAGGTGCTCATCGCGCAGCGCACGCTGTTCCAGTCGCGCGCCGAGTACACGCAAGCCCTCGTCGAGCTATGGCGCACGGCGTCGCTTCTGGAGGGGATGCTCCTCAGCGGAGGCCTGGACGCGCCTTCCCACATGTCCGTAAGCCAGCCGCCGCCGACCGGCCACGTACCGGCGGCCGCGGGCCGGCCCGCCGACTAGGCATTCCCGGAGAAGACAAGGAGAATCACGATGACGGTGCGCCGACGGAATTTCCTCCAGGGAGCACTCGCCGCCGCGGCCGGCATGCTGGGCGCCGCCGCGGCCGGCAGGGCCGACGCGCAGCACGCTGGACATGACGCGCGGCCAACCGCTGGAGGAGCGCGCGTTGCGGCCCCGACGGGCAAGGCAGCCGGGCTCAAGGTGCCGGTGAATGTCCTCGACGTGCCCAAGCTCCCGTACGAGATGGAGAAGGGTGTCAAGGTGTTCCGGCTCGTGGCAGAACCCGTGAAGGCCGAGTTCGTGCCCGGCAAGGTCTTCGACGTCTGGGGTTACAACGGCAGCATGCCGGGACCCACGATTGAGGTGACCGAGGGCGACCGCGTGCGCGTTCTGTTTGAGAACCGCCTGCCTGAGCCGCAGACGGTGCACTGGCACGGCCTCGAGGTGCCGATCGAGATGGACGGTGTACCCGCCGTCAGCCAGCCCCTGGTGATGCCGGGCGAGCGGTTCGCGTATGAGTTCACGGTCAACCAGAACGGCACGTACTTCTATCACACCCACATGGCCATGGCGGAGATGATCGGTCTGATCGGGTTCTTCATCATCCACCCGAAGCAAGCGTATGCGCCGGACGTGCAGAAGGACTTCGGGATCATCCTGCAGGAGTGGGCCGTCCTGCCCAACAACACCGTGCCGAACACGCTCTCCATGGAGTTCAACTGGCTGACATTCAACGGCAAGGTGGGCCCGGCGGCGACACCGATGCTGGTCAAACTCGGGGAACGCGTGCGCATCCGGATCATCAATATCGGGATGGATCACCACCCGATCCACCTGCACGGCATGCAGTTCACCGTGACGGGGACGGAGTCCGGGCGGATCCCAGAGTCGGCTCGCTACCAGCAGAACACCGTCCTCGTCGGCGTGGCCCAGGCGCGGGACATCGAGTTCGTGGCGAAATATCCGGGCGACTGGATGCTGCACTGCCACCTGCCGCACCACATGATGAACCAGATGGTGTCCATGGTTGGGCCCATGGCGCATGGCGGCCCCCTGCAGACCGGCAAGGGGATGGAAGAGGGAATGGGGATCATGAAGGGGCATGCGCTGTCCGACGAGAACGCGCCCGGTTTCGGGCGTGGCATGGGCATGACCACCGCCGAGAAGCCCGTCTCCCCGATGGTCGGCTTGACGCCTCATCAGATGCCGGGCGGCCCGGCCGGCCACCGGGCGGGGAGCGGTCAACGCCGGGTGCCCGGCTTCCCTCAGGATATGTGGATGCCGATGGACGAAGAGGTCACCAAGGCGGAAACCTATGGCCTGCCCAAGGATTGGTCGGCGGCGCTGGGCGGCATGATGACCCTGGTCCGGGTACTTCCACCGGACAAGTACGACGAGATCATGGCGCTCGTGAAGGAGACCGGGTCGGGCGCCGAGCCGACCCGGCCCGCTCCGCTGCCGGCGAGCCCGCCACCGAGCGGCGGCCACCGGCACTGAGGGTCAGCGGAGCGGCAGATATCCGTGGGATCTGAGGATCCTTGCTCCTTCGTCCGAGCGGACGAACTCCAGGAAAGCCCGGGCGGAGTCCGGGAGCATGTCCTCGCGCCAGACGAAGCCCAGAGTCATGGTGAACGGGTATCGGCCATTGGCGAGATTGTCGGGCGTCGGGGCGATTCCATCGATCGGGACCGGCTTGATCGGGAGCCGCTCGATTGTGACGGTGCCGAGGTCGGTGAGGCCGAGCGCGAACGGGACCATCAGGAGTGCTTCATGCATCGTCGGCTCGCTATAAAGGACCGTCCAGAGGCCCGTATCGGCACCGGCCGCGTAAGCTTCCGCGAATCCGGGCAACGCCTGCTTCAGGCTGGCGACGGAGCTGTCCCCTTGCTCGCGCGTCAGGAGAGCGATCGCGCGGCCGCTGTCCCACCGGAGCTTGTCTCCGCGGTAGATGCTGAGCAGCTCGGCGGCAGTGAGCGCGATGTCGGGGCCCGCGCTCGACATGCCCGGCATGACGATGACCTTCCCGGTTACGGACACGTCGCAGCTCGCGGGATTGAAGCGGTTGCAGTGTGGGCCCCGCGTAACAGCCTCGTCAGGAAGCACGTCGAGCTATTCGGGGCCGGCGACAGCGGAAGGTTCTGAGGCCCATCTTGTCTTGTGATCGCTTGCGCGGTGCCGGCGCCCCGAGGAGCCTGGACGTCGGAGCGCCGCGACGACCGGGGAAGGAGGCGCCATGAAACTCGGACGAAGGCTGCTGGGATGCTCGGCTCTCGCAGCCGGGGTCGTGTGGACCGGATGGCTGTCGCTCGCCGTCGCCCAGACGCCGGGGCGGTGGGCGACCGGCGCGCCCGCGCCGTCTGCCCGCTCGGAAATCGCGCTCGCCGAACTGGCGGGGAAGGTGTACGTCGTGGGCGGATTCGCCAGGGAAGGCGAGCTGGAGATCTATGAGGCGGCGACCGACCGCTGGAGTCGCGGTGCCCCGATCCCCCGCGCGCTGCATCACGCGGCCGCCGTGGGGATCGACGGGAAGGTTCTCGTGCTTGGCGGCTATGCGGACGGCTGGTCTCCGGTCGACTCGGTCCATGAATACGATCCGGCCACCAACCGCTGGCGAACTCGGGCGCCTCTCCCCACGCCACGTGGGGCGCTCGCAGCCGCCGTGCTCGACGGGAAGATCCACGTGGTGAGTGGGGCCGGGAGGGGGAGACGCAATACGGGAGCGCACGAAGTCTATGATCTCGCCACGGACCGATGGGCGGCGCTCGCGCCCCTGCCGACACCGCGGGACCATCTGGCCGTGGCTGCCGTGGGCGGCCGGCTCTATGCCATCGGCGGCCGGATCGATGGGAGCTACGCCAGCAATCTCGCCGTCAACGAGGAGTACGATCCCGCCACCAACCGCTGGCGCGCGCGGAAGCCCATGCCGACGGCGCGGAGCGGGATCGCGGCAGCGGTCCTCGACGGGAAGATCTTCGTGTTCGGCGGGGAGGCGACCGCGGGGACGTTCAACCAGGTGGAGGCCTACGACCCGAGGTTGGACAGCTGGGGCACGTATACCCCGATGCCGACCGCCCGACACGGTCTCGGGGCGGTCGCGATGGGCGGCCGCATCTACGTCATCTCAGGCGGTCCGACTCCTGGAGGGTCCGCATCGGCGGTCAACGAGATCTTTACGCCATGAGCGATGCGTCGCGGGAGTCCCACGAGACCATCCCCTCGCGCGGGCGTCCGGCCGCCGGGAATCGTCGATCGAGGGAGCTGTGGGAGCCGCACGGGAGGTGGGCGCGTCCCGCGCTGGGCAATGCCGAGCAGAGATAGCAGGAGCGTGACGAGAAATTGACAGGCGCGACGAGCCATGATATCGGGGGAGGTGCCTGAGAGGGCTATATGAAGCGAGTCGTGATGATCGTCCTACTGTGTATCGTGATGGCCGGACTGGTTGTCTGTGCGGCGCATGGCGATCGTTGGCTCGGCGAGGAATCAACCGCCGCGGTTTCCCACGTGCTGGGCTGCGGCGTGCCCCTGATGATGGCTGCCTTTGCGGCCGCTCTCCCGTTCCTGCTGCTGATGGGCAGGTTGGCGCCCCAGCCCGATCCACGGCGACCGCTCCCCCGGCCTGTCTTCTTCTTCCAGCCTCCCGAGTATTTCTCGTAGTCCTCTCCCTCGCCATTGTCCCGCATCCACCTCGGGACAGCCGGCGTGAGAGATCCGTCCAGCTTGATTCCTGAGTCATGAAGCGGCAGCGCTAGTCTCTGCACCTCGCGTGGAGGCGCGGATCATCGGGTGCTGGGACTACGCGCTCCCGGCCGCACACGCGGCTCCAGCTCAGCCGTTCACAGAGGAGGCGTATCCGATGCTCGTTCAGTGCGAGGTCAGACAGGTGCAGTGCCCGGTGTCCGGCCGGCGCGATCCCGAGGCGGCTCTTGTCTAGAGCGCTCTCCCTCCCGGCACTCCTCAGAGCGTCCGGAACCTTCCAGCGCCGGGCCGTGAGGTGGGCGGGATTCATGGCGGGGTTTGCTTCCGCCTTCGTGGTGGTGATCAGCGGCATGCCCGGAGCCGCGGTCCTGGCAGGCCGGTTCTCGGCGATCCGAGCGGTTCTGCTGTCATGAGGCGCGGCAGCAGTCCGTTCCGCATGGTTCTGTTTTCGGCGCTGTTGGTCGGGTTCGGGGCGCTGCTCGGCCTGTCGATCGGCTCGTTCATCGAGCCGCGCATGGAGGGCATGACGATGACGGGTGGGTCGGGCACCGCCATGCCGGGAATGTCGATGCCCGCGCCCGCTCCCGATGTCTCCGGCACGCGGAGCGCTCACCTGGCGGCGGCCCATGCCGAGGTCGAGGCGGGACGGTTCGCGCGGGCTATCCCGCTCTACGAGCGCATTCTCCGGGACGATCCGCACAACCTGGAGGCTCTGATCCACCTCGGCGTCTCCCTTGCCGGCGCCGGCCAAGTGGAGCGAGGGCTGGCTGAACTGGACCGCGCGCTCGGCATGGACCCGGACAACCTTCACGCGCTCTGGGACAAGGCTCAGGCCCTGTTCGACGTCAAGGGCGACTACGCCGCCTCCATTCCGGTATGGGAGCGGATCGCTGCGCTCGTGCAAGACTCGCCCGACGCAGCCACCGCGCGCGGCTACGTGCTCCTTGCCCGCGCGCGGCTCGAGGGAGGGCGCAAGCCGGTACCGGGGAAGGGGTTGCGATGAGCGACAAGGAGACGCGGCGGATCAAGAAGGAGAGAAAGCTCCAGGAACAGCTCGCCGCCCAGCGGCGGCTGAACGTGCGAAGGGGGGCGAAGTGGTGGGGTCGATACGGCGGTCTCGGCCTCTTGATCTTGGGAGGCGGCGCCTTCGTCGTGATCCAGGCCGTCACGGCGAAGGTCTACCCGCCCACCGGCATGCAGGACCACGTCGAGTCCTACCCGTCATGCCGCATCTGCGCTGCGCCCATTCCCGACGTGATCCAGAGGCACATCCTGGAACACCGTGAACCCGGCGGGCCAGGCGACCGCCCCGGGATCCTGGTCCAGTACAGCTGTGCGCCGTGCCCGGAGCTGGTTGCGAAGCTGACCCGGATCGTCGAGCGGTACTCCAGCGGCGTCTACCTGGCTCCATACCCCTCGATGAGCCCGCGAATCGTGCTTACCACGCTCGGACAGCGCGAGGCCATGGACGAGGTCGACGAGGCTCGTATCACGGCCTTCATCGAGAAGCACCTGTGAGTGACGGGGCAACCCTCCTCATGATCGCGGGGCCGCTCACATCGGGTCAGCTGGCCGCTGCCTTCGTCCTGGTCGGCGCCGCCGTCGGGCTTGTCAGGCTTGGACGACGCCGCTTCGCTCCGGAAGCCCGTCACCATGAGACCTGAGCGCTCGGCGATCGCGCAGCTCGCCGGAGTAATCGGGTCTCTCTGGCTCGCCGCCGCTCTCCTCGCGCCCGCGAACTCGCTGGCGGTCAGTGAAGACATCCGCAGCTTGCTGAGAGAGCTCTCAATGCAAGTGCCGTCACGCGAGGTCGGTGGGCCTCCGTTTGTGCTTCCTGACGTGAAGGGAGCGTCAATCCGGCTCTCGGATTACAGGGGCCGGGCGGTGATGATCTATTTCTGGACCACCTACTGACCCCACTGCACGAGGGAGTTGCCCTCGATGAATGCGCTGTACGAGGAGTTCAAAGGACGCGGCTTCGTCCTCCTCCTCGTGAACATGGGAGAGGATCCCGAGATCGTCCGCCGCGCGGTGAAGGCGCGGGGCTACACGGCGCCCGTCGCGCTTGACTCGGACCGGGAGGTATCGGACGCCTACGTCGTTACCGCGACCCCGACGGTGTACATCCTGGACCGGCGCCTTCAGATCGTCGGGCGGGCGGTCGGCCGCCGGGACTGGGCCGGGGAGCCGGGTCGCCGGCTGATCGCTGCGCTCCTCAGGCCATGAACATCTCGCTGATCGTGGCTGCGGGTGCGGGATTGCTGTCCTTGGCTCCCGCCGCTCGCGCCGGGCCCCTACACGGTGCACTGGCAGATCTTCACCGCCGACGGGCACCTCAGTCACGATCGATTCTCGTTCCAGGTGGCGGGACGGGAGTGACGGGTACCTCGCCTGAACACCCGGGTCCACAGGGGGTGTGGCCAAGTTTTTTGTGCTTGTGCATGCCGGTGGGCCGGACACGCGAATCCGAGATTCTGCGACCGTCACTGATGTCATGATGGCAGCTCACATGGGGCGGCATGGCACCGTGGTGGGGCCGACGCGCCCCGGTCGCACGCTGGGGTACCGCTGGCGCTGCCGCCCATCTCTCTTTGATTTCCCGTAGCTTACGGCGCGCCCATGATTCGAAGTGGCGTGGCACACGGCTTGCTCTATACTTCGCGTGAGGGATTTTATGTGGAAACGTGACCTCTTCGGGCCGTGGTGCAACAGGGCAGCGATAGTTACCCTCGTCCTGCTCATGCTCGGCGCAGGTCTGTGCTGTGTCGGCCAGGACGGCATGGGCGATCACGCGATGCCCCAGCATTTCTGTGCCCTTATTCTCCTGGTTCCGGCGGTTATCCTGCCGCTAGCCGGGCTCCTTCCTCACGGGCTCGCCGGGAGTCTCGGGCGCCCCGGGTTCGCCGCAGTAGCGCTCTCTGTCCCCAAGCCCCCTCCTCGTCGAAGCCGCTTCGCGTAGTTCCTGATCGTCTGATCCCGTCTCGCTGAGCCGTGGCGTGACTTCTGCCTGCTCGCAGGGTCTCCTCCTGCGAGGGCGAAGGTGGGTCGTCCCGAGCCAGTGGCACGAGGTCACTCCGAGCACGCTTCAGTCCCGAGGAGGAGCCATGCAGCACGGGTTGTCCATTGGAGTGGTCATTGTGGCAGGCGCCGCCATGCTCGCGAGCGTCACGGGTGCCGAGTCGCGCTCGCACGACGCCGGCAGCTTGCTCGTGCCGCGCATCGTGGCGCGCGCGCTACCCGCCGTGGTGAGCATCACGACGCGCCAGATCGAGTACGACCAGTTCAACCAGCCGTCGTCCACTCGCGGGCTGGGCTCGGGCTTCCTCCTCGACCGCTCGGGGCACGTGCTGACGAACAATCATGTGGTTGAAGGCGCCGAGGAGATCAAGGTGGCGTTGACCGACGGTCGTGTTTTCCGGGCGGCCATGGTCGGGGCCGACCGGGTCAACGATTTGGCGGTCCTCAAGATCGAGGGCAGGGGCCTGCCCGCGCTGCGGCTCGGGGCCTCGTCCAAGCTCGCCGTGGGCGAGACCGTCGTCGCGATCGGAAGCCCGCTCTGGATCGAGGGTGGGCCGACGGTGACGGCCGGTGTGGTGAGCGCGCTCGGGCGGAGCATGGAGCAGCCCGGCTTGCCGATGCTCCACAACCTCATCCAGACCGATGCCGCCATCAATCCCGGCAACTCCGGTGGCCCCCTCTTGAACCTCAGGGGTGAGGTCGTCGGGATCAACACGGCGGTAATTGCCTCCGCCCACGGCATCGGCTTCGCCATCTCGACAAGCACCATCAAGCCGATCGTCACGGCTCTGCTGGCCCACGGCCGGGTCGTGCGCGCCTCCCTCGACGTTGTGGCTGTCAGCGTGACGCCCCAGGTTGCCTACGCCAATGAGCTGCCGATGGAGCGGGGCGCGCTCGTCATCCGCGTCGAGCCGGGCGGGGCGGGTGAGGCGGCTGGGCTTCGGGCCGGCGATGTCATCACCGCCATCGCGGGGAAGCCCGTCCGGGACCTGCACCACCTCCACGAGGCGCTGACGCGACACCGCGCCGGCGAGGCCATCGAGATCTCGGTGTGGCGGAAGGGCCGAGCCCTGACTCTCGAGCCGATCTTGAAGGAGGAGTCATGAGCTTCCTGAAGCAGGCTGTCAGTGCCACGGTCGCGGTGGCGCTGATCGGGGGGGCTGGACGAGTGCCGCCCGCGTGGCCCGCGGACGAGGAGATCGTGATTCGGACGAACGCGATCGAACCGCACGTCTTCCGCGCCACGATGGGCCACCGCGTCAACTTCGTGAAGCGCGTCGACTTGCCCGTTCACGTGGAGTTCGGCGTGGACCCCAGCCAGCACCACGTCGTCCAGATCCCGTGGAACGGCTCCATATGGGCCGTCTTCCATCGCCCCGGGACGCACCCCTACGTCGTGCACATCTACGCCGCGAAGACGACCACGACCCTGCACGGGATCGTGGAGGTGGTCGAGGATCCTCAGCGCCCATGGGCGCCGGGAACGTGCGCGGCAGTCGTGATGGAGGAGTGCATTGAGCGATAACGCCGTCGACACCACCCGGGGCATCCGGGGCCAGGGGAACATCAGCCGCTGGTCCATCGAGCACCCTTACATCGTCATCGCCTTCTACCTGGGCGTGGCGCTCCTCGCCGCGCTGGTCATCTTCTTCCAGATGCCCAGGCGGATGATGCCGTACGTGGAGAGCCCCATCGTGGCCGTCGTCTCGATGATGCCGGGGCTGTCGGCGGAGGAGATGGAGATCTACTTCTCCAAGCCGGTCGAGGAGCGAATGGTGGATCTGAAGAACGTCCACTTCGTCCGCTCCACCTCGCAGGAGGGCTTCTCCATCGTCAGCGTGGAGTTCTGGTACGGCACGGACATGAAGAAGGCGCTCTTCGACGTCCAGTCGCTCATGAACGTGGTGCAGGCCGACCTGCCCATGACGGGCGCCAATCTCAAGCCCTCCTGGGTGCTGGCCATCGACCCGCTGAACATCCCCGTGCTGTCGCTGGCCGTGACGGGGGAGGGGTACGACGCGGTCCAGCTCCGGACCCTGGTCGAGAACGAAGTGGTGAACCGGCTCAAGACCGTGAAGAACGTCTACTCGGTTGTGCCCTTCGGCGGCCAGAAGCTGCAAATGCAGGTGGTCGTGGACCGCGAGCGCCTGGCCGCCTACAAGATGAGCCTCATCGATCTCAAGAACGTGCTCGACATGCAAAACCTGTCCCGACCGGCGGGTACGCTCACCTTCCAGGACCGCGAGCTCCTGGTGAGGACGGACACCCGGGCCCGGACTCCCGAGGAGGTGGCCGCCTACCCGGTCACGAGCATGGACGGGCGCGTGGTCTATGTGAGAGACGTGGCGGAGGTGATGAATGCGCCCCGGGAGCAGCGGAGCCTCTACCGCCTCAACGGCAAGGAGGCCGTGGAGATCTCCATCGTCCAGCAGCCCGAGGCCTCCTCCGTCACGGTGATCCAGGAGGTCAAGGCCAAGCTGGCGGAAATCCGGGAAGACTTCCCGCGATTGAAGTTCGACGTCGCCTACGACAACTCGACCTTCGTCGGCTTCCTCATGGACAACATGGTGGAGGAGCTGGTGATCGCGGTGCTCCTCACCGGACTCGTGGTCCTGTTCTTCCTCGGGACCATCCGGGGGACGCTCATCTCCGTCATCACCATCCCGGTATCGCTCGGCATGGCGTTGCTCGCCATGGTGCCCCTGGGGATGACGCTCAACAGCTCGACCCTCATCGGGCTGCTGCTGTCCATCGGGCGGCTGGTGGACGACTCGATCATCGACATCCACTCCATCGAGCGCCACCTGCGCATGGGCAAGTCGCCGAAGGACGCCGCCGTGGACGGCATCACCGAGGTGCGGCTGGCGGTGCTGGCCATCACCTTCATGCTCTGCGTGGCGCTCCTGCCGCTGGCCTTCTCGGGGGGGATCGTCCAGTTCATGTTCGAGGGGATCGTGTGGGCCATCATCCTGGCGCTGCTGGCCTCGGCGCTCGTGTCGTTCACCCTGACGGCGCTGCTGGCGGCGAACCTCTTCGCGCCGCACGCCGAAGAGGCCGCGCGCCGGCGCGGGCCTCTCTCGCGCTGGCTGCTGGACCCGAGCCAGCGCGCCCTGGAGCGGCTCGAGTCCGGGTACCGGCGGAGCCTCGCCTGGGCCATCGCGAACCGCTTCGTGGTGCTCGGGGGCGCCGTGGCGACGATCCTCGTCGGGGTGGCGCTCTACCCTCGCATCGGCAGCGAGATGATGCCCCTGGCCGATGTCTCCCAGGCCTTCGCTCAGCTCGAGGCGACGCCGGGGACGTCCTCCGCGCGCACCTCGGAGATCGCCGCCGAGGTGGAGCGGCTCCTGCTCAATCAGCCGGAGATCGTGAAGGTCTCTTCAGAGGTCGGCTTCGAGCCGGGCGGCACCTACTTCACGGGCTACAGCATGGGGTCGGTGAACTCGGCCTTCATGATGATCACCCTCGTGGATTCGTCCAGGCGGAAGCGGGACATCTGGCAGGTGATCGACGGCGTCCAGCAGGAGGCGCTGCGGACCATCCCCGGAATCCGCAGACTGGCCATCAAGGAGATGGGGGCGGATGTCATGGCCTCGAGTGCCGCGCCCATCCAGGTCATTCTGTTCGGACCTGACCTGGAGCGGCTGTCGGAGATGGGCGAAGAGCTGCGGCGGCTTGCCGAGGAGATTCCGGGCTTCTACCAGGTGACGACCTCCTGGGCCCAGAGCCTGCCTCAGCTCCATGTGGCCGTGGATCGCGTCCGGGCCCAGGAGATCGGGCTGACGGTGAGCGAGGTGACGGACCAGGCCTACTACGCGCTCAAGGGCGGTCTCACGAACGAGTTCTACCGGCTCGACAACAGGCGGCAGTTCACCATCCTGGTGAGATACCGCGGCGATCAGCGGCGTGACCGGACCGACCTCGAGCAGGTGAAGATCGTCGGCAAGAAAGGCGAGGTGGTGCCGCTGCTCTCGGTGGCCCGGGTGGAGGAGCGGCGCGGTCCCACGATCATCGAGCACGACAACATCAGGCGCGTGGTCTCGGTGCTCGGCTACTATCGCAAGGGCGGCCCGCCCAGCATGGAGCTGTCCATGGATCTGGTCATGGCCGCTCACGGGAAGCTGGACTTTCCCCCCGGCTACGGCGTGGAGCTGCGCGGGGACATGACCCAGATGGAGGAGTCCTTCCAGCGGCTCCTCCGGGGCCTCTACCTTGCCGTCATCTTCATGTTCCTGCTGCTCGTGGCGCAGTTCCGGAGCCTCATCGAGCCGTTCAACATGATCTTCTCGCTCTCGCTCATGGTCACCGGGATCCTGGGCGGCCTGCTGCTCGCGCGCCAGACCTTCTCGACGGTCTCGATCCTCGCGGTGGTCATCCTCACGGGGATGATGATGACGGTGGCCGTGCTCATGATCGACCTGGTCCTCCGGCTGCGATCCGAAGGAGTGCCACGCGATGAGGCCATCCTGGCCGCCGCGCCCGTGAGGCTCCGGCCCATCCTCATGACCTCGCTGATCAGCATCGTCGTGCTGATCCCCGTGGCCTTCTTCCCCCGCACGGGCATCGACGCCTACGCGCCCCTGGCCACCGTGGTGATCGGCGGGCTCTCCATCGGGACGCTCCTGGCGCTCTTCGTGGTGCCGGTGCTGCACACCTACACCGACGACCTGGCCGCTCTCGTGCGTGCGCTCGCCCGGCGACTGCTGAGGCGACGCAGGGAAACGGCGGCATGAGCCCGCGGGTCCGCTTCCTCACGACGACGCTGGTCCTCCTGGCCGTGGCCGCCGGCTACGCGCTGAGCCAGGGCTGGATGGAACGCCGGAGCCCGCGCCCCATGGTGCGGGAGGCGGGGGCGCGACTTGTCCCTCCGCCTGCGCCGGCGCCGTCAGCGCGTGAAATCCTCGATCGGGGTCCGGCGGTCGGGCTCTCCAGGGAGCAGGCCGCGCGACTCCACGCCCTCGACGCGGAGTGGGTGAGGCAATCCAGCGAGCTTCAGGCCGCCATCGACGACGAGGAGCGGCAGTTCTCGGCATTCATGAAGGAGGCACAGGGCGGCCGCGGGGCCAGTCTCCAGGAGATACAGCGGCGGTCGGCGAATCTGAGAGACCTGAGCGCGACACTGCGGGAGGCGCGCTGGCGGCACGGCCTCGCCTCAGCCGAAGTCCTGACCGAACAACAGCGCCGGACCCAGGGAGATGCGCGATGAATTTCAATCAGGCTGACCGAGACCCCCTGCTGACCGACGACAGCCATGAGGTCGCCCGGGAGTCGAGGGGACGGGTGCTCGGCGCCGGGCGGGTGAGGAGGCTGGTCGTGAAGGTGGTCGTCGTGGCCGCCGTGGTGCTTGCCGGGGTCTGGGCCTACAAGGCGACAATGGGATCGGGCCGCCCGGCCATGGACATGAGCATGCGGATAACGAGCGGCGGCACGCCGTTCCCGGTGACCGCGGCCAGCGTCGAGCGTGGCCCGATCGCGGGGGCGGTGACCTACACCGGGAGCGTCGCGCCCTTCAACGAGGAGGACATCTATCCGCGCGTGACTGGCCGTATCGTGGAGATGACGGTGTATCCGGGGGATGCGGTGCGCGCGGGCCAGATCGTGGCCCGTCTGGACGACGTGGAGCTGTCCTCGCGGGTCCGCGAGGCGGAGGCGATGCTGGCGACGTCTCAGGCGGGCCGGGCGCAGATGGAGGCCGACCTTTCCGCGGCCCGCCACGGCGTCACCCAGATGGAGAGGGAGCTGGCGATGGTGGAGGCCGAGGTCACCTACGCTCGCGCGTTGATCGCGCGGACGGAGCGCCTGTTCAACACCGGCGCGGTCTCGCGCCAGGAGTACCAGAGCGACCAGGCCCTGGCGGCAACGGCGGAGGCCAAGCGGGAGGCCGCCCGGGCCAAGCTCGAGCAGGCGCGCGCCATGGAAGTCTCAGCTACACGGAAGCTCGAGGCGTCCGAGTCCATGGTGACCCAGAGCCAGGCCGGGGCCCGGACCGCCCAGGTGGTCCGCGACTACGTCACCATCCTGGCCCCGAGCGCGGGCTACGTGGTGAAGCGCCTGGTGGCGCCCGGCGTCCTGGTGCAGCCCGGGATGGCCATCCTCAAGATCACCCAGATCGACCGCGTGAGGCTCCAGGCCAATGTCGGCGAGAAGGATCTCGCCTCGATCAGGGTCGGCTCCCCCGTGAAGGTGACGACCACGACGGCGGGAGGCCCACCCATTGCGACACGGGTGACGGCGGTGTTCCCGTTCGTGGACCAGGGAGGACGCACGGCGGTGGTGGAAGCGGTGGTGGACAACGCCGGCCGGCGCCTGCTGCCGGGGCAGTTCGTCAGCATGGAATTCACCACGGGAGAACGCGGCAGCGCGCTCCACGTTCCCCGCGGGGCGGTGTCACGACTTGGGGGCAAGGCCACCGTGTGGGTGATCAAGGACGGGCGGGCGGAGCCGCTGCCGGTGACGACGGGGCTCGACAGCCCGGAGCGCGTGGAGATCACCGAGGGGCTCGTGGGTGGCGAGCGCGTCGTCTCCAGGGGCCACGAGGGGCTCTATGCGGGCGCGCGCGTGAGCGATACGGCAAACGTGACATCGGCTCGCGATGCAGGCGGAGATCCGCACAAAGGGACGGCCGGCATGGGGGGAACGACGCACGACGCGCCCGGCTCAAAGAAGGACGACACCATGGCGCAGGCACCGAAAGGCACGCCCGGCGATCTGAAGATCAGTCTCTCCACCGTTCCCCCCAGCCCCCGGGTTGGTGAGACACGGCTCCGCATCGAGGTGAAGGACGCAGCGGGGGCTCCCGTAAGAGATGCCAAGGTTGAGGTGACCGCGGGGATGGCGGGGATGCCGGGACCGAACCTGGCTGCGCGTCCTGGCAAGGAACCCGGCACCTACGAAGCGACCGTGAACCTGGGCATGGCGGGCGCCTGGACCGTGGAGGTCAGCGTGACGCCGCCCAGCGGTGGAACGACGTCGTCGAAGTTCAAGCTCGAGGCCAAGTAAGATGTGGAACGCGGCAGTCATCGGCGTGCTGGCTACGGCGATTCCGGCCGGGCCTCGGGAGGACAAGACCAATGCTGATGGGCCGGCGCCGGTTGCGGCGCCCACGGAGCCCAAGGAGGGCGAACATGCCGGCTGTTTCGTTCACTGATCGAGTGCTACGCCTTGCGGTCACTCTTGCCGCCATCGGCCTCGTCGCGGCCCCGCCGTTCGCATCGGCGCAGCCGCTACCCCGGGTGGAGGGACCGCTCAGCATGGAGCAGGCCGTGGAGCTGGCGCGGGAGAAGAGCCTCCGCGTCAAGGCCAGCGACGCCGATTCTCGCATCATGGACTCGATGCGACGGGAGGCGCTGGCACCCTTCTGGCCCCAGGCGTCGGCCAACGGGTACTTCAACGATCAGCGGATGGCCCCGAACGTATACACGTCCGCAGGCAACACCATGGCCCGCAACTACCAGGTCTTCAACGCCGACCAGACCCGCAACGGGAACATGACGCTGATGTATCCGCTGTTCTCCGGCGGTCGTGACTACTATGGCTACAAGGCGGCGGCGGCGCGAGCAGACGCGGCGAGGCACATGCTGAAAGGGACCGAGCTCGACGTGGCGATGCAAGCGCGCCTGGACTACATCGCCGTGCTTCGCGAGAGCGAGAACGAGCGCGTGACGCGCGAGTTCGTGCGGGATGTGGAAGAGAGGCTCCGCGTGGGCCGGGAGATGTTCGAGGCCGGGCGTGTGCCACGCTATTACCTGCTTCGTGACGAGGCGGAACTCGCCAACGGCGTGCAGATGGATGCGATGGCCCACAGCCGGGTTGAGATAGCGCTGGTGGCGCTCAAGACCACCATGGGCGTTGATCTCTCTTCCCCGATCACCCCGGCGGACAAGCTCGAGTTCACGCCTGTTGCGCTGTCGATCGACGAAGGCATCCGCCAGGCAAGCGACACGCACCCGGATCTCAAGGCGGCCGTCAAGCAGCGCGAAGCCGGCGCCGCCGAGGTGCGGGCCGCCTACGGCAACTACTTCCCGCAGGTATCCGTGGGCTACATGTACGACTGGACCTGGATGAAGAGCCGGTCCTGGATGTCTCAGGAGGAGGGGCTCAGATCGACCGGCGACAACGCCGAGGGCTACTCGGTCGGCGTCGTCGTCACGCTGCCGATCTTCGACGGATTCGCGAGGGAGAACGCCGTCAAGACGGCCAAGGCCAAGCTCGACAAGGCGGTCCAGGCAGAGGGGCTTGTGCGCCAGCAGATCGCGAAGGAGGTCAACCAGGCCGTGCTCATGCTGGCCGCGGCCGAGAAGAGCGTCGAAGCGAGCCGCAAGGGCCTGGAGCAGTCGGAGGAGGAATTCCGGATCATCAAGGAGCGCTTCGGGGCCGGGCGAGGGATCCAGCTCGAGACCCTGGACGCGCAGGTGAGCCTGACGCGGGCGCGCTTCAACGCGGTCGCCGCGCTCGCGGACTACAACAGCGCGCTGGCCATGTGGCTCAAGGCGACAGGGCGGGTGCGGTAACGGCGGTCGTGAACTAGCGCGGACTGAATCGATCCTGGAGGGCGAGATATGAGGAGAGTCGGGCTCAGTCGCATGCTGATGGCGGGCGTGGCGCTCACGATGCTCGCCGCTCATCCCGGATGGGCGCAGGAGCGGGTGTACGAGTGGGGGTGGGGAATGCATCCGATGTCGGGCCTCTGGGGCGGCTGGGGAATGGCCATGATGCTCATGATGGCCGTGTTCTGGGGCGTGGTGATCGCCGGCTTCGTGCTAGGCATCCGATGGCTGGCTCGACAGGGCCGGGAGTCGAAGTCGGACCCGGCGCTCGAGATTCTCCGCCAGCGCTACGCGCGCGGGGAAATCAACAAGGAAGAGTTCGAGGCGAGGAAGCGAGATTTGAGCTGATCGTGAGCGTTCGCTGGAGGGAATGACGATGCATCCGCTCAACCTGAAGGTCATGACATTCTCGTCGGCGCTGTTCGGCGCGGTGACCTACGTGCTGTGTGTCTTGTACGGGCTGATCGCTCCGAAAGGGCTGCATGCGACGCAGCTGCTCGAGTGGATGCTCCCCGGTTTCACGTGGCTGAGCCTCGGGAGCTTCCTGCTTGGCGTCGTGGAGACGTTCCTCTACGGCGCCTACCTTGGGCTGTTGTTCACGCTGATCTACAACGCTGTCCAGCGCCGGTATGCTGGCGCCGGAGGAGCACCACCGGGGTGACCGGCCCAGTATCCAGCTTGCAGAGAGCGGACCTGCTTCTCTCCGGCCTGACGTGTCCTGCCTGCGTCCGGAGGGTGGAGGAGGCGATGCGCGGGGTGCCTGGCGTCAAGTCCGCGTCGGTCAACCTTGCGACCGCGCGCGCGTTTGTGAGCTACGACAGCAACCGGACCAGCCTTGCGGCCATCCACGATGCGATCAAGAAGGCCGGCTATCGCGTCGGGCTGGGGCGTGCCCGCTTCCGTATCAAAGGGATGACCTGCGCCTCGTGCGTG
>Ga0326597_10003589_pt1 | contig 22260 bp, 17 predicted proteins | sample RVTome_12_FD_203789 | JGI IMG/M metagenome (GOLD analysis project Ga0326597, IMG submission 203789) | Soil microbial communities from uranium-contaminated site in the Upper Colorado River Basin, Wyoming, United States - RVT100D185 | ecosystem: Environmental > Terrestrial > Soil > Contaminated >...
AGAAGTTCGGCGCATTCGCCCAATTTCATCGGAGCACAATGGCCGGCGCTGGCGTAGTGGAAGATCCCTCGATCGGGTTCGAGCACTGCATACAGACAGGTCACGAACATTCCCTTCGAGATCGCTCCGCGGAGCATGTGGTCCGCCAGGATCAGGGCTTCGGTCGGCGTCCGGCCGGGGACGCTCAGGCCGCGGAGAATCACACGCGTCATCGCCATGACGACGAGCCCCGGCACGCCCTTCCCCGCCACGTCAGCGACGATGAGTACGGTATTACCGTCGGCGAGCGGAACCACGTCGTAGTAGTCTCCCCCGACCGTTCGCGCCGCCGTGTACGCAGCGGCCAGCTCATAGCCGGCCGGCGCCTGCAGTGAACCGGGCAGGAGTCCAGACTGTAGTTTGCGGGCGATCTGAAGCTCGTGATCGAGCTTCTCCTTTTGGATGAGCTCTCGTTGCGCCGACTCCAGACTCTCAGCCATATCATTGATCTGCGAAGCGAGTAGCCCGAGTTCATTGGAGCCCACGGCTGGTAGGCGCGTGGAGAGGTCGCCCGCGCCGATCTGACTGACGCCTCGCTCGAGATGATCGAGCGGCCGCAGGCCACGCGTGACGACGACGAGGACCACGAGGACGGCCAGAGCCATACCGCCTCCGGCGTTCAGGACCAGGCGGCGCACCGACTTCTGCACGGCAGTCTCGATGCCGGCGCGAGAGGCATTGACGACGAGTGTGCCGATCACTCGATCGTGCTGCCGGATAGGCCTCCAGATGACGAGATCCGGACCCTCGATCGAAGTCCAGGCATCCCCGACGGCGTGCCCCGTGGCCCTCGATGGGAATGCGCGTCCGATTTCCTGCAATGCGCGATGACCCTGCACGACGCCCTCATCATCAAGCACGACGACATCGTTGAGATCCGGCATCTCTTCGAGGCTGCGGAGGATCAGGGGATGCAGACCCAACTCCGGGTCGTGTCGCAGCAACGGCGCGCTGACGGCCACCGAGAGGCTCTGTGTCTCGGCCAGCACCCGTCGCGTCAGTTCGCGCGTGAGCTGAACTCGTTCTTCGCGCACGAGAACCCAGCCCGTCGCCGCGAATACCGCCGCCATCAGGACGACCATCGCCACACCCAGCTGGAAGCTCAGGCGACGGTAGAAGGGGAGTCGGCCCGCTCTCATCGGCCGCCGTCCACTGTCGTCGCGAGGCGTAGGCCACCCGCCTCGACGACGCCGATGGGAACGCCGTCCCACGGGACGGTCTCGCTCCGATCTTCGCCGACGGGAACGCTGCAGATTCGCCTCGCGGCGATGATGGCGAGTCCTCCGGCGACGCCCAAAGTGTCTGGCAGCGTTGCAAACCGCACGGCTTCGTGGCCGATCGGTCCGTGGCCACCTATTTGGCGGATTACGGCGGGGTCGGATGCCCCGTTGAGAACAGGCCCGAGAGGCACGAAAGCCCTTTCCTTCCGGCTGTCCACCGGGGCGCGAGATCCGCGGGCGACACGGGAGCGATGCATCCTGCGAATACGCCCGAATGGTGCTGCATCGAGCGCAGAATTCCGCAAAGCCCGTGCCGAAGCGACAGCCGCGGGCCATCGCCGCGGGCTGCTCTGGCTGCAGCCGTAGTGCCGTCGAGCTGCGGCTCGCAGGTAGAAAAATCGGATTCAACCCGGAGATCCACTTGAGCTATTCTGTGGTCTCCCACAAAAGCACCCGCCCCGGAGGATTCCGATGAAGTGTCATGAATTGGACTATGAGATCTTCGGCGACGACCTGCAGGCGGTCGAAGTCGAACTGGATCCCGGTGAAACGGTGATCGCCGAAGCCGGCGCCATGAACTATCTCGAGGACGGGATCGACTTCGAGGCCAAGTTCGGCGACGGCAGCAGGCCCGACGACGGCTTCATGGGCAAACTGCTCTCGGCGGGTAAACGCGCGCTGACGGGCGAGTCCATTTTCATGACGCATTTCACCAATCGCGGGGCGAGCAAACAACGCGTGGCGTTCGCCGCGCCCTATCCGGGAAAGATTCTGGCCCTCGACCTGGCCGAATACGGACAGACGATCTTCTGCCAGAAAGACGCTTTCCTATGCGCCGCTCTCGGGACCGAGGTCGGCATCGCGTTCCAGCGGCGCCTCGGCGTGGGATTCTTCGGCGGGGAAGGCTTCATCCTCCAGAAACTCGACGGCGACGGCATGGCCTTCCTGCACGCCGGTGGCACGATCGTGAAGAAAGAACTGCGCGGCCAGCGCTTGCGCGTGGACACCGGATGCATCGTCGGTTTCACACGAGGCATCGACTACGACATCCAGCGCGCCGGCGGGCTTAAGTCGATGTTCTTCGGCGGCGAGGGAATCTTTCTCGCCACCCTGCAGGGGAACGGCACCGTCTGGCTGCAAACATTGCCCTTCTCGCGCCTCGCGGATCGAATCATCGCCCACGCGCCCCGCGCCGGAGGAAGCAGCAAGGGCGAGGGCTCGGTCCTCGGCCACGTTTCCAAATTGTTCGAGCAATAAGCGCGGCGCCTTGCTTCCCACCCTGGCGGCTCCGTAACGTAGCCAATGGGTGCGCCTCTCCCCCGCACCCGCTGGACACCTGCGGAGACATCTCGCTTCCCACGGGAGGGCCCATGCGGTCCCTCATTGTCTGTCTGGCTGTTGGCCTCGCGCTGCCGGCGGTCGCCCAGGAGATTCGGATCGCCGAGACATCGCGCCTCCCGGCGCTGCGGCTCGATCGCATCGGACGCATCGAGCTCTCGCCCTTGGAGGAATCGTCCGCGCCAGGACGGCCTACCGCGGTACGGCACAAGGCCGACGTGGCCTTGAACTGCGAAAACGACAACCAGATCGACCCGGCGTACACCCTCGAGCTGCTGCGCGGAGATCTCGCGGGTTCCATCCTCGGTGTTCCCGTGGTGGGAGAGCGCTACTACGTCAGCGAACTCTTCATCGGTCTCTTCGACGTGGGCGCGAATTACCCGACCGACGTCTCCTTCGAGCTCTTCCTGTACGACGGAATCGAATTCTACGTCTCGATCGGAGCCTTCACGGCGACCTTGACCGAGCCCATCGCCCCCGCAGGTGAAGTCCTCAGTTTCGACCTCGCCGCCTTTGGCCTCGAAGTCGACGACGAAGTTCTCGTGCTGTTCGGAGAGAGTGCGTCGGCCGGACCGCCTCAGCTGTTTCCCGCCGCCGACTCGTCGCCCCGCTGCCTCGGCGCCGGTGCGGCTGCGGTATGCAGCGTCATCCTGCCGAGCAACGACGATCAGCTCTTTGCCTACGGATTCGAGGACCCCGCGGCGTGTGCAGGAGCGGACCCACTCCTGCTCGGTGATCTCGTCGTGGAGCTCGGCATTTCGACCGCGATCGTCGAGATCGAGAGCAGCAGCTTTGCCGCCGTCAAGGCGAGGTTCTAGGCCAAGAGGAAGTCCAACGAGCTTCCAGGCTCAAACTCCTCCGGGTCCGACCCGCGGCGAAAGAGCCGCGCCGCATGCCCGCCTCCCAGCGTCAGCCTCCCCTCTTCGCGGCGCAACCAGGCGCCCTCGCGGATGCCCAGAACCGGCCCAGGGTTTTCCTCGAGGAATTCACGCAGTCGCGTTTCCCGCGTCTCTCCCATGTGCGTCGAAACCTTGGGTGGATCGAGATAGTGCGGGTTGATCTGAAACGGGATCAGAGCGAGAGCGGACAGCGTGGGCGGCTCGACGATGGGCATGTCATTGGTCGTGCGGATCGTCGGGCAGGCCATGTTGCTGCCGGCACTGGCACCCATGTAGCGCAGTCCTTTGGCGACCGCGTCGCGGATCGCCTCGACGAGGCCAAGCTCATGAAGCGTCTTCAGCAGGCGAAAGCTGTTCCCGCCGCCCACGAACATCGCCCCGGCCTCGCGGACGGCCTCGACGGGATCCGACGCCCGGTGGATGCTGGTGCACACGACTTTCATCTTGGCGAAGCGAGCGATGGCCGTGTCGGCATATCCGTCGCGGTTCGCCAGGGCGTAGGGCACGAAGAGGAGCTCGCTGCGCCCGCCCAGGAAGTCCAGCATCTCGTCCGCGCAGTGATCGAGATAACCCCCACCGTGTTGCGTCGAGTTGCTGATGAGGAGTTGCGCCGTCATCACTTCTCTCCTCGCGCGCGCTCCGCCCGCAAGGCGCCTGGCTCGAAGTCCTGGCTTCGCCCCCTCGACGACCGCCCGCCCAGCCCCACCTCGTTGCGGAGGAGGCCGATCAGGTGGCCCGAGATGCCCACGATGCCACCGCCCTTGTCTTTCGAACTCACGCTGCCGCGCAACCAATTCTCGAGGTCGCGAATCTCCTCGACGCTCAACGGATCCCAACGGACTTCCGCCACCGCGTAGTAACGGCGCTCTTCATCGAGTTCTTCGAGACCCATGAGCTCGATCTCATCCCGGCTCAAGAGTCCCTTCAACTCTCGCAGGGAGCTGGTCGTGAGAATCTCGCCGCCCTCTGCCTCGAAGACGCGGTAGCGCTCTGCGAGGACATCGTAGTGGATGCGATACTCGAACAATTCGGCATGGACGAGCTGATCCCAGAGGCTGCTCCGCGCGCGCCATAATTCGACTTCGTAGCGTAGCCGCGCCGGGAGGCCCGAATGCAGGGCGTCCATCACTTCCTCGTCGAAAAGACCCTCCGTGTGAATCTCGGCCAGGAGCCAATCCCCCGGCGCGGCGACACAGACGATCTCGACCTCGGCCCCCCTTGCGGGTGCAGAACCGAGGTGCAGCAAGATCACGAACGGCAGTGCGAATCGAGACAACTCAGAACGGACGCGAGAGACGGGCCTGGACCATGATGTCGTCGTCGTCTTCGTCGAGCGTCTTGATGAGATCGATTCGAAGCGTGTCGTCATAGTCGTCGTCATCGAACACGATCCCCACGCCGATGGCGTTGGCAAATTCCGCGGGATCGATGTCAGCGTCCCGATCCTCCCAGGCCATCCCAGAGTCGTACAGTAGCACCAGGCTCATGTCATGATCTACGGTGATGGCATATTCGGCGTTGAACAGGAACATGCGCTCGCCCCCGAGGGGAAGCGGATCCCCGGGCGAGCGGACGATCGCCGGATCGAGGCTCAAGAGCGACTGATAACGGTAGCCACGCACCGTCCCGATGCCGCCGAGTACATAGCGCTTCTGCACGGGCAGCTTCCCGCTGAAGTTACTGCCAGCCCGCGCCCGCAGATCGAGGCGCTGGTGCCGCCCTAACCGAAAACGCGTCCGGTACTGGGCCGTGAGTTGCGTGAAGTCGTAGCCCGTCGAGAAGAGGGCGTCATCACTTCGCTCATAGCGCAGCCAGAAATGACGTTCGTCGTCCCCGAACTGGGCGCGGGCGACGATGGATCGCATCGTCCCCTCGTCGATTTCTGGGTTTTCCAGAAAGCGATCACGTCCGACATTCCAGCCGGCCGTCGTCGCAACCGGAAGCGAGCGATAGTCGTCGGCGCGGAACTGCAGTTCGAACTTGAGATCATCCGTCGGCCGCGCCGACAGGCCGAGGCTGAGTCCCTCGCGCCGGTAGTAGTCGCGGCTGTCCTCGCGGAAGATCCAGCTGCTGAGGGCGTTCTCGACGTCACCGACGCCGGTCTGATCCGTGTAGGCGGTCTCGTCGTAGAGGCTCAGTGTGGCGGCGAGGAGGTCGCTTTCCAGCAGCGGCTGTCGAAAGCGCAGCCCACCGCTCCAGCGCTCGCTCGAGAAACCGTAGCCCAGTTCGGCGGTGAACGAGGGCGACCAGGGGACGTTGGAGTCGAAGTGCGGCTTCGTGAACAGGGAGAAGCCATCGACTCGCTGGAAGTCGGCACCGATGTCCGAGAGGAATTCGAATTCGTACTCGTCACGCGGGCGCAGCACGCGGTGGTTCTTGCCGATCACGATCTCCGAGACCCACCGGCCCTCGTGCCGCGCCCGCCGAGGATTGGCCGGATCTCTGCGATCGCGGCTGCCATCGGCGTCCTCGACCAGGAACGCGTAGCGATGGCTGCCCCCGCCCAATTCCGCCGATGCCTCCCAGTAGTCACGCCGCTCGACATGCTGCATGGGGATCGGCTCCCAGTCCGTGAAATCGCCGGCGAGGAAGACCCGCTCGTAACCCCGGTCGGGAAGCCGGAAGACGACGTCGTCCCCCCGCCGCCGGGGATAGGTCCGCGTGCGGGACGTCCGCTCGGCGTCTTCCTCGTCGTCGTCCAGATCGAACGAACCGTGGAATTCGATCCTCCGGCCGTCCGGCTCGTCCCAATCGTCGTCGCGCGGCTCGGCGGCTTCGAGTTCACGCCCGATCAGAAGCGTCAGTACGAGGAGAAGGAGCAGGAAGAGAAAGCGGCGCATCTTCATCGGACCTCGCTGGGTTCCAAGTTGGGGGCTGCTGGAGCACAAGGCAACCCGGAGGCCACTCGGGCGCCGAAAACCTCGACTCCTGTAAATTGTGAATTTGGAACATTTAATGTCGTTTTCATCCCATAGCACATTAGATCGGCCCGACGCCGTTTCGTGGTGCCGACGACAACGGGGTTGTGGCGGAGACACGCCCCGGCCTCGCTGTGTTAGGCTCGGTTCGAGGGAGCGCGTCCATGTCCAGAGGCCTACGCGTGGCGGCCCTCAGCGCCACGCTCTTCACTTCGACGGCGGCTCTGAGCTCGCCGATCCTGATTGCCCACGAACGCTTCGTGAGGGCGAGCTGTGCCACCGGAGCGGACCACCAAAAACCAATCCAGGCTGAGGAAATCAAGGACGCCCCAGACGACGGGGCGTTCGAGGCGGCGGTGTCGGCCCAGGCGAATGCCTCCTTCGCCTCCGCGTTCGCCTGGGGTTTTCAGACATCGGCGTTCTCGGAGGATTCGCTCGCTGCCCGAGGGCGGGCCGGAACGTCTGGGATCATCGACGACGACCCCACGAGTTCGACGACCGCCGGTTCGATCTCTCACTGTGAATTCTCGTTCTCGCTCACGGCGCCGGCCGCATTCCAGCTCAGTGGCGAACTCACTAGCGTCGCGGGAGCGTCCGCCTATGTGCGGCTCTATCGCGAAGGAGAGCTTCTGATCGACGCGTCGAATGCCGGCGGCACGCGGCACCTCCGACGCGGCGGCGAGCTGGAGCCGGGCGACTACACGCTGCGCCTGCGGGCGAGCGCCTACTGCTGGCACGCGGGTGTCAGTGGCTGCGGCACGAGCAGTAGCTTCGAGTCCGAGCTCAAACTCGGCATGGCCATACCCGCAGAACGCGCGACCTTCGCCTCCATCAAGTCGCTGTTCGAATGAGACGTGGCTCCACAGGGAACCACCTTGGGCGTCTCCTCCGGAGCTGCGCTCTCGTTTCACTCGCCGCCCTCGCGGCCGCGAGCTCACGCGCGGCCAGACCCCCCACCGATCTGATCGCTGCGGAGCTGGGTGCCAACTTCGGGCAGGCCATGTGCTTCGCCCGGGATCTCGACGGAGACTCCCGCCCGGATCTCGTCGTTGCCGCCCCGGGCGCCTCGCCGGGCGGCCGCCTGACGATCTACTTCGGCGGTCCTGCCTTCCCGCACGAACGAACCCTCGAGATCGCCGGCGAGCGTTCGAACGGCCTTTTTTCTGCCTCGATTGCGGCCGACCGCGACTACGACGGCGACGGGCGCAGCGAACTTCTCGTGGCCGCCCCCGGTGAGGCGGCCGTCTATTTGTTTCGCGTGGATGCTTGGTCGGCCACGCGGCTGGCGCGCTTCGAGGGCGACGCCGCGGGATTTGGGGCCCGTGTCGCGCTGGCCGATCTGGACGGCGATGCTCGGGCCGAAGTGCTGATCGCCGCCCCCGGCGCTCAGGGCACGACTGGGGAAGTCCGCGTCTACTCGGGCGATCTCGCTCCACAGCCGCAGCCCGTCGTCACCCTGCACGGGGAGGGAGAAGGCCACGCGTTCGGCGCCGCGATCGCAAACGCAGGCGATGTATTCGGGTCAGGGGCCGACGCCTTGCTCGTGGGGGCCTTCGCCTTCGACCGGCCGAGTGCGCTCAGCGGGCGCGCCTATCTCTATGCCCCCGTCGATTCGATCGCACATCTGGGCGAGCCGACATTGATCCTGCGGGCAGAAGCCGATCGAGACAGGATGGGACTCGCCCTCGCGGGACTCGGCGATGTCGATCGGGACGGCTGCTGTGAGCTCGCGGTCGCCGCGCCAACGCACGACGGCGGAGGCCTCGACGCGGGGCGCGTCTACGTGCACGGCGGCGCGGCCACGCCGTCTGGCACGCCCCGGCTCGTCTTCGACGGCCCGAGCGACAACCATCAGCTCGCATGGAGCCTCGCCCTCTATCGCGATCTCGAGCGGCGAGGCGATGCAGGCTACGCCCTGGGGGCGCCCATGGCGGGCAGTCGTCTCCTCGAACGCGGCCAGATCACGCTTCTCGATCCGGAGGGCAGCTGGCGGCGCGACATCGTGGGCGCCCACGCAGGAGACCGAATGGGTACGGCTCTCGTGGCGGGCGTGGACTTCGACGGCGACGGAGCCGCGGAGTTGATCTACTCCGCGCCCGGATACAGCATCGCCGCGGTGGAGGGCGGTCTCGTGAGAATCGAGTGGGGAGCCACGGCGATCGTCACGAACGAAACGCTGGGCATGGCAGGACTGAAGTCGAAGTTCTGATCGAAGCCCGACAGAGCCGCTGTGATCACATTGCTTTCGACTCGCAGCGTGTAGTCGTGAATCGCTGCTGGAATTCCGCTGGTTTCGATGTGCGCCTGGCTTTGGGAGAGCCCGAGGTCGCAACGAAGTGTTCGAACTTCGGCGCGGTCAAGGCTCTGCACGACTCGCCCGCGGCTCTACTCGTCCCCGGTCGGCACGACCCCCGCCCCTTCGACCATCAGCATGACGGTCCGCTCCGGCGCGCGCGTCCGATGGACGACGCCGCGGGGAACGGTGAATCCCTGGTTGGGTCCGAGTTCGACGCTGCGCTCCTCGAGATCCACCAGCAGGCGGCCGCTCAGGACATAGAAGAACTCGTCCTCCTCCCTGTGGCTGTGCCAGTGGAATTCGCCCTCGATGATGCCGAGACGGACGACGCTGTCGTTGACGCGCGTGAGGCTCGTGTTGAACCAGCGCTCCTTGCAGCCGGCATCGATGGCTCCCACGTCGATCCGTTCGAGTGGATCGAAGCGGATCGAGGTATCGATGTTGTAGATTTCGCGCTCCATGCTCTCCCCCTCATGCTCTCCGCCTCAGGACTTTTCGATCCCGAGCCGCTTCATCTTGCGATGCAGATTCGCGCGGTCGACGCCGAGCGCGCGCGCGGCTTCGGCGGCATTCCCGCCGCTTTGCGCGAGGGCGGCCTCGATGCACTCTCGTTCGTAGTCTTCCAGGCGCTCGCCCAGGAGGAGATGGCCTCGCGCATCGAGCTCCTCCAAGGCTGCCCCGCCCTGCAAGAGCCCGCGGAGATCGGCCGCGCGGATTCGATTTCCCCTCAACATGATGAGGAGGCGTTCCATGAGATTCCTGAGCTCACGGACATTTCCGGGCCAGGGATGGGCGAGCAGGACCTCGATGGCGTCCTCGTCCAGGCGTTGGGCCGTCACCCCGTTCTCGCGGGCGAAATACTGCAGATAGTGGGCCGCCAACAGCCCCACGTCCTCGGCATGGTCGCGCAGCGCCGGCACATGGAGCGGAATGACACAGAGTCGGAAGTAGAGATCCCGCCGAAATTGCCCATCGTGCATGAGCCGCTCGAGATCCTGATTGGTGGCCGCGAGGACACGCACGTCGAGTTGGACCGAGCGCTCGGCGCCGACGCGCTCGAGTTCGTTCTCTTCGAGCACGCGCAGAAGCTTCGCCTGCGTCGTGGGATTCATGTCGCCGATCTCGTCGAGCAACAGGGTCCCGTGCTGCGCCAGCTCGAACTTGCCACGGCGCGTCTTGATGGCGCCGGTGAATGCGCCCCTCTCGTGGCCGAAGAGTTCGCTCTCCAGGAGTTCGGAAGGAATCGCCGCGCAGTTCACCTTGATGAACGGCTGCCTGTGCCGCGTCGAAAGCCGGTGCAGGGCGCGGGCGACGAGCTCCTTGCCCGTGCCATTCTCCCCCGTGATGAGGACGCGGCTGTCGGCAGGCGCGGCCTGCTCGATCGCCGCGCGCAGTTCGACCATCGCCGCGCTGTCCCCCAGAAGTTCCTCTCCGGCGCTCGATTCACGGAGGCGGCGGTTCTCACTCTCCAGACGGCGTCGCTCCAACGCGTTGTGCAACGAGACCAGGAGCCGCTCGACGGCGAGTGGTTTCTCGAGGAAATCGATGGCACCCAGCTTGATCGCCTCGAGAGCGGTCGTGATGTTTCCATGGCCACTCATCATGAGGACCGGGGGCAGGTCCGCGTCGCGGAGCAACGCGAGTCCGTCCTGGCCCGGGAGATTCACATCGAGCAAGATGGCATCGATGACGCTGCTGGCCAGACACTCCCTTGCCGACGGAACATCGACCGCATCGGCGCAGGCAAAGCCCTCGTCCTGAAGAACCCCCCGCAGCATCTTTCGGATGTTCGGCTCGTCGTCGACGATCAGTACCGTCGGCTTCATGAATCTCTGCTCTCTGATGCAGCGCGCCGCAAACGGAGGGTGAAACACGCACCGCCTTCTCGCCGGTTTTCGGCATGCAGGCTCCCGCCGTGATCCTCCGCGATCTTCCGCGCGATGGCCAGCCCGAGGCCGCTGCCCGAGGATTTCGTCGTGAAATCGGCCGCGAAGAGTTTTTCGGGGTCGGACTTGATTCCGGGGCCGTCGTCGAGGACCTGAACGCACAGGAAATCCGCATCGCCGCTGCCCTTCAGCACGAGCACGCCGCTCTCGCCCATCGCCTCGAACGCATTCTTGACCAGATTGGCCAAGAGCTGCCGCAGCTGTCCCTCGTCCGCGCGAACGACATCGTCGTCGGGCCACCCTTCCCAGTGGATTTCGATGCCCGGATGCCGGCGGTAGAGTTCCACCACGGTACGCGCGCAATCACCCACCGAGGTCGGGGCCAGCACGGGCTCCGGCAGACGGGCATAGAGCGAGAATTCATCAGCCAAGCGGCGGAGATTTTCGGTCTCTTCGAGGATCGTGTCGAGGGAGTCGAGCGTCTCGCGATCGTCGCTGTGCTTGCGCAGCCGATGGAGAGCGAGATGGATCGGGGTCAGCGGATTCTTGATCTCGTGGGCGAGGCGCCGGGCGACGCTCTGCCATGCGGCGAGGCGTTCGCTGCGCACGAGGCGCTGTTTGCTCTCTCGGAGCTCGTCCGTCATCGTGTTGAAGGCGATGACCAGATCGTCCAACTCGTCGAGGGCCGCCGCCTCAACATGAGTCTCCAGGTCGCCCGCGGCGACCTTCTGTGTCGCCTCGGCGAGCTGGCGAATCGGCGCGCCGACGCGATCGGCCAGGCGGCGCGACAGGAGGAGTGACAGCAGGAGGATGATGGCGCTCACGAAGGCGAGGCTCCAGAGCATGTCGGCGCGGACGAGTTGCGAGTAGAAGAGCCCGACCTGGCGCACGCGGGTCGAACCGATGCCGATCTCGGCGATCAGCGAGTCCAGGCCGGCGTCGAGCCGTTGTGCAACGCAGAGCCGCTGCCCCGACGCGGAGTCGATCCAGGCGCTGGCGAGGAGCTGCGACCGCCCGTCCACCTGGCGCCGCTCGGGGGCGCCGGGCAGCACCCCACCCAGGGAGCCACCCGCGGTGCCGGGGGCCTCGAGCCACGCCCGCAGCTCGGCCGGCCCGCCCACCGTCGGCGGAACTCCTTCGACGACCAACTCCTCGGCGCGCCGCTGCAGGGCGACGAGGCGCTCGGCCAGGATCTGCTGCGCCAGGGCGAGCGAGCTCTCCTGACTGCGGCGCAGCCCAGGGCTCTCCAGCAGCGCCATGGGCCGGCGGGCCAGGTACCACTGCGCACTGATGACGCCCAGGGTCGGAACCCAGGAGAGGAGCACGAAGAGCAGGAAGAGGCGCCGCTGGAGCCTCGAGGCGCGGCGCAGCGCCAGTCCCACGACGAGCAGGACGGCCAGAGCCAGTCCCGAGGCAATCACTGTCGTCCGTGGGTTCATTCGCCCTTCTCTCGTGCCGCTCGGCGGGCCGTTCATTGTCGAGAAGCCCGGCCGGGCGGTCAATTCCCAGGCTACGGGGGAACTCGTGGCGCCCCCCCCGTGGCCCCCCGGGCGAGGGGCTCGCCTGGGGGTGGCGATAATGTCGTAAATAATTCCGATCGAACAAGTTATCACCGCCCGACCGGGGGCGGCCGCGGCGTCCTTCCGCCCGCTCGTTCAGGATGGCCCCAATGCTGCTGCCCTTGACAACGCCGAGACGATACCGTTATTCGTCCGAGCATTGCCGCCGAATCGAGGCGATTTTCGAAGATATGGCGAAGAAAAAGACGAGCGGCCGCAGCCGCGTCCAGCAAAAGGTGCCCTCGCTGAAGGGGAAGGAACTCGTCATCGTCGAGTCCCCCTCCAAGGCGCGCACCATTAATAAGTACCTTGGCAGCGACTTCGTCGTTCTGGCCAGCGTCGGACACGTGCGCGACCTGCCCAGCCGAAACCCCAAGGGGCAGAAGAGCCCGGTTCCGGGAGTCGATCTCGAGAAGAAGTTCGCACCCACCTACGAAGTACTCAGCGGCAAGGGCAAGACCCTCACCGATCTCAAGCGTGCAGGGAAGCAGGCCAGCGCCGTCTGGTTCGCGACAGATCTCGACCGCGAAGGCGAGGCCATCGCGTGGCATCTCGCCGACGAGATCGGCATCGATCCCTCGAAGGCGCGGCGCGTCGTGTTCTCGGCGATCACGAAGGCCGAAATCGAGCGCGCCTTCCAGAATCCGCATCCCATCGACATGGATCGCGTCAACGCGCAGCAGGCCCGGCGTATCCTCGATCGGATCGTCGGCTATCAGGTCTCCCCCTTGCTCTGGAAGAAGGTCGCGCGCGGCCTGAGCGCGGGACGCGTGCAGTCGGTCGCGTCGAGACTGGTCGTCGAGCGCGAACGCGAGATTCGGGCCTTCATGCCAGATGAGTATTGGCAGATCTTCGCCAACTTCAGTTCACAGCTGGCGAAGGCCGAAAGCCTCGCCAAGGAGTGGCTCGCCAAACGCGCCGAACGCGATGCAAAGGGAAAGGCGCCCACGCTGAAGGCGCTCAACGCCTGGCTCGCGAAACACGGGAGTTTCCGCGCCGAGCTCGTCGAAGTCGCGGGCAAGAAGTTCGAGATGAAGGTCGAGGCGCCCGCCAACGGGGACAGGCCGATCGACCTCAGCCAACGTGTCATCGACGTAGCGCGTCTGGCCGGATTGAGCCACATCCAGAGCGAGGAAAAGCAAGACGAGCGCGGCAAGGGGCCGGCCAGCACGCTTCGCTCCGTCTCCGGGACGATCGACCCCGCGGCAAAGTACGCGGTGCGCTCCGTCGAGACGAAACGCACGCGCTCTCGTCCCTCAGGACCCTTCATCACCTCGACGCTTCAACAAACGGCGTCCTCGCGCCTCGGTTTCGCGGCCCGTCGCACGATGCGCACGGCGCAGAGTCTCTACGAAGGCGTCGACATCCCCGGCGAGGGTCCCGTCGGACTCATCACCTACATGCGCACGGATTCGACGCACATCGCAGGCGAGGCCCTGAGTGCTGTGCGCACGTACATCCAGAGAGAATTCGGCGCGCAGTATCTGCCCGAAAAGCCCAACTTCTTCGGTTCGACCAACAAACAGGCACAGGAAGCACACGAGGCGATCCGGCCGACGTCATTGAACTATCCGCCCGAGCGCGTGAAGCCGCATCTCAAGCCGGATCAGTTCAAGCTCTACAACATCATCTGGCAGCGCTTTGTCAGCTGCCAGATGACGCCGGCGGAGTGGGATAGCACGACGCTTCTCATCGAAGGCGGGATCGACGCGGCCCAGCCCGTCGTGTTCAGGGCGACGGGGCGCGCCCTGGCATTCGATGGTTTCTGTCGTGTCTCAGGCGTGCCGACCGCAACGGACGAACAGACCTTGCCGACTCTCGGCGAGCGACAGGCACTCGCTGCCTTCGCGCTCGAGCCCCGGCAGCGCTTCACGAGCCCTCCAGCCCGCTACAGCGAGGCTTCCCTGATTCGCACCCTAGAGTCCGAGGGCATCGGACGGCCGTCGACCTACGCATCCATCATCCAGGTCATCCAGGACCGCAAGTACGCGGAACTGATCGACCGGCGCTTCTATGCGACGGATCTGGGCGAGGTGGTCACTGACAAGTTGATCGAGGCTTTTCCTCGCATCATGGATGTCGGCTACACCCGCTACATGGAAAGTGAACTGGACAAGATCGAGGAAGAGCACCTCGACTGGATCCAGATGCTCGAAGAATTCTACGGACCGTTCAAGGACGCTCTCGAACACGCACACAAGAATCTGAATCACGCCAAGGCGGAGACACAGCCGGCGCCGGACGAATATCGCTGCGCCACCTGTGAAAGCCCCACGGTGTACCGCTTCGGCCGCAGCGGCCGCTTCCTGTCCTGCTCCCGCTATCCCGACTGCACCTGGGCCAGCCCCGTCGACCGTGACGGAAAGCCGCGGCCCATCGAGGAAACCAACGTCGCCTGTCCGCGTTGCTCGGGACCCATGATCAAGCGAAGTGGTCGCTTCGGCTCGTTCTTGGGCTGCGCGCGCTATGGCGACGAAGAGAATCCTTGCGATGGAATCCTGAATCTCGACAAGAAGACGGGACAGGTCACCGCGCCGTCGCGGCCACCACTCCGAGTCGAAGAGCTCCAGTGCGGAAAATGCGGCGAACCGATGAATTTGCGCACGGGACTTCGAGGTCCGTGGCTCGGGTGCTCTGCGTTCCCGAAATGCCGGGGCCGTATGGCCTGGACGAAACTCGAGGGCAGCCTGGGCAAGCGGCTGACCAAGGAACTCGCTGCCCACGAGAAGGCGCTCCCGATTGCGATCATCCGAACTTTGGATGGAACGCCGCTGACGGACGTGACGGGCAAGCCGCTCCCCGATGCCCCGCGGCCCGGCAACGACGTGCCTGAGCCTGAGCCCGCCGACGCTTTCGCCGACTGAATCGCCCGCTCAGAAGACTTCCATCTCCCAGCGCTCTCCCAGGATGAAACGCAACGCCTGCTCGACATCATCCATGTCGAAGGCGAAGGGATGGAATCCCCAGAGGTAGTCTTCGCTGCCGCGCAGGGGCTTTTCCTCCGAATAGCTCGAACTGGCGATGGCGACGGGCGCCCCCTCGATGATCGAGTGGCCGAGATCTCGTGGTGGACATTGCGAGACAGGGATCGCCTGAATCCCCACATCCCTCCGGGTGCGCAACCGGAACATCGGGACCTGGCAATCCCTGACCGTGAAGTTCACGTTTCGCAGCGTGCCGTTGAAGTTGTAGAACTCCTCGGACGCGAAGAACCACTCCCGATCCAGCCGCCGCCGCTCGAGGCTCGGCCGCAAGGTGGGCACCAACCCATTGGCGGTCGGATAGCGTTCTAGATACTCCGGCGCGACGACCGCCTCCGTCAACGCGTCGCACTCCAGATCGCGCAGCGGCCGTTCGGGGTTCTCGCCGATGATATTCCCTATGGTCGGGCGCACGACGTCGGTGAGTTCGACACAGAAGGCGCGATAGACCCAGTTCTCAGAGGAACCGTGCAGGAGAGGAAAGTCGAAACCGAAGAACGGCTTGGGCACCGTATTGATGCTCGCTCCAGGGCCCATGAGCAGCAGATTCCCGGCGCGTCGCTGATAGATCTCCAGCCAGTTCGTCCGTGACCCGCCCGTCACGAACAGATCCTGAAAATACGTCTGGTTACTCGGATTCAGGAACCAGATGACGGCCTGATACTTCACGAGCTCCTTGAAGTTGACGCGGGCACGCTCGATGTCGTCCTCGGTCTCCACGAAGTCATTCGGTGAATAGAAGCGAAGCTGATTCGAGAGCAAGCTCTTCAACTGAAACTGCCAGCGCGCCTCGAGCGCCGCTCGGATCGGATCGCTTCCGACTGGGTAATCTTCGACGACGAGGAGCTGCCTCTGGCTCTGCCGCTCGGGTACGGGAATCACACTGAGCAGATAGGACACGCTCACGCGGCTTCCGGAGTTGTCGCGCGCTTCGACGAACAACTCATGGTAGCCCTCGTCGAACGACAGCACGCCTGAGCTCCAATGCGCCGACGTATTGCCCCACGGCATGGCCCAACCCGGATCGTTCGGATCGTCGCGGTTCGCGATGTCGATGCCCCAGCGATAGGCATCGATCAGGCCGGCATACTCGCTCGCATCCGCCTCCCATGTGAAATGAAGCGGCAGCCCGCCGATGATGTCGAAGTTGCGCGACGTCCGTGTACCGACATACGTCTGAGACCCCAGCAATGGCTCGCTGATCCGAATCGTCGGAATCTTGCTGCTGCTGATCCGGACATGTCGGACGTTGTAGTCCCAGGTGAACGTGGGCGTCTCGGCGCCGGCGACATCGCGCGCCTGCACGGCGAAGAGGAAACGATCTCCCACGTTCGCCTGCGGATAGCTCACGCTGTGCGTCTTCAGGTCGAGGGGGTCGTAGGGCCTCCACTGGCTCCATGTGGGATGATCGATGGCGATGTAGTTTCCTGCCTCGAACTCGCCACGGGTCAGGCAGAACCCGTCGGGCTTGTCCACGGGAAGGCGAATGTAGCGCGTGGCCGCGGGGACCTCGTCGATCCCGTCCGGGTCGATTGCCTTCCAGCCGAAGATCAAGACCGGTGCCGAGCTGATGCAGCTCGACGTCGTCCTCAACTCGGGGATGGTGATGCGCACGGTCGGCGCGAGAGTCGTGGCCGTGAAGCTCGTGCTGGCCGGCGTCGGATCGTGCAGCCCATCATCATCGACGGCGCGAACGAAGAGCGTGTGGCTCTGCCACGATCGGATCTGGGCGGGATTCACACCGTTGTCGACATCGACCCAGAAGCTGTCGAGATCGGCCTCGACCTCGAAGATCGAGTCGGTCACCGTCGTAAAGCGCCAGGCCAGATTCGCTTCGAACGTATCTGCCACGTCGACGATCCCGTCGGCTCCGTTGTCGCTGATGCGCCACTCGAAGCCGACGACATCTCCGTCGAGGTCTGCGCCCGTCCAGTGAAATTCGACCTTGAAGTCGGTCCGCTCGAGGCTGGGCGGCCCGGCGGTGATCGCCGTCTCCGGTGGATGATTGGACAGAGGCTCGCCCTCGAAGGGAGCCCGGTCGCAGGCAAGAAGCACCGTCCCCGCCAGGATGACGATGGCGACGAGTGGGCGCGTGCGAGGCATTCTGGTGCGGCTTCCCCGGGGAGTGGTTCGGCTAATACCGATAATAATCCGGCTTGTACGGGCCGTCCACAGGGACGCCGATGTAGTCGGCCTGCTCTTGTGTCAACTGGGTGAGCTTGACGCCGAGATGATCAAGGTGCAGACGGGCCACCTCTTCGTCGAGCTTCTTGGGCAGCATCGTCACGTGCTTGGGGTAGCTCCGGCCGTGCTCCCACAGCTCGAGCTGGGCCAACACCTGATTCGTGAAACTGGCGGACATCACGAAGCTGGGATGGCCGGTGGCGCAGCCGAGATTGAGCAGTCTACCCTCCGCCAAGATGAGCACGCTGTGACCATCGGGGAACTTGTACTCGTCGTACTGCGGCTTGATGTTCGTGTGCTCCATGCCGGCGGTCTTCTTGAGCCCGGCCATGTCGATCTCATTGTCGAAATGCCCGATGTTGCCGACGATCGCCTTGTCCTTCATGCGCGACATGGACGCGGCGGTGATGATGTCCTTGTTGCCCGTCGTCGTAATGAAGATGTCGGCGGTCTCGAGGACGTCCTCGAGTGTCGTCACCTGGAAACCCTCCATGGCCGCCTGCAGTGCGCAGATCGGGTCGATCTCCGTCACGATGACCCGCGCCCCCTGGCCGCGGAGAGCCTGGGCGCAACCCTTGCCGACCTCGCCAAAGCCACACACGACGGTCACCTTGCCGCCGAGCATGACGTCGGTCGCCCTCGCCAGCCCGTCCGGGAGCGAGTGACGACAGCCGTAGATGTTGTCGAATTTGCTCTTCGTCACGGAGTCGTTCACGTTTATCGCTGGAAAGAGGAGGGTTCCCTCCTTGGCCATCTGGTAGAGGCGATGCACGCCCGTCGTGGTCTCCTCGCTGACACCGCGGACCATTGCGGCCAGGCGATGCCAGATCTGCCCATCGCTCTTCAGTTCCTCGCGGAGCAGCTGCAGGATGATGCTCCACTCCTCCGACTCGCGCTCCGCGTCGAAGTCGGGAACGGCGCCGGCAGCCTCGAATTCCACGCCCTTGTGCAGGACCAGCGTGGCGTCCCCACCGTCATCGACGATCAGGTCCGGGCCGCTTCCGTCCGGCCATTCCAGGGCCTGACGCGTGCACCACCAGTACTCCTCGAGGGTCTCGCCCTTCCACGCGTAGACGGCGCAGCCCTTGGGCGCTTCCGGCGTGCCGTTGGGTCCCACGACGACGGCCGCGGCGGCATGATCCTGCGTGCTGAAGATGTTACAGCTGACCCAGCGCACATCGGCGCCGAGATCCTTCAGCGTCTCGATCAGGACGGCTGTCTGCACCGTCATGTGCAGGCTCCCCATGATCTTGGCGCCGGCAAGTGGCTTCTGCTTCGAACCGCGCTGGCGCACGGCCATCAGGCCGGGCATTTCGTGCTCGGCGAGGCGGATTTCCTTGCGTCCGAACTCGGCCAGACCGAGATCCTTGACCCTGTGCGTGGGGCGATTCCTCACCGTGGTGGACATGCAGCTCTTCCTTCGGGATTTGGGCTCGGGGGCGCCCGCCGGGGCGCCGCATCCGAATCAGTGGATTCGGGCTATTCTATTCGAAATCAAGGGTTTCCGCCAGACAGGGGGGCCACCGCAAAGATGCGCTGCCGGTACCAGCGGAGCTCCTCGAGGCTTTCGTGGATGTCGGCGAGGGCCCGGTGGGTCTCCACCTTCTCGGGTGCGGCGGCATAGACGTCGGGATACCAACGCCTTGCCAGCTCCTTCACCGTGGAGACGTCGACGATCCGATAGTGGAGGAAGGCGTCGAGTGCCGGTAGATAGCGGCGGAGGAAGCGTCGATCCTGGTGGACCGAGTTCCCCGCCAGGGGACACGCGCCAGCCTCGCAGTGCTGCCGTAGAAACTCCAGAATCCGGGCTTCTGCCGCCGCCTCGGTCACGGTCGACGCGTGGACCCGATCGACCAGCCCCGACGCCGTGTGATGATCTCGATTCCACTCGTCCATGGCCTCGAGCAGGGCGTCGGGCTGGTGCACGACCAGATCGGGCCCCTCGGCGATGATGCTGAGATCCGGATCGCTCACCAGCACGGCGATCTCCAGGACCCGCTCACGCTCGGGGTCGAGCCCACTCATCTCCATGTCGATCCAGACCAAAGAATCGGGCCGCTGCATCGCGATCACCTCTCGCGGCGAAGCTTAGCTGAGAATGCTCTCATCTCGAAGCACGGAACAGATGCTGGACGGCCTTCCCGGCGAGGCGGAGCGCCGGCGTCGGCCGCGCGCCCCGACTGCGCTGCACGGCGGCGATCTCGAACGCCAGCGACCACTGCTGCCGCATGCACTCGAGTGCTTCGGCGAGGCTGTATTTGGGATCGTAGATATGAGCGGCCTCCGAGCTGAGACCATTCAGTTCGAGGACGCGGAGATCTCGCCCCGCGCGGAGATCATCCTCGCTCGGGGCCTTGAGATCGAATCGCCCGAAGTGAAACTCGGGATCATCTTCCAGGATCGTCTCGACGGCCGCGAGCAGGGCGGGGGAATTCAGGTCGCTGCCGTCCTGGAAGACCGCGCCCAGACAGTGCGTGCCCAGCTCGGCGAGTCGCAGCCTCTCGCCCGCCTTCGGAATCTCATCGAGACGATCGTCGAATCGATCGAGGTGGAACGAAGCGAGACACACCGCGCGGTCGTCCCCCAGGATCAGGTCTTCGATGGTGGAGACGCCGTCTGCAACGAGTTCCGGCAGGATCTTGCGGGCCAACGAGAAGATGCGCCCCCGGTCGCTTTTCGGCTCGCGGAGAAAGAAAAGCCCGAACTCGAGTCCCTCGACGAATTCCTGGGCCAGCATCGCCGACGGATCGGCGGCCAGGCGCGCGTGCAGCTCGTCAGCGCGGCGGCAGATCTGCACGCGGCGACCCCGCTCGCCCACGTCGGGTTTCAGGACGAGAGGAACCGCGAGCGCGGCGGCAGCGATTCGTTCGAGCCTCGCCTCGAGTCCTTCGTTTTCAGGCAGATAGACATAGGACGCCAGTTCGGGTCGGCCGCGCCCGATGGCGTCGAGCACGCCCGCCTTGCTCTCCCCCAAGAGGCCTCCCGTCTCGATCCCGGGATTGACCGCCGTCGCCGTGTGGAAGCCGCCGTGGCGCCACGACAGGCGGAGGAGATGGGGGAGCAGGAACACATAGAACAACCAGGCTGGCCAGAATTCCCAGCGCCGGACGCGTTGCAGGCGCCCCCACCAGATGCGTCGCCCTTTGCTCGACGCGAGCGGGATGACGACGCGAAGACTCAGGAACAGGAAGAGGCTGAGAAGCAAGAGAAGGACCGCGCCCGCATAGCGAACTTCTTGCAGCCGAGCCAGGCCCTCGGCGCCCAGAATCGCCGCGAGACTCACGACCGCGGGCGTCCAGAGCACGACGGCCAGAAGAAAATACGCGGTGAAGGTCAAGAAAGGCGTCCGCAACATACCCGCCGCCGCATAGGCCGGCAGGCGCGTCCCCGGGATGAAGCGCGTAATGAAGATGACGGCTATGCCGCGCCGCGCGAACCAGTGCTCGGCATGCGCCAGACTCCGAGGCGAAATGACCCATCGCAGCGGCCGTCGAGCGAAGAGTGGCGTGCCGACCCAGCGGCCCGAGGCGTAGAGCAGGAGATCGCCGAAGAAGATGCCCGCCGCGCACGCGGCAACGCCGTCGATCCAGCCCAGCCTTCCCTGCGCGATGAGGATTCCCGCGCCGAGGCAACTGAGATCTTCCGCGATGAAGGTGCCCGCGACCAAGAGCGCGATGAGCAGCAGCCAGACGATTCCCTCGGCCTCGGGCTGCGTCAGGCTGTCGAACGGGAGGCTCGCGCGCTCCAGACGCGTCACCGAGGCGCCGACTCGACGTGGGCGCTTCCCCTTCTCGACCTCCCCCACCCAATCTCCGCAGATCGCGGCCAATTCCGCCCCCCTCTGCCACAGCAGGAAGTGGCCCTCGGGAAAGCTGCGGAGCTCGCTCTGGGGGACGATACGATGATGTTCCAGCGCGGCGGCGTACGGGACGAGCGGATCTTTCTCGCCGTGGAGAATCAAGACGGGCTCGTCGAAGACTTCGAGAATCCCGCGCAACGGACGCTGATCGCTGTCGAAGAAGTTGCGCGCGAACGCGAGATCGAAGACCGAATCGTCCAGCGCCCCGAAGTGAGGAAGACCCTCGTGGAGGAACCAAAGTCCGCCGAGCTGCAGAGCATGCAACGCGTGGTTGAGATCGTAGTCGCCGAGCAGCTCCAGCTGCTGCACGCCGATCGACGAGAGCAGGATCAGCGACGCCACACGCGTTCGGTCGCGCGCGTACAGATTCAGCGCCACGCCGCCACCCATGCTGAACGCGAAGAGATGTACCCTCTGGATTCCTCGCGCGTCGAGGAGCGCCTCGACGTATGCCGCATGGGCTTTGAACGAATAGTCGTCGAGTTCGCGCCCCGATGATCCAAAGCCCGGAAGGTCGACGCTCAGCCAGCGCAGTGCTTCGTCGCCATGCGCCAGGATCGCGCCGAAGTCGCGCGACGATCCCGGGCTTCCGTGGAGCAGGAGCACGGCGGGTCTCTGGTCCCCCGGCTCGCCGGTGTCCGAGAAGGCCATGGTCGTCGCATCGCCAATCGTGAGGCGCTGATCCGCGACAGCTTCGACGCCATGCGGTCTAGCCTGCATGCGCCAGGCGTGCGAAGCGCCGAGCAGGATCAGATAGAGCGCGAGGAAACTCGGACGGCCGTGTCGCCGGAGATCAGGCAGAGCCAAGGCCGACTCGCCTCAGATGTTCGAGCGTCGACGGGGCCACCCCGAATTCGGCGTCGACCTCATGACCCTCGAGACGCAAGAGCATGGCCACGATGGCGAAATGATGCACCGCGTGGCTGGCGATGAAACACAATTCGCGCTGGATCGAGCTGGCGCCGCTCGTGCCGGTGCCGCGGGGAGAGTCGTGAGCCACCACGAGCGCGGCGTCTGCTTGCAGCTCGGACAGGCGCGCCAGGAAGCGATCGATGCGCGCGAGGGCCAGCGAGGGATCGCT